>Ga0209298_10001958_pt1 | contig 13047 bp, 13 predicted proteins | sample S_140806_EF_Meta_FD_187325 | JGI IMG/M metagenome (GOLD analysis project Ga0209298, IMG submission 187325) | Freshwater microbial communities from Lake Simoncouche, Canada to study carbon cycling - S_140806_EF_MetaG (SPAdes) (version 2) | ecosystem: Environmental > Aquatic > Freshwater > Lake ...
ATGATCATGATGAGCTTCATCTCCATCCCCCTGGTCACGGTGGCCTGGCTGCTGGTCGGCTACACCCTGGCGTTCTCCGACGGCAGCGGATTCATCGGCGGGTTATCGCACGCGGGAATGCGGGGGATTGGCCCGGACACCGTTCACGGTCCGGTTCCGGAATTGCTGTATGCCACATTTCAGCTCAGTTTCGCGATCATCACCGCGGCCCTGGTCAGTGGCGCGATCGCTGACCGGGCCAAGTTCGCCGCCTGGATGGTGTTCGTTCCGGTCTGGGCGGTAGCGGTGTATTCCGTTGTGGCGCACTGGGTGTGGGCTCCGAGCGGCTGGCTGTTCAAGATGGGCGTGCTGGACTACGCGGGCGGGCTCGTCGTCGAGATCGTCTCCGGTTCCTCAGCACTGGCACTCGCATTGGTCCTCGGCCCGCGCCTCGGCTTCAAGGTGGAGGCGATGCGGCCGCACAACCTGCCCTTCGTGCTGCTCGGCGTCGGGCTGCTGTGGTTCGGGTGGTTCGGGTTCAACGCCGGTTCGGCATTGGCGGCCAACGGGATGGCCTCGGCGATCTTCCTCAACACCCTTGTCGCCGGCTGCCTGGGAATGCTGGGATGGCTTTCGGTCGAACAGATTCGGGACGGCAAGCCCACCACCTTCGGTGCCGCCTCCGGCGTGGTCGCCGGACTGGTGGCGATCACACCCTCGTGCGGAACGGTGAACACGTTCGGTGCCGCGGTCGTCGGACTGCTGGCAGGCATCGTGTGTTCGTTCGCGATCGGTCTGAAGTTCAAGCTCAACTACGACGACTCGCTCGACGTCGTCGGCGTGCATTTCGTCGGCGGCGTCGTCGGTGTACTGCTGATCGGTCTGCTCGCCACCAAGGTGATGACCGGCGGCGCACAGGGGCTGTTCTTCGGCGGCGGACTGGGCCTACTCGGCAAGCAGGCCCTGGCCATGGCGGTGGTGGCCGCCTATGCCTTCGCGGTGAGTTACGGATTGGCCGCGTTGATCGAGCGAACCATGGGCTTCCGGCTCAGCGCAGAGGACGAAGCCAGCGGTGTGGACTTCACCCAGCATGCCGAAACCGCTTACGCCGAAGGTGTCTATGGCCAACAGCCGGCCCGCCGGTCACCGTTCGGCGACCGCCTGCGGCCCGGCGACGGCGACGAGGACTGAGCCCCGCATGCCGCTGACCAATGGTGAGTACTTCGCCGGTTTCCACATCCTGCGACCACTCGGTTTCGGTGGCATGGGCGAGGTCTACCTGGTCGAGCATCCTCGGCTACCGCGTCAGGACGCGCTGAAGATCCTGCCCGCCGAGATGTCGGTGGATTCCGAATTCCGGGCCCGGTTCAATCGCGAGGCCGAACTTGCCGCCACGCTCTACAACCCGCATATCGTCGGTATCCACGACCGCGGTGAATTCGACGGCCAACTGTGGATCTCGATGGACTACATCGACGGCCCCGACGCCGGGCGGTTGCTGCGTGAACGTTATCCCACCGGTATGCCGGTCTGGGAAGTCGTCGAGATCGTCTCGGCGGTGGCCGATGCTCTGGACTATGCCCACGGCCGCGGCCTGCTACACCGGGATATCAAGCCGCCCAATATCCTGCTGACCAAACCCGAACGCGGGCGACGCCGGGTTCTGTTGGCCGACTTCGGAATTGCGCGCAACACTGCGGAGGTGAGCGGGCTGACCGACACCAACGTGACGCTGGGAACGGTGAACTACGCCGCACCCGAGCAACTCACCGGATCGCCAATCGACGGCCGCGCGGACCAGTACGGCCTGGCCTCGACGGCCTATCACCTTCTGACCGGGTCGCCGATGTTCGGCTCATCCAACCCCGCGGTGGTGATCGGCCGCCACCTCAATGCTGCGCCGCCGAGGCTGGCCGATGTACGTCCGGATCTCGCTGCGCTGGATCCTGTTCTGGCCACAGCACTGTCGAAGAATCCCGATGAACGGTTTCGGACGTGTACGGACTTCGCCAACGCGTTGGGCCACGCCGCATCGACCGGCCGAAGCCGGCCGCCGGCCGCTGAAGTTTCGGTGCCGGCCGGACCTCCGATTCCACCCACTCCGCCGATTACAGCGCCTCCACCCACTCCGCCGACTCCACCCACTCCGCCGCCGCCGGCCGGACGGCAGGGCACCTCAATCCTGCCGACTGATTATCCGGCGGGCGTTGACGAGCGGCCGGTGCACGTGGCCGCGCCGGCGTCGCGCTGGCCCTGGGCACTGGCCGCTCTGGCACTGGTCGCCATCCTCGGTGCGCTGGTATTCGCAGTGTGGCCCCGCAGTGAGCCGACGGCGCCACCCACGGCGAAGGCGGCCACCTCAACGTCGCGATCCGCCTCGACCACTTCTGCCGCTGCTTCCACCTCCGCTGCCACCACCACCGGAGGTACCTCGACGGCTCCGTCGACCCCGGTCACCTTCGAGGCGATGCGCGATGTCGTCACCGGCTTCTACGCTGATTTACCCGGCGACACCTCGGGGGCCTGGGACAAATTGGATAGCCACTACCAACAGCGTGCGGGCCGGGCGGATTATCTGGGCTTCTGGTCGACTATCGAGTCGGTGTCGTTGCTGTCGGTCACACCCCGCGATGCGACGAGTGTGGTTGCGCGGCTTCGCTATGTTCTGCGTGACGGTGGCGTCGACACCGAGGATCGTTGGCTGTCAGTGGTGCCTGTGGACGGGCGGCTGCTCATCTACGACTCCGAACGAATCGGGCCCGCATAGTGGCCGATATCAGGTAGTGGCCGGTGTGAGTCAGCGGGCGAGAAGGTGCGGCCGGCAGTAGGCGCACCAGCCCGACCCGAGACTCGGATAGCCGCAGTGCGGGCAGGTTCCGACCCCGGCGGTGGGGATCTGTTCGTGGCCTCTGAGATCGGACAGAACGACGTCGAGATGACTGAGTTGTCCGGCCATGACATGCAGCCGTGCGGTCAGCTGCTCGCGCTTAGCCTCGAGTGCCGTTCGCTCGCAGAGCTTTTCATCTTCGATTGGACCGGTGGGCCGGGCGCGAAGCCAGTTGATGTCCGACAGTCGGCGGTCGAGCCCGTCGAGTTCGGCGGCGAGACCCCTCAGCAGGTGTGACAACCGATCGCGGTCGGCTGCAATGCCGGCCAATGCGCCGCCGGTGACGTGAGTCTGATGATCGACACCCAGTGCGGTGGTGGCTGAGCCGAGCACAGCAGCCCCCTTCGCTGACGGCGTTCCGACGATCTGTTCCCAAAGCTAGCACCGCTCGGGGCGATCAGGGAAATCTTTGCGGTAATCGTCTGGCTATGTTCAAACGCCGGCAAGTTCAGCTCACGACAGGGGTGGCGGATTGGCGAATGAACCGATCGTCTTGAAGCGGGGCGTTGCCATCCTGGGCGCCGTGGAGCCTCCTGTCAGGATTGAACTGACGACCTTTCGCTTACAAGGCGAGTGCTCTACCACTGAGCTAAGGAGGCGCGGCGCAACCGGTGCGACCCGGATCTGACCGCGTTCAGCTTATCGGTTCAGTCTTCGGCATCGGAGACGTCGGCATCCACGGTCCGGGGCCCGGATCGCCGGCGGCCGGGAATCGGAATCCGCTCGGCGATATTGCTCAGCGGGTTGACCACCGTGCTCAGCGTGGTGACCGCCTCGCGCAGCGATTCGATGGTCGGGGTCAGCGCTTCCAGTCCGGGTGTCAGACGGTTGAGAGTGTCGGCGACTCCTGCAAGTTGTTCCAGTGGACCGTTGCGGGCCGTCAGCTTCTCGATCAGGCCGCCTTTTGCCAGGAGCCGGTCGGCCAGGCCGTCCTGAGCGAGCACGCGCTCGAACAGACCGTCCTCGTCGAGAAGTTGGTCTACCAAGCCGCCCTTGGCCAGTGCCCGCTCCAAGCCGCCGCCCTCGGCGGTCAGCCGCTCCAGCACTCCGTCGGGTGCGGTGAGCCGGTCGATGAGTCCACCGGGGCGCATCAATCGGTCCAGCGGGCCGTCTGTCGCCAGAGCGCGGCCCAGTGGGGCATCGTCCTCGATGAGAGCGGCAAGTTTGTTAGCGCGCTCGACGGTTTCGTCAAGGCCCAGAAGGTGGACGACGGAATCCCGCGCCGAGGGAAAGGCGGCGTCACCCAGGTTGCTTTTTGCGAAACCGACGGCGGCTTCGGCGGCCATCAACCCGGCGTCGGCTGCCACCAAACCCACCCGCACCGGTGCAACCGCCAGGTCAACCAGAGCCTTCGCCCAATCCATGGCTGAAGTCTAGGGCCGTGGCCCCGCCAGACCCTAGTCTTCGATCCTCACAGCTCTGCGCCACCCTGGAGGGAGCAGATTGGCAGCATGCTCTCAGCCACAGTGCTGCAACGCGTTCGCCATCAGATTTCCCAACACCTGCCTGTGAATTGCTATCGAGGATGGGCGGCAGATCCACGCGCTACTGTGCGGCAGATCCACGCGTAAGATTGCGGCAGATCCACATGAGGCAGTGGACTCGACCTGGTAAGCGCCCTATGGATGACACCCCCGGCCTGACCCGCATGGTCGCAACGAGGGGCACGACCTAGCCCCAATACGCCTAGCCCAGGGCCGCGATGATCTTGGCCTGGGCCGCGTCCAGGGATTCCGGCGATGGGTTGCGGTCCACATTGGCGAAGCCGAAGTCCGTCAGATTGAAGGCCGGGAACACGTGCACATGCAGGTGTGGAACTTCCAACCCGGCGATGATGACGCCGGCGCGGGTCGAACCGAACGCCGCGCAGACTGCCTTGCCGATGCGTTGAGCGACGTGCATCACCCGATCGAGCACCGCGGGGTCGAGATCCTGCCAGTTGTCGATCTCGTCACGCGGGACCACCAGGGTGTGCCCGGGTGTCATGGGCTCGATGGTCAGGAATGCCACGACGGCATCGTCTTCGTAGACGAATCGCCCCGGTATTTCGCGGTTCATGATCATGGTGAAGACGGACGCCATGCGCCCCAGCATAGGGTTCGGTTCAGGAAAACATCCGGTCTATTTCGCTGATCGACCACGGCGGGGACTCGTCATGGACGCGGTAGCCGAGAAGTGCGGGTGCGGGCCGGTCGAATCGGCCCACGAAACCGCCTGCGGCGATGACGATCTGGCCTGTCACCCGGGTGGAGAGATCGCTCACCAGATAGGCGTACAGCGACGCGGCATACTCCGGCGGCGCAGCATCCAGCGCCGCCTGCGCGCTGACCTCGTCGAGCATGCCGCGTCGGCGAAGCGACTCGATCTGCTGGGAGTACTCCGCGCCGGTGGACAGCCGCGTCCGAGCACCCGGACACACCACGTTGGCCCGCACGCCGTGCTCGCCGAGTTCGGCGGCGATCGCCATGGTGAAACCGTTCACCGCACCTTTGCCGGCCGGGTAGCCGGTACCGCCGTAGTCACCGAGGAAGGCGAAAGAACTCGTGTTGACGATCGACCCACCGCCGTGGGCGACCATGCGCGGGGCGGCGGCACGACAGGTAGCGAACACCGTGCCGAGGTGGGCGTCGATCAGATCCTGGAACTCCTGCCGGCTGATGGTCAGGATCGACGACTCGGACGGCTCAGCGGTTCCAGCGCAGTTCACCAAAGCATTGATCTGACCGAATTCGTTCTCGCACAACGAGATCAGGGCTTGTGCGATCGCGTCGTCGGCGGCGGAACCGGGTAGCCCGACAGCATTACCACCGGCGGACGCGATGGCGCCGACGGTCGATTCGACGGCATCGGCATCGCGTCCGTTGACCACAACGCCGGCACCCAACTGGGCCAACAGTGCGGCGACCGCAGCCCCGATCCCGCGTGATCCGCCGACGACGACGGTGCCGAATCCGCGCAGTGGCAGGTCGGTCACACCGACGGTTGCGCCTGCCCGAACTGCATACCCTCGAGGTTCCAGTAGCCGCGCAGATTGGTGATCAGGCCGGCGTCGTTGACGAGGTAGCAGAAAACTCCGCGCACCGTGCTGGTCATCCCGCCTTCGAACTCGCTGCGCAGCACCAGAATGTGCGCCACCTCATTGGGTGAACTCGACGGAAAAGTCTCCTCGCAGGTGACCCGCAGGGTGTTGGCGGCGATGTTGGCGTCATAGAACGCCGCCATCGCCTCTTTGCCGCGCACGCCGAGTCCGTCGGGGTTGGTGTAGGACGGACCGATCGGATCCTCGATGACCACGTCCGGTGCCATCAACGCCAGCCAGCCCTCGCGGTCGTGGGACTGCACGCACCGCCATGACTCGCGAGAGGCAGCCAGGGCGGGCGTCAGTTCCGTCGTCTTTTGGGTCAAGGTCAACGGTCCGCGTCGGTGTAGCGGATGACGCCGCGAATGTTGCGTCCCTCCAGCATGTCCTTGTACCCGTCGTTGATCTGCTCAAGGCGGTACTGCCGGGTGATCATGTCGTCGATGTTGAGCTTGCCGATCTTGTACATCGACAGCAGTTGCGGGATGTCGTGGTGCGGGTTACCGCCGCCGAAGATGGTGCCCTGCAGGTTCTTCTGCATCAGGGTCAGCATCGCCAGGTTCAGCGTGACGTTCGTGTCGAGCATGCTGCCGATGGCGGTCATCACGCAGGTGCCGGACTTGGACGTGATGTTCATGTAGTTGTCGACGTCGGCACCATCGACCTCGCCGACGGTGACGATCACCTTCTTGGCCATGAAGCCCCCGGTGACTTCGGCGATGCCCATCATGGCCGCATCGATATCGGGGTAGGCGTGGGTGGCGCCGAACTTCAGGGCGGCATCGCGCTTCCACTCGATCGGTTCGATGACGAAGATGTTGCGAGCACCGGAGATGACGGCGCCCTGCAGTGCCGCCATGCCGACGCCGCCGACGCCGACGACCGCGACGTCCTCGCCGGGCTTGATCTGCGCGGTGTGGGTGGCCGATCCGTAGCCGGTGGTGACGCCGCAACCAACGAGGCAGGCCACCTCGAACGGGATGGACGGATCGATCTTCACCACCGAGGACTCGTGCACCACCATGTACGGCGAGAAGGTGCCCAGCAGTGTCATCGGGAACACCGGCATGCCGTCGGCGGTGTGGATGCGGTGGGTGCCATCGGAGATCGCGACGCCGGCCAGCAGTCCGGCGCCAAGATCGCAGAGGTTGCGAAGACCGGCCTGACACGACGGACACTTGCCGCAGGACGGGATGAACGACAACACCACGTGATCACCGACCGCGACGCTTTCCACACCCTCACCGATCTCGGTGACGATGCCGGCGCCCTCGTGTCCGCCGAGGACAGGGAAGCCGAACATCGGGATGCCGCCGGTGACCAGGTGGTGGTCGGAGTGACACATGCCGGAGGCTTCCATCTGGATCTTGACCTCGTTTTTCGCGGGGTCACCGATCTCGATCTCCTCGATCGCCCACGGCTGGTTGAACTCCCTGATGAGTGCGCCTTTTGTCTTCACTGCAATCCTCCGACTGGCTGTGTGGCTGAAATAGAACGTGTTCTTGTTGTGTGTCGCATCCTAGGACCAGACGGGTGTCAAGTCACCAGATCGGTACAGGTGCCTGTCCAAGCGGGTAGTAGCCGGGTAGTTTCTCCCCGGCCAGGCTGCGCTCGATGCGTTCCTGCATGCCTTTCGAGAGTTTCCCTTCTTCCATGAGCTTCAGATACAGCTTCTGCACGTGACCGAAGTCGAAGAAGTCGCGCTGCCACTCAATCAGGCCGTCGGCATTGAGCCGGAACCAACTACCGCCGATCCCGTAGATCGTCGCCTGGTTTCCCTCGGCATCGGTGGCGACCTGCTTCCAGAAGCCGACGACCTCACCGATCGTGTCATCGATGATCACCTTCTGGTACGGGTAGCTCCAGCCCTGAAGGCCGGCCATCTCATATCCAAGTGCGATATCGCGGATTTCGTCTTTTCCGACGCACATGACGTCTTCTTTGGGGCCGATGTTCCAGCCGTAGGTGGCGTCGGGTGCGAAGAACTCGGCGAGGCCCTTCCAGTCGCCTTTGCGCTCGGCGTCCCGGTTGGCGTCCATCCATCTCGCGATGAAGTCCTCTAACAATTCTCTGGGCAGTGCGGGCATGGGTCTAGTCCTCTCGGTCGATGATGAACAGGGCTCGGGTCGGGCACATCTCGACGGCCCGTTCGATATCGGGCCGGGCTTCATCGGGTGGTTGCGCGTCGAGGATTTCGACCGTGCCTCGCTTGGGCACGGAGAAGTAGTCCGGCGCCTCAAGGGCGCACATGGCGTGTCCCTGGCATAGGTCCAGATCGACGTCGACTCGATAGCTACCCATCTCCGATGCCCCTACGCGGTGCGCTTGCGGTATCGGACCAGAGCGGGTCGGGCCAGTTGCACGACCATCTTGGAGTGGTCATTGCGGTAGCTCTCGGGTGGCTGCACCATCTCGAAGTCGTACTCGCGCAACAGAACCGAGAAGATCGCCTTGATCTGCATGGTGGCGAATGCCGCGCCGACGCAGCGGTGTCGGCCGGCACCGAACGGGATCCAGGTCCACCGGTGGATCACATCCTCTTCGCGTGGCTTCTCGTAGCGGTCCGGATCGAAGGCATCCGGATCCGGGAAGTCCTCAGCGATCCGGTTGGAGATCGCCGGGGAGGCCGCGACGAAGTCACCCTTGTGAATCGGGTAGCCCTGCACGCCGAACTCATCCTGGGCGACCCGCATCAGGATGATCAGCGGCGGATGCAGCCGCAGGGTTTCCTTGATGACGTTCTCCAGCTTCGGGATCTGGCGCAGCGCATGGAAACTCACCTCCTGGCCGTCGGCGTAGAGGTCGTCGAGTTCGGCTGTGACGTCGGCATAGACGGCCGCGTGGCGCATGAGTTCGATCAGCGTCCACGACGACGTGCCGGAACTGGTGTGGTGGCCGGCGAACATCAGCGAGATGAACATGCCGGTGATCTCGTCGGCGGAGAATCGCAGGTTGCCGTCGTCACCGGGGATCGACACCAACACGTCGAGCATGTCTCGGTCTGACTTGTCGGTGGGCGGGTTGGCGATCCGGCCGTTCATGATCTCGGCAACCAATCCGACCAGACCCTCGCGGGCCTCGTCGCGGATCCGGAAACTCTCGATCGGCAGATACGGGTCGACGTAGCAGAGTGGGTCGGTGCCGCGCTCGAGTAGGTGGTAGTAGTTCGCGAAGCGGGAGTCGAGTTGTTCGCGGAATTTCGCACCGATCAGGCAGGCGGTCGAGGTGTAGATGGTCAGTTCGGAGAAGAAGTCCAGCAGGTCGATTTCGCCGGTGTCGCCCCAGTTCTCGATCGCTCGGCGAACTTCCCGCTCGATCGTGGCGGCATGGCTCTTCATGTGGTCGCCGCGCAACGCGGAGTTGTGCAGCATCTCCTTACGCCGCTCCGGACTGGCGTCGAAGACGACACCGGTGCCGAAGATCGGCGTCATGAACGGGTAGGCCTGCGCCTGGTCGAGATCCTCATCGGCGGCGCGGAAGAAGAACTCGTTCGCTTCCTCGCCGGTCAACAGGATCACATGCTTATCGGCCAGTTGAAAAGCACCGACATCGCCGCACTCCTGGCGAAGTCGGCTCATCAATCCGATCGGGTCGGTGCGGAACTCCTCGAGGTGACCGTGCTCGTCGGCACCGCCGGAGACGCGCCGGACTTCCTTCAGTTGCGTGTTACCGGTCACGATCCCTCCGGGTATTTCAGTTGCTGACGTTCCTTGGGCGCGCTGGACAGCGGCGCTTCGGGCTGTAGTTCCATCGAGGCGACGAACCCGCCGCGCGGAGTCTCGGCGACGAAGGCGATGGCCCGGGCGAGATCGGCGGCGCGCAGGAAGTAACTGTGCCGGGCCTGTCCCCACCTGGCCCAGTCCTCCAGTGCCGGTGCGATGGACTCCGGCGGCAGGTTCCATCCCATGCCGGTCTGGGTCGGCCCGGGATGGACGATCGAGGCTCGGACCCCGGTGCCCTCCAACTCCATCTGGAGGTTGGTGACCATGGCGGTCAGGCCGGCCTTTGCCGCACCGTAGGCACCCATGTGTGGGCGCTGTCGCAGCGCGACGTCGGAGCCGACGAAGATCACGTCGCCGCGTTGGCGGGCCACCATGCCGGGAAGTACCGCGGTGGCAAGCCGGTTGGCGCCGATGAGGTGGATCTGGATCTGGGACGCGAAGTCTTCGGTGTCGATCTCGTAAAGCCGACCGAAGAAGGTGTCGCCGGCACCGGCGACAAGGATCTCGATATCGCCGAGTTCCTCGCTGGCACGGCGCACGAACTCGGCGACCGACTCCGCTTCGGTGACGTCGAGCGACAACGCCATGGCCTCACCACCGTCGGCTCGGATCCGCGCGGCGAGTTCCTCGCATTTATCGACCCGCCGGGCGCCGAGGGCGACCGGAAAGCCGCGGGCGGCCAACTCGGTGGCTGTTGCGGCGCCGATGCCCGACGAGGCGCCGGCGATGATCGCGGGCCGTCGCTGCGGGTGTGGTTCGAACCGTGCCATCAGATCTTGTTCACGGTGATCGGCAGGTTGGCGAACCCGCGCACATTGCTGGAGTGCACCCGAACCGCATTGGCTTCGTCGACCTCGTAACCGCTGATGCGTTCGAACAATTCGGTCAGTGCGACGCGGGCCTCCATCCGGGCCAGATGCGCACCCAGGCAGAAGTGCGCGCCGCTGCCGAAGCTCAATAGCTTGGAGCCGATATCGCGGCCGATCCGGAACTCGTCGGGATCGTCGAACACCCGCTCGTCGCGGTGTGCCGAACCGGGCACCAGCAGCAGGGTGTCGCCGTCATGAAGGGTGGTGCCGTAGAACTCGATATCCTCGACGACGGTGCGGGCCAGGATCTGGCTTGAGGTGTCGTAGCGCAGCGTCTCTTCGACCCACAGCGGAATCCGTGCGTGGTCAGCGTGCACGCCGGTCAATTGATCAGGGTTCCTCGCACCCCAAAACGCGGCATTGCCAAGCAGTTTCGTCGTGGTCTCGTTTCCCGCCACCACCATCAGGAACAGAAACGCCATGATCTCTTCGTCGCCGAGGCGGTCGCCGTCGATCTCGGCCTCCAGAAGGGCACTGGTGAGATCATCCGTCGCCCTCTTTCGTCGCTGCGCGACCATGTCGGCGTAGTAGACCAGCAGTTCCATCGAGGCCTCGATGGCGGCCATCGGCACGTCGGCCACACCGTCGTCCCGATGCATGACCTCATCGGCGAGCGCGCGCAGGCGGGCCCGGTCCTCGACGGGTACACCCATCAATTCGGAGATCACGTCCATCGGAAGCTTGCCCGCGAACTCCGAGATGTAATCAAAACTCTCGGACTGCAAAGCGGTGTCGAGGTGCTCTTTAGCCAGTTCGATCACCCTGGCTTCGAGTTCGCGGATCCGGCGGGGGGTGAACCCCTTCGACACCAGGGTCCGCAGGCGCAGATGGGCCGGATCGTCCATCGCAAGAAACGACATGGTGCGATAGGCCTCGGGGTTTCGCGAGATCGGATCCAGAGAGACCCCGAGTTTGTTCGACAATTCGACGCTATTGCGAAATCCCCTGTGTACGTCCGCATGACGAGTGAGAGCCCAGAAGTTCAGCTCGTCATTGCGGTACAGCGGAGCCTCATCGCGAAGCCGCCGGTAGTAGGGATAGGGATCCTCATGGAAGTTGTAGTCATAGGGGTCCAGGACCAGCCCAACGGTGTCGGCGGTCATGCGTCAGCCCCGGGCGTCAGGATCAGACCCACGACGTATGCCAGTCGGTCGGCGATCTGGCGATACGTAAACGCGCCACTGCCGGCGTGCACCAGGGCGCCGAAGTAACTCATCTCCAGTGCGGCCACCGTGCGAGCATCGGCGTCGGGCCCCAGTGCGGATTTGATCCGCTTATGGATCTGGGCACCGATGCGGTCGCGGACGGCGCGGACGGCGGCGTCGTTGCTCAACAGGGCGGTGGTACAGGCGGCAGCCACTTCGGGTTCGTCGGCGACCACGAGTGCGAGACTGCGCAACGCCTGCTGCACCCGGTTGAGTCGAGTGTCGTTGACATCGGTGAAGTACCCCACCTCGCGGACCAGATCCAGATAGACCTCGGCGATCAGATGATTTTTTGACGAGAAGTAGGTGTACGCCGTGGCGGGGGCCACCTGGGCGCGGGCCGCTACGCCCCGTACCGTCAGGTCGGCATACGACGAACCCCGCAAAGTCTCCAGCGCAGCCCCGAGGAGTTTCCGAAAGGTTTCTTCCTGCCGGGGGCGCCGGGTCGGCTCGTCACGCGTGGCAGTCGCCACCGCATCGCTGGACACATGTCCACCGTAATCACGGGCGTCCCCCGGACGCAAGGGACCGGGGTGAAGTAGCACTTCACTAACGCTGGCCCGGATTTGGACCTTGCACCCGCCGTGGCAACGTGGATAAAGTTCGAGGCAATATTTCGGACAGGTGTCCACACGGCGGAGACGCCACCGCGGATCGCCGGTAGGACGGAAGGGAGCGCCGCGGATGGCGATAGCAGCCGATCGCAACAGCGATCTGTTCATCGACGGAAAGTTCGAGTCCGGTGCCGCCGGCCGCTACCCGAACATCAACCCCGCCACCGAAGAGGTGATCGGAACCGCCGCCAACGCTGATACCGAGGATATGGGTCGGGCCATCGACGCCGCCCGCCGTGCGTTCGACAGCACCGACTGGTCGGTCAACACCGAGTTGCGGGTGCGCTGCGTCCGTCAGTTGCGCGACGCCATGCGCGAGCACATTGAGGAACTCCGCGAGATCACCATGGCCGAGGTTGGGGCTCCTCGCATGCTCACTGGGATGGCGCAATTGGAGGGTCCGGTCGCAGACCTGGAATTCGCTGCCGAAACCGCGCAATCCTATTCCTGGCGAACCGATCTCGGCGTCGCGGCCCCGATGGGAATCTCCACCCGGCGCACCATCGTCCGGGAAGCTGTCGGCGTCGTGGGTGCCATCACGCCGTGGAACTTTCCGCATCAGATCAACCTCGCCAAGATCGGCCCGGCACTGGCCGCCGGTAACACGGTGGTGCTGAAACCCGCTCCCGACACCCCCTGGTGCGCAGCGGTGCTCGGCGAACTGGTCGCCGAGCACACCGATATCCCGGCGG
>Ga0209298_10001963_pt1 | contig 13034 bp, 3 predicted proteins | sample S_140806_EF_Meta_FD_187325 | JGI IMG/M metagenome (GOLD analysis project Ga0209298, IMG submission 187325) | Freshwater microbial communities from Lake Simoncouche, Canada to study carbon cycling - S_140806_EF_MetaG (SPAdes) (version 2) | ecosystem: Environmental > Aquatic > Freshwater > Lake ...
CTTTAAAGAAGCCTTGTTCTGGTATGTATATAAGCAAATGTTGCTTGGTGGGTATACCCCATCTATGAATGGTATCGGGTATGATTTTGCTGATGCTAAATGGAAGTTCTACTGCTCACAAGCTAGAAACCAATCTAACTTCCCAAGTATCGATAAGTACGAATCATTCATGAACCAGTGGACTCGTCTTGTTCCTAACTTGAACAGACATGCTAACTTCTTTGAGAACCTTGGTACAAGAGAAACACTTGATAGAGGAAGATATACTAACTACGGAATTCTATAAATATGGCAGATTCATTTAAGCCTTTAAAAGGCATGTTTAAAGACACTGGCCGTATGGACCAGTTAGATGGCACCTATAGAGATGCTTTGAACCTTATTGTAGATGACCAAAAATTAAATGTAAGCAATGAATATGGAACTCAATTCATAGGAAACTTACAGTTGGTGATCATTGTAGGTGGGGTAAACATTGCTACCATCCCTTTAAATGCTGTAGGCCAGATAGCTCTTTTAGATGATAACTTTATAATATTTGCAGCTGGGGAGTACATCGATAGTGGAGTTACAGTATCAGTATCTGCAATTTATAAAGTAAATGTAGCAACTAGATCTTCATCGGTTTTATACTACACTACCAATGTGTTGCCTACAGCTATTACAACAATCAATCCTACAGGGCACCTAAACTTTGATGTTGACCACCCAGTAACTGCTGAGTTAAGAGAATCCCCAACTCAAGAAGAGATTGTATATTTTACTGATAATAAGTATACATTTATACAAGATCCTGATACTGATATAAACTACGTATCTGAGTACAATCCTCCACGTGTATTTAATGTCACTAAACAGGAGGCATCTGTAACTGCAACTAATGATCCTACTAACTTGTATGGAAACTTTAGTAGAGTAGAGTTTTTAAATTTATTCATGGATGCTGGACAAATTCCAGAGTTTGGAAGTATAAACATTCTTAGAGGTGGTGGTGTAATTACAGGAGCATACTACTTAGGAATAGGGTATGCTGATGATGATAGAACAGAAACTAATGTACTTACTGTATCTAACCCAGTATACATAGTTCCAGCTAATGATGATAGTTTCCCTAGAGAAATGATTACAGGAGCTCCTAATGGAACTCAAACAAGTAAGTCAATTCAATGGAATATAAACAATCTTAATGTAGAATATAAATATCTAGTTCCATATATAGTTCAGTATAGTGGTAATGCTAGATTTGTTTATAAATTAGAGAATGTAAATATCCTAGGTTCAAGTGCACAGGTTGTATATAGTGGACTAGAAAAAGTAGCAGCATCTGCAATTGAAGAAGCAGTAATTGATAAAGTTAGATACCTAACTGCTAAATCAATCACTCAGTTAGATAATAAATTATATGCTGCTAATCTTACTAGCCGACCAGACTTAGGCTTTCAAAGATTTGCTAATAACATTAAAGTAGAGCCTGTAGTAGAGTTAATAACATCTTTTGACCCTAGAAGATATGATGTTTATACTCTTAATGAAGGGTATGCTCAATTAGTATATCCTGATCCACCGACATTAGATAGTGAATTTTATACAACGTCAACTGCTAGTGGACTAGTTTTTTCAGGTACAGGTCCAAGTACACCTGTTATAGGAGGATTTTGGGGACCACTTGGGGGTATAACACCAGGAGTTAGACACACTCAATTTAAAGGAATAGATGGTGTATCTGAAGCATATGTAACTAGTGTTATTATTCCAATCCAACAAGGTAAATCCTCAGGGTATAGAGACCCAAACAGATTGTTTTCAAGAAAAGGATACAGAAGAGGAGAAGTATATGCATTCTATATTTCATTTGTTTTAAAAGATGGAAGTGAGAGTTATGCTTATCATATCCCTGGAAGAGATCAAATAGGAGTATTTGAAGACGACTGGACAGCTTTTGAAACAGGAGTAGGATCTGCATTAGGAGCTGCAGGCTTAGGTATAAAAACTGCAGAAATAAAACAGTACGATAATCTAAGTAGAGTATATCAATACTTTGACACTAGCTATATGGGTGGTGTGATACTGTTTTCTAATATGGCATATTGGAAAAACTTAAATGAGTTTTATCCAGACAATAAAGAGTTTGAAGTATGGCAAGTTGGTTCTGATGGTAGAGGAATATACACAACAACTCTAGCTAATACAAATGTTAGGCACCATAAACTGCCTTCTAATCACAACTCTTCTTTTAGCCACGTTGTAAGAGATACATACTTTGGGTCAGTTCCATTGAACGATCCATTGTATCTAGCTAATGCAGATGGGTATAGAGTGTTTAATGATCAAGTTAGAATACTTGGGGTTAAGCTACAAAATCTAAAGATTCCAAAGTTCATCCTAAAGCAGGTACAAGGGTATAAGGTTTACTATGCTAAAAGAACTCAGGGTAATAAAACTATTATTGGACAGAGTGGGGCACATCCAAGTACTCCTTACCTAGCATCTAATGTTTTAAATAATGCAAACAATGCAGGTACGGGCCCATTCTTTAACATTTGGTCATTAGATGGACATCTTAAATACGGAGGTCTTGCAATATCAGACAGTTTGTGGACTCAAGTACCTGACGATATTCGTGGTAATGTTTTAGTAAAAAATCCTAACGATGATCTTACTACACTTAACTACATAGGTAATCCAGTATTTAAATTTCATGATTTTAATCTTTTAAGAAAGAAACATACTCTTGCTACAGTTACTCACATAGATGTACAATATGTAATCTTGATGGAGAGTTGGAGAGGTGGATATAAAGGAGCTTTAAAAAGTGCAGCCTCTGACCAATTTTCAGGGGTAAATCTTTATAATGAATACTACAGAACATTTAGATCTGGAGTAGGAGATGATACATATGCATGGGTGCATGAAGACTTGGGTAATATGTTCAACTTCACAGCTGGTGCTAGCTCTGAATATTTTGATAACCCAGGTCCTAAAATTCTTTGGGGGAACGTCTACATAGCAAGTAGATATATGACCCCAGGTACTATCAATGACTCTACTGGTAATAGAGTTGATGTAGGAATTATTTGGAATGATAGAACAGCTGAAGGAAAAGAAAGATGGTTAGGGGATATAAATAAATTCCCAAACTTAGCAACTAACCAAGCTGCTCTGTTATCTAATACTCAGACAATATTTATGATAGAGCCTGAAGGGGCTACATATGTTAACGGTCTAAGCATTCTTAAATCTACAACTGCCAATGGATTTAAAGGAGCTACTTACATACACAATGCCTTTGGGGAAAGTTCTATTGCTATAAGTTTAGCATCAGGACTCCCATTACTTGGAGGGTACTATACTAACGAATGGAGTTATATAGGTTTGAGTAACTTAATGTGGGGATTAGCAATATATCCTAGAACTACTTATGCTGGATATATAAGTCCTAGTGCAAATCCTTCAAGTGCTTATCAAATAATAGGTGGTCACGATCTTAACTACATTAGAAATTCTATATTTGACCCATATAGCAACGGAGCTGATCAATTAAACAGTGTTAGTGTAAGAACCTGGTATGAAGGAGAAAGCATTTTTACAAGAATGATGATGAAAGGCCACGGTAGCTTAAGACAACCTTATGCTATGAGTGGCCCCTCTCAAACTAGTCCAGGGGGTGGATCGACAATAACCAATCCAATTAATAATGAGCCTAGAACAAGACCTAATACTTATTTAGTAAATCTATGCTCAAATAAAACTGATGTATTTGAACCATTCGATAAGCAACAGTTAGTTTGGACTGGTTATTACAAAAGTCTATTAGATGTTAATGTTGATACAGGAGTAAGTGCAGATAATCGTAGTTACTACTATGGTGATAACTCTCTTCAATCAGAATCAGGGCCTATATTTGGAGGAGATACCTATATCTGTAAATACAGTTATAGAACTACATCTAACCTATATGGATTGGCTAGATTTAACAGAGGTATAAACAAATACAATGTATACAGAGGTGCATCAGGGGGTGCAGGTGTTGTACTTCCTTCATTAATTCAAGCTACAGCTTATATATGGGGAGACATACCTGTAGATGTAAACTCTGGAACAACACCTTCATACCTAACAAACATATACGGAAATACTAATGACTACGATGTATTACGATGGGGAGGTGCACTTGACAATCCTGGCACCGAGGTTATAGAAGGAGCTGGAGATGAGTTTGGTGGAGCTAGAAGATCAGCTATAAGCACTAATGCAAACTGGAGTGCAATGGGTTATGAAGTCTTTACTACTATTTATCAATACGTGGTAGAGACTGATGACAACATTAACTATCGACATGCAGGAGATCCTGAGAAAGGAGTTAGTGAACTTAACAGCATGTTCTTTGATAAGTATGTAGCAGCTGACGTATTATACAGAAGCCCTCTTGGAGACTTAACTAAGATGGATAATCTATTGTATGAGGACCATTACTCAGCCGTTCAAGATATCAGAGTTCCAATTGCATTCCCTAAAGAAAGTACAAATACTCTTTCATTCCCTAACAGAGTAATCAGATCTGCTACTCAAGATGGTAACTTCAATGATACCTACAGATATTTCCTTGGTCTTCAATACAAAGACTTTGCAGTTAACAGAGGACAGATTACTAACATCTTTAACCTAAAGGCTCTTCTTTATATTCACACTGAGAAAAGTTTATTTAGAACTAAAGGTAAACAGAACATTGAACTTGGAGATGCTACTCAGGCTTACATTGGATCAGGAGACTTGTTTGCTCAAGAGCCAGATGAATTCATCCAAAGCACAGAAGGGTACAATGGCCTCTACAATAAGATGGGATCATTGGTTACCAAAGATGGATATATCTTCGTAGCTAGAAAGTCTCGTAAAATATTCTTAGTTAAAGATGAAATAGTAGACTTGACTGAACTTGGAATAAATGCTTGGGCTAGAGAAAACATTCCATTTGCTTTAGAAGCATTTGGATGGGATCCAGATTATGCAGGGGTGCCAACAGATGCTCCTACTGGAGACTTTGGCTTCTTAGTTAGCTATGACCCATTGTTCAAACGTACTCTTATTACTAAAAGAGAGCTTGTACCAACTCAACTATTCATAGAAGAGTTTGGCCAAGGCTTAATAACATACTCAAGACCTAAAGCTACATTCAATCTTGCTGGTGGGGTAGTACTCCCAATAGAAGAAAGTGAATACTTTGAAAGAGGTGGGTGGACGATATCATACTCTAACAGCCTTTCTGTATGGGCTAGTAGACACTCTTACATTCCTTTATTGTATGGGTATAACTCTAAACACCTGTATAGCTTTAATACAAGGCTTACTCCAGGAGGATTATTTGCAGCAATGTATGAGCACAGTGATATGACTAATCCTGGAAAATTCTACAATACAGTCTACAGCTTTGAAATAGATTGTATTTTCACAGCTCCGATAAATGCTATTTATTCAGGATTTAAATTTACAACTGATGTATTCACTAAGGCTAACACAGCCTTACCTGTAGAGCAGCAGTTTAGTCCTGGATTTACTAGCTTTTATGTTTACAATACTACACAGATATCTGGAGAGGTAGACTTCGTATATCTAACCAATATCAGAAAAACAGATAACACTTGGAATGTAAATGCATTTAGAGACTTATCTAGTATTGTAGCAAACACTGGGTTATCTGTAGGACAAATTAACGTACAAGGAGTTCCTTATACTGAAACTTTTGTCCCAACTTCAACTCAATCTATGTTCTTATCTGAAGGAATTATAAACTCAAATTATATAGACTCTAACAAACCTTGGTACGAGCAAAGAAAGTTCGTAGATAAATTTTTAGGAATTCGATTAATAGCTAACAACTTATCAAAAAATTTGATAAATTTGTATACTGTGACCGTCGCCCTAAGAGTATCACCGAGATAACCTTTAACTAAATGGCTAAAAAATCCATAACTAAATCTAAATCAGCTCCTAAGCAACTACTTAAAAAGTATCAGTTTGCTGGTGCAAACCAATCTACTTATAATCAAGTAGCTAACCCTTACTATATTAGTGGTACGTATGCTGAACAAGCTGGGCAAGAAGCCGATAGGTACTACGGGAATATAAATAGATTTGGTGACTATGCCCAAGCTCAAAATATAGATGCAGAGGTAGCTAGAAAGAATCGAGAGGCCGAAGAAAAAAGGGCACAGAAAGAAATGGTTGCTCAAGGAAGAGCACAGAAAGAACAAGAGGTAGCAGCCTTTGGACAACAAGTTGCAAAAGCAGCTGGAGATGAAGCTTTATCTTATGGTAAGATAAAACTAGCAGAAAGAGCTGCTAGAAAAGCTGCAGAGAAAACAGCTACAAATGCACTAGCTACGGCTGGTAACACTGTTGCATCTAGTATAACTCCTGCTGCAACAAATACAGTAGCTCAAGGAATAGCCCCAACAATAACTGCACAAGCAGCTAGAGGATCTGGAATGGAAGCAGCTAGAGTAGCTAGTAATTTTATTGATGAAACAGGTGCTGTAGCATTGCCACAAGCTGGGATGACATCTGCCGCTGGCACAGGAGCTGGTGTAGGAGGTGCTGCCGCAGCAAGTGGAGCAAGCACTGCAGCTAATACTGGATTGATGGCAGCTAATATGTCTGGCTTAGCTTCAGCTGGAATTGGATTGGGATTAACAGGAGCAGGAATGCTTGTCCAAAGAAAAATGGACACCGACCCAAACAAGTACAGCAAAAAAGAAGGAAGACAAAATGCATGGGGCGATGCACTTAAAAGTGCAGGAACTGGATTCGGAATGGGGGCTACTGCTGGTACTATTGTTCCTGGTGTAGGAAATGTAGTTGGAGGAATAGTAGGTGGTATAGCAGGATTAGGTGCAGGCTTAATTAAAGGTGTTAAAGAGAACAGAAGAATGCAAGCAGATGCTGGAGAGTATGCTTCTGAAAAAGCAAAAATGGATGCAGAGATAGCAGAAGCTGAAAGAGTAAGAAAAGCAGAACTTGAGAAACAAGGAAACCTATTAGCTCAAAGATATAATACAGCTTTTGTTAATTCAAGGCTTACTGGTGCACAGACGGGATTTGGTTACAACACGTCAACCAATATGAACATGCAACCTACTAGTTCTTACTATGCAGAAACTGGTGGAGTTAGAGTTCCAGGGGGACAAGTTGTCCCTATCAATGGTTCTGATGCAGTTAAGTTTGTAGGAAAGAAACACTCTGAAGGAGGAATTAAGCTAGATGCTAAGACTGAAGTAGAGGGTGGAGAGACTATGGATAAAGTAATGATGAATGGTGGTAAACCTAATGATTACTTCTTCTCATCTTACCTTAAACTAGGAGGTAAGTCCTTTGCTAAAAGACATGAAGAAATTCTTAAAGCTGGAGGAAGCCAAAAAAGTATTCAAGATCTTGCTAAGAAACAAGAAGCTATAGCTAATAAGAAAGGAGAAAAAGATAGAAGTCCTCAGCAGATAGCATCTTATGGAGGTATTCATAAGTATCAAACTGGTAACTTTTATAAGGAGAATGTTGTAGAAAATGAAGAAGAAACTAAAATAGATCAAATAGACTTTACACCTGTACAAGAAGCAGATGGAAACTTTGTAGTTAAAGATGCTAGTGGTAATGTTTTAGGAAAAAGTATGGACAGAAATGTTGCTGTAAAAAAAGCTAGAGGAACTTACTCTCAACCAGCACTTACCTCTCCTACTACTCAACAGTCAGCAGATGCTCAGTCTAATGCTAATGCTAATGATGTAACTGTTAGAGATACTAACAAAGCAAATGCTGAAGCTCCAAAAGATCAGTCACCTGTAGCTCCTGGAGGTACAACTAATAATGCTGGTCAAGCTGCAGCCGATGCTGCTGTTAATGTTGGAACAAGAGATAGTAGTGCTACTAGCACAAGTTCAGCAGGTGCTCCTGTTACAGGAGATCCTAAAAAAGAAAGATATTATAATAGAGAGGATATTACAAAAGGAAGTAAAGGAGTTAGTAAATCAATGGAGAAAGTTCCAACAGGTCAGGGTGACCAAGGAACTTATTTTGGAAAAGTATCTAATGCTCAGTTTACTGCATTCCAATCTAACAATCCTTGGTTTGATTTCTCTGCAGGATTTGATCCTAAGAAAAGAGACTTCACATCTGCTAAAGGAGTTAAAGGTTCTTCAGATGTAGCTAAATTCCAAGAGGAATATAACAAATATGTTGGGGAAGGTAATAGACTTCAAGTAGATGGTAAACTTGGAGAACAAACAGCTACTGCAATGCTTATGTTCTCAGACCCTGCTGTTGAAGTGCCTCCAGCAGATAATACTCCTCCACAAACTCCTCCTCAAGATGGAACACCTCCAAAAGAAGAAGAAAAGAAGAAAGAAGAGGAACAAAAACAAGTGGCAGATCTTAAAAGAGGAGTTAACGGGTCATTGCTTGCAGGACTCGGACAACTGATTCCTGTAGGATATGCACTTGCTCGTCCTTATAAAACTGAAGGTAATCTTCCACGAATGGCTGGAGGAGGAAATGTTGGTGCAGGTAGTGTTAGAGGTGCCATCCTTCCTAGAGTTAATATGAATGCTGAAAGAGCTGCAGCAGAAAGAAATACTGTAGCAATTAAAAATGCAATTCAAAATACTAATGCAGGTCCTGGAGGGATAGCTGCTATGATGGCTGCTAACTCTTCTCAGAATAATCAGAACTTGACAATTGCTAACCAAGAGCAAGAAGCTAATAAGCAACTTGCTGCAGAAGAGGCAAGACTTGGACAACAAGCTTCTCAGTTTAATGCTGAGACAGCTCAAAGAGCTAACATGGCTAATGTGCAAAATAGACTTGCAGTTAACCAGGCTAATCTTGAGGCTGGTATCCAAGAGTCTAGACTAAAAATTGATGAGAAGAGATACAAAAGAGAAGAAATTCTTGGAGCTCTAGATACTGCATCTTCTCGTATTGCTGGTATTGTTAAAGATGAGAAATCTTACAAAGCTCAAGAGAGACTTGCTAAAGCAATCGATAATACTGGTTCTTACGATCGTTTCACAATTCTAGAACAATTGCAAAAAGAATCTAAGAACAAGAACTCCCCATACTATGGTAAAACAGATGTAGAACTTAAGAAGATTGCAACTGATACCTACAACGAAGTTATCGGGAAGATGGGATTAGAAGGAGAACAAAATGCTAAGAACGGTGGTAGAAGATACACCAGCCGTCTTGGGGATTTGAGCAGAGGAAGAAACAAAAGAAATTTTAATATCTAAAAGCTATGCCGTATAAGTTTGGTGAATATGTAAGTACTTATGTGGACCCACAGTCTGTAGCTATTTCAGAAACTCTTCGTAATAGATTTACGGAGAACTTCAAAGCTAATGATAACTTGACAATGGCTGTCGAGCAAATGAAAGCAGCTTTGCCTTTTGAAAACGATATGGCTAAGAAAAAAGAGCTTGAGGGGAAGATTAATTCTACACTTGAAACTCTTTCTACTAGAGGAGATTATGAGAACTTAGGCTTTGCTGTTCATAAGGCAGCAAAAGATTTCTCTATGGGGTATGCTCCAATTAAAGAGAACTACGAAAGATATCAAGGAGCTCTTAAAGACCTTGATGAGAAATATAAGAAAGGAGATATTAATGCCGAGGATTACAATATGGCTACCTCTTACATTACTAAAGGGTATAAAGGTTTTGAAATAGACCCTGCTACTGGTAAGGTCAAAGAAGGTTCAATGTACTCATCTCCTACTATCTACAACGATCCTAAGTTGATGGATAAAATGAAGGAGAGACTTGAGATCCTTTATGAAAAGAAAACTGGTAAAAAATCTGGGAGTGCTGGACTAGATGCTAATGGTGTCTGGAAAGTAACCTCTGGAGAAACACTTGTACAAATTCCAGAGCAAGATGTAATGGATGTTTACAATGCTGTTATTGAAGAGCCAGATGTTAGAATGTATCTAGACCAGAGAGCAGATATGAAACTGCATATGGTAGATAGAAGTGGTAACACGGGTAAGTACCTAGATGCTAAAATGCAAACTAACTCTTCTGCAATCCAACAGATTAATGAAGCTATAGCTAGTGGTAAATATTCAGCAGCTGATAAGAAAACATTAGCTACTCAGATAGAAGCTTTGACAAAAGAGAATGAGCAGCTTACAGCAGCTAAGTCAGATCCTAACTTGGCTACATCTTATTTGAAAGACCAGTTCAGGAATGATCTTCTAGATCCAGTAAGACAATATGCTATGAAAAAGGCTGGAGTTAGAGAGCACACTACTGAGTATAGCTATGAGAATAACTATGCAATTCAGCTTGATGCACTTAAGAGACAAGCTGATATGGGAGTGTCACTTAACGAGTATGGAGATGTAACTGCAGCAGACGATGTATCAGGTCAAAGTTATGAGAATAAATCAACTTACATTACAGGCTTAGACGGACAAATTACAGATTTGAAAACAAAAATTGCAGATGCAGAAAAGAATGGAACAGCATCAGCCGAGGTACTAGCTAAATGGAAATCTGACCTAGATAATAACATTAATGAGAAATCAAGAGTAGAAGGGCAAATAAGAGCTGCTGCTGATAAGGCTATTAGTATGCCAAGTTTAGAAAGGCAAGATCCAACTTTGATTGGAGTATTCAAAGAGATGATGCCTGGAGCTACTTCTGGTCAAATTTACACTCAGCTTCAAAAAACTTTTGATAATAAAGGTGACCAAGATTATATAAATTACCAAACTGCATTTGATAAAAAATATGGTGCTGGAGCTTTTGACAAACATATTAATCAATATTATACTTATAAAAGAGGTACCCCTATAACAATGCAGGGAGAAGGTAAAGCAGGAGCAGCAGGAGCTGCATTGGCAGGAGAAAAACCAAATTCTGGAATTGTAGAGTTTAAGAATCCTGCTCAGGTATTCGGTGCAACTTTTGGAACAGCTGTTAATAAAACTTTCCCAGAAATAAAAACATCTGTTCTGTTTAATGCAGGAGTTATAGACGTTGGAGATCCAGCAAAGAATGTAGCTCTAACTAAAATGAAAGATGCATATTTTAATGGAAAGATGCCATTTGAGAATCAGTACTTTATGGTAAATGGTGAGCAAAAGACTGGAGCAGAATTAGCTGCACAAGGGTATGTAATAAAATCTACCAGTGTTAATCTAGCAGAAAATAAATACCAGATACACATGGAGAAAGGTGGAGATAAGCCTGGATCTATTACAGCTTTGTATGATGGTAGACAGATTACTTCCAAAGAACTGCAAGCTGCAATGGGTGATCCTGAAGTTAGATTTGGATCTTTGATAGGTCAGCATGACACCAGAGTAGCAGGAGCTACAAGCACAATTAAAACAGTTCAATTTAATGGAAGAACTGTAGATGTTAATGTTATCTCCCAAGGAGATGGAAGCCCATTCGTTACCTTTACTGATCCTGCTACAGGGAAAGATTTGTTTACAGGTGGAACTCCAACAAAGTTTGCCGCAAACGATACGCAGATTAAAAATGCTATTGCTAAAAAGTACCTTACATTTTAACTAAATGAGTGAAAATTTATTTGAGAAGCAACTTGCAAAAGAAAATGGTCTTCCAGAGAAAGCTGTTGTAGACGGAGGTAAAGACTTATTTGCAACCCTCATGTACAAAGAGACTGGAGATGCAAGTGTGTTTGCTCCAACTCAACCAACCCCAAGAGTTGGATTTTCTGGCCTTGACGTAAATGCAGCTACAATTAGTTTAACTAATACTTACACAGATCCATTAGAGAGTTATACTAGCTATGGAGTACCACGTAATGCATTTGTAGACTGGAATGAAACTCGTGCAGAGAATCAATCAACTGTTCAAAAATGGGCTAATGGATTAACTAAAGCTGGTATTACTGCTTTAGGGGCAGTAACAGAAAATACTGTTGGTGTAGTTGGTGGATTGCTGAACTTAGCATTTGGAGAGAATCATAGTTACTACGATAATCCTGTAGGTAGAACTATTGATGAAGTAAATGAGTGGGCTCAACAGGCTATGCCTAACTACTACACTAAGAGAGAAGAAGAAATGGGTGTCCTGGAAGGGATGACAACTGCTAACTTCTGGGCTGATAAGTTTGCTAATGGTGCAGGTTATACACTTGGATCATTGGCTACTATGTGGACTGGTGTTGGAGAAGGAGCTTTAGTAGCTAAGATGGCTGGCATGGGAAGGATGGCTAAGATTGCCAAGGCTGCTGATAAGGTAATGGATACCACACAGAATGCTGCTAAGTTTGGAAGTAAACAATTCCAAGCATACAATGCAGCTAAAGCAATGAAAGCTCCATACTCACCAAACTTTGCAAAAGGTATTGATGATGGACTAGAGGCTATGGCAAAAAGAGCTAATATTAATACAGCTGCTAAGCAGCTTAGTGTTGGTATGCATATGTCTCTTGCCGAGGCATCAGTAGAAGCTCGTGAAGCTAAAAATAAATTTATTGAAGAACAGACTGCTATATGGGAAGAGGCAAACCCTGAAAAAGAGATGTCTGCCGATATAGAAGATGGAATTATATCATCTGCAAATGCAGTAGGTAACATGACCTTCGGTGTCAACCTCCCACTTCTTACTCTTACTAACATGGTAAGTTTTGGTAAAATGCTTCGTGGTGGTAAACCTACAGCTGAGGCATTGACATATGATATTAAAAAAGTAGGAACTCAATGGGTAGAAGCTCTCCCAGAAAAAGGAATGGCTAGAGCATTTGCTAAGTCATCTAGAATATTTGGTGCCCCTATAAAGAATGCAGTATCTGAAGGATCCCAAGAAGCTGGACAGTTTATAACGGCTTCAACTGCTGGAGATTATTACTCAGATAAATTTGCTGACGGTACTGGAGATATGGCCGAGGCATTTGTTAATGGTCTATCTAAATCTATCGGGACTAAAGAAGGACTTGAAAGTATCCTTATCGGAGCTTTAGTCGGTGGTGGTTCTGGTGTTATCTCTTCACTTGGGGGAGCAGATAAAAAGTTT
>Ga0209298_10001965_pt1 | contig 13023 bp, 10 predicted proteins | sample S_140806_EF_Meta_FD_187325 | JGI IMG/M metagenome (GOLD analysis project Ga0209298, IMG submission 187325) | Freshwater microbial communities from Lake Simoncouche, Canada to study carbon cycling - S_140806_EF_MetaG (SPAdes) (version 2) | ecosystem: Environmental > Aquatic > Freshwater > Lake ...
AATCGAAGATCTGAAGAAAATTGCCACAAAGTTGGGTATGAAGATCGACCCAAAGTGGATTACCGGCAAACTTGCGGAAGAAATATTTGAACATGTCGCTAAAGATCAATTGATTGAGCCTACATTTGTGATGGGTTTCCCAGTCGATACTTCACCGTTGGTGCGTGCCCACCGCGAATTACCTGGCGTTGCCGAAAAATGGGATCTCTATGTTGATGGGTTTGAACTCGCAACCGGATACTCCGAATTAATTGATCCAGTTGTTCAGCGCGAACGTCTGATTGAACAAGCGACTCTCGGCGCGAAAGGCGACCTAGAAGCGATGCAAGTGGATGAAGATTTCTTGCGCGCCATGGAATTTGCAATGCCACCTACAGGCGGAATGGGAATGGGTGTTGATCGCTTACTCATGGCACTTACTGGTTTAGGTATTCGCGAAACAATCTTGTTCCCGTTGGTAAAACCTGAAATCGAATAACTATGACCATAATTCGCCCCGCTAGAACTAGCGATATTAAGACAATCCGAGAATTAGTGGATTCTTATGCAGCACCTGGACAGATGCTCAGTAAAGAGACTGTGACTTTATACGAGAGCGTTCAAGAGTTTACGGTTGCTGAAGTTGATGGAAAAGTTATTGGATGCGGTGGTCTGCACGTTCTCTGGGAAGATCTTGCAGAAGTTCGTACAGTTGCAGTTGAAAAGAATTTCCATAATAAAGGTATTGGACATTTAATCTTGGAAAGAATTATCGAACGCGCCCGCGAAGTCGGAGTAGCACGTATTTTTTGTTTAACCTTCCGAACAGAATTTTTCGGCAGCCATGGTTTTGTCGAAATCGAAGGCACCCCTGTCGCACCTGATGTTTATCAACAACTATTGCGTTCATACGATGCCGGTGTCGCCGAGTTCTTAGATCTAGAAGCGGCCAAGCCCAATACCCTCGGCAATACGCGGATGCTCCTAACCCTTTAAGGCCCTACCGCTAGATTTTCTCGGGAATATCGCCCCTAAATCTGGGGTTCTACTGACCATTAGCCAATCACCTCGCGCCTTTTAGGCCTTCGGTTATAGGCTTATCGCAAGTACGAGACGAATTTAAGAGGAGATAGCCGATGTTTGAGCGCTTTACCGATCGAGCCCGACGAGTAGTTGTTTTGGCTCAAGAAGAAGCACGCATGCTCAATCACAATTACATCGGCACCGAACACATTCTGCTCGGACTCATCCACGAAGGTGAAGGCGTCGCTGCCAAAGGCTTGGAAGCGCTCGGCATTTCCCTGGAAGGAGTTCGCGCCCAAGTTGAAGAAATCATTGGCCAAGGACAACAAGCTCCTAGCGGCCATATTCCATTTACTCCACGCGCTAAGAAAGTCCTAGAACTCTCACTTCGCGAAGCGTTGCAACTTGGCCACAATTACATCGGCACAGAACATATTTTGCTCGGACTTATCCGTGAAGGCGAAGGCGTTGCTGCACAGGTGCTTGTAAAACTTGGCGCAGATCTAAATCGTGTACGCCAACAAGTTATTCAACTTCTCTCTGGCTACCAAGGAAAAGAAGCTGCCACATCAAGTGGTCCAGCAGAAGGCACACCATCTACTTCATTAGTACTTGATCAATTTGGTCGCAACCTAACTCAGGCTGCGCGCGAAGGAAAACTTGATCCAGTAATTGGACGTGAAACTGAAATCGAACGTGTCATGCAAGTTCTTTCACGTCGTACAAAAAATAACCCAGTCCTAATTGGCGAACCAGGTGTCGGAAAGACTGCAGTTGTAGAAGGTTTGGCGCAAGCAATCTATAAGAATGATGTCCCTGAAACTCTTAAAGATAAGCAGGTTTACTCACTCGATCTCGGCGCGCTCGTTGCCGGTAGCCGCTACCGTGGTGATTTTGAAGAACGCCTAAAGAAAGTTTTGAAAGAGATCAAAACTCGTGGCGATATTATTTTGTTCATCGATGAAATCCACACACTTGTTGGTGCGGGCGCCGCAGAAGGCGCAATCGATGCGGCCAGCATTCTTAAGCCAATGTTGGCTCGTGGCGAACTACAGACAATCGGTGCTACAACACTTGATGAATACCGCAAGCATGTTGAAAAAGATGCTGCGCTGGAACGTCGCTTCCAACCTATTCAGGTTAAAGAGCCGTCTGTTGCGCACACAATCGAAATTCTTAAGGGTCTACGTGATCGCTACGAAACACATCACCGCGTCTCGATTACGGATGGCGCACTAGCGGCGGCTGCAAATATGGCAGATCGCTATATTTCAGATCGTTTCTTGCCAGATAAAGCGATCGACCTAATCGATGAGGCTGGTTCACGTCTGCGCATTAAGCGCATGACCGCACCTGCCGAACTCCGCGAATTCGATGACAAGATTGCAGAAGCTCGCAAGGCAAAAGAGTCAGCAATTGATGGCCAAGATTTTGAAGGAGCGGCTTCACTTCGCGATAAGGAAAAAACTTTAATCGCCGAGAAGCTAGAGGCTGAAAAGAATTGGAAAGCAACCGACCTAGACAAGGTCACAGAAGTTGACGAAGAACTTATTGCCCAGGTGCTTTCTGCATCAACCGGTATTCCAGTCTTTAAGTTAACCGAAGAAGAAACTGCACGTTTGCTTCGTATGGAAGATGAACTCCATCGCCGTGTAATCGGTCAGGATCAAGCGATCAAGGCACTTTCCCAAGCAATTCGTCGCACACGCGCAGGTCTAAAAGATCCAAAGCGTCCGGGCGGATCATTTATCTTCGCCGGCCCATCCGGTGTTGGTAAGACCGAACTTTCTCGCACACTTGCATCATTCTTATTCGGTGACGAGACCGCGCTAATCCAACTTGATATGTCTGAATATTCAGAACGCCACACAGCCTCACGCTTATTCGGTGCACCTCCAGGCTACGTCGGTTACGACGAAGGCGGACAGTTGACTGAAAAGGTTCGACGTCGTCCATTCTCAGTAGTGCTATTTGATGAGATCGAAAAAGCGCACCCAGATATCTTTAACTCACTTCTACAAGTTCTAGAAGATGGTCGCCTGACAGATGCACAAGGACGCACTGTTGACTTTAAGAACACCGTAATCATCATGACTACCAACCTCGGCACACGCGATATTTCGAAGAGCCTGGGACTTGGTTTTGCCAATATTGATGATGATCTAACTAATTACGATCGCATGAAGGGCAAGGTTCAAGATGAACTTAAGAACCACTTCCGCCCAGAATTTCTTAACCGTATCGATGATGTCATCGTCTTCCATCAACTAACCAAGGATCAGATTATTCAGATCGTTGATCTCATGATCGCAAACCTTGATGATCGCTTGAAGGCTAAAGATATGGGCATCGAATTAACTCAAGCAGCGAAGGATCTCCTTGCTGCGCGCGGTTATGACCCACTTCTTGGTGCGCGCCCACTGCGTCGCGTAATTCAACGTGAGATTGAAGATTCACTTTCAGAGCGAATTCTTTTCGGTGAGCTAAAAGCCGGAGAAATCATCGTTGTTGATGTTGAGGGTGTTGACGCTGAAGCGAAGTTCACATTTGCAGGAGCCACAAAAGCAACCATGCCTGATACTCCAGAAGATTTAGCAGAAGCAACTAAGTAATTTAGCTAGCCTTCTTAACGCTTCTACTTGTAGTTGAATGCAATTTCTTGCCGCTCTGTTTTCTAGCAAGAACGCGTTTGGCGCGACGGGCAGCAGCACGCTTTTCTTCAAGTATGCGAGCAGGGATTGGAACTTCTGGAATTTCAATATCGTCGATACCCATGCCTGTAGCCTGCACTAGACTCTAATTTTAGTGCCCCAAAACGAGATTTTTGAGGGGCTAAATGTGAGGGTTATCTAAGGAATCTTTTTTCCTGGGTTCAGAATTGAATTTGGGTCAAACACCTTCTTAACCGCTCGCTGTAAGTCGATTACAGCCTTAGAAATCTCATTGGTTACAAAGCCAGGCTTAATCGATCCTATTCCGTGCTCACCACTTGCGGTGCCGCCAAGTGATTGCGCAATTTCAACAATCTGACCAAATGCCCGCTGCGCTCTTTCGGCTGCTGCAAGGTCACCATGGTCGTGCACGATTGTTGGATGCATATTTCCATCACCGGCATGGCCAAAGATTCCGATAGTTAGATTTACTTCCGCACTTAACTTCTCAACACGCTCTACGAATTCGGCAATTTTAGTAATTGGCAAGGCCACATCATCAAGCAGCGTTGCTCCCATGCGTTCTAAAGCTGGATAAGCAAGTTTGCGCACTCGGATTAAATCTGCAGCATCAGCTGGATCATCAGAATAAACACCATCTATAAGATCAAATTGCTTGCAAGTTTCAAGCGCTGCTTCACAAAGTGAATGGTTTTCATCTAACTGCATAAGCAGAACAGAGCCTGCGACTTCGAAACCCAGTGGATGCCAAGCCTGCACCGCTTTTAGAGTTGTCTGATCAACAATTTCTAACATAGACGGGCGATACCGCAATAGAGCCGCCGCAGCCGCTGCAGCCTTAGTTACACTTGGGAAAGTTGCAATAAGCGTTGAAGGGGCAGCGGGACGAATTTCTAAGTTAAGAGTTAGTTCAGTAATAATTCCAAGAGTTCCTTCAGAACCAATAAATAGATGCAACAAATCATAAGTTGTCACTGATTTCTTAGTGGCCTTACCTAATTCGATAATTTCACCGTTGGCCAAGACGACCTGCATTGCACGAACGTGTGCACCGGTTACGCCGTATTTAACGCAGCACATTCCACCAGCATTTGTTGCTGCGTTGCCACCTAGAGATGACCAGTCGCGGCTGGCCGGATCAGGAAGATAGGCCAGACCAAATTCTTTCGCGGCGGTATCTAAATCAAGATTGATTACACCGGCTTGTACACGCGCTATTTGGTTAGCAGTATCTATCTCGATTATCTGGTTCATTTTTTCAAGTGAGATGACAAGTGAACCTGCTGTGGAATTTGCACCGCCTGAAAGTCCGCTGCCGGCGCCACGAGTTACAACTGGAATCGAATTTTCGTTTGCATATTTCACAGCAATAGAGATTTCAGCAGCGCTGTGTGCCAGCAAGACTGCAAACGGTGCTGCAGCAGATGCAAACGGTGCCTGATCGCGTGAATAGGAAGCGGTGATATCAGGATCAGATATTAAGGAAACCTCGGGTCCAAGTGCGGCTGCCAGCGCTGCGATATGGCTCATGAGTCCGCTCCGGTAATTTTCACACGTTGAAGAGCTTGATCAAGGCGAGAGACTTCGAAAATCTCCATGCCGTCAATCTTTACATCACTGCCAGTGGGAACAAGTGCGCGCTTAAAACCCAAACGATAAGCCTCGGCCAATCGACGAGATACTCCGCTTACTTTACGAATTTCACCAGCTAACCCAACTTCACCGATTGCAACTAAATCTGCAGGCAGCGCCAAAGATTTTGCGGCCGATGCAACTGCCAATGCAAGTGCTAAATCTGCAGCAGGTTCGGACATTTTCATTCCACCAACGGTTGCGGCATAAACATCGCGGCCGCCAACACGGATGTTGGCACGCAGTTCGAGAACTGCCAGAGTCATTGATGTGCGTGCAGAATCAAGGCCACTTGTAACGCGACGCGCATTGCCAAAATCGTTTTCACGTCCTTGGCTAACAAGTGCCTGAATTTCAGCAAGCAGTGGGCGTCGCCCTTCCAAAGTAACTGTTACACAAGTTCCCGGAACCGGTTCGGCATGTCGAGAAGTAAATAGTCCAGTCGGATCGAGAACACTTTCAATTCCGGTATCACTTAAATCAAAGCAACCAACTTCATCGGAAGCCCCGAAGCGATTTTTAATTGCGCGGATTAAGCGAAGGCGTGAGTGACGCTCACCTTCAAATTGCAGAACGACATCAACGATATGTTCGAGCAACCGTGGGCCTGCGATAGACCCATCTTTGGTTACGTGACCGACCAATAACAAAGTGATATCGCGATCTTTACAGATTCGGATAAGCGCACCAGCAACTTCGCGCACCTGTGTGACACCACCAGGGGAACCATCTGCAGCAGATGAACCAATTGTTTGAACGCTATCGATAATTACTAGTTGAGGTTTAACTGAATCAATGTGTGCAATAACTGCGCCCAGATCTGTCTCTGATGCCAGGAATAATTGTGGGTCAACTGCGTTAATTCTTTCAGCGCGCAAACGAACTTGTGATGCTGATTCTTCGCCACTTATATATAAGGCAGGCAACCCCTTGGCAGCTGTTTGTGCTGCAACCGAGAGCAGCAAAGTTGATTTTCCAACACCGGGTTCTCCTGCAAGCAAAATTGCAGCCCCTGGAACAAGGCCACCACCAAGCACGCGATCTAGTTCAGAAACGCCTGTTGCACGTGCGCGCGCGGATGAAAGATCTACATCGCCAATAGGTGTTGCTGCATGTGTAACTTTTCCGGGAACAAGCGAGAGTTTCTTAGGTGCAGCGATTTCTTCAACGCTTCCCCATGCTTGGCATTCACCGCAACGGCCCACCCATTTTTGGGATGTCCAACCGCATTCCGCGCAGCGAAATGGGTCCTTCTCGACTTTAGCCATGGGCCAACTCTAGAGCGTAGGGGTGACTACTTCCCAGCGGCGATCGTTGCTGGGTGTTGAATAACGAATAACGGTAGTGAGCGCGCCTTCGCATCATTGATTCCTTTAACGCGCTTATCGCAGTGCTCGGCAAGAACTGCATAGGCAGCCTCACCCATCAAAGCTTGAAGTTCAGTGCGGTTAGAGATGTAAACAGGTTCGCTTCCGACGTGTGCATCAGTGTTGCTGGTGCAGTACCAATCGAAATCATCTCCGCCATCACCCCATGCAAGTCTTTCGTACTCACCGATTACGGTGATTGAGTATTCGCGCTCGCCAACTTCACGAGTTTCAAAACTACGGCGAAGTGGAAGTTGCCAACACACATCGGGTTTTGTATCTACAAAGTGGCGGTTCTCTTTCTGTGCCAAGTGGTGGAGTACGCAACCAAATGATCCAGTAAATCCTGGCGCTTCATAACCTTTACGATTTAAGAAGATGCATCCATCATCAATTGTGCGCGTCTTGCGTTCTTTATCTTCATCAAGATCTGAAATTCGAAGTTGACCATTCGGTTTCTTTGGTCGTGATTGTTCGAAGAACTGCCACATTTCGGGAGTTAAATCTGCAGCTGCTTTACGTACGCGCTCTTCATCATCTTCATCGGAATACATCGCGCCTTCGGTGCAACATCCGGCATTTGGGCGATCTTTAAATACACCTTGGCAACCATCGCCATAAATACAAGTCCAGTATGAGGTCAGCCAAGTTAGGTCACATTTGAAGATTTCTTCGGGATCGTTAGGGTCGGTGAATTCCACCCAATCGCGTGCAAAACCTGGCTTAACTTCGGACATAGTCGCAGAGCCTACGCGTACTCTTTCGCTATGGCTAATTCAGAAAAACAGGTCGCAGTCATTGGTGCAGGTGTCATGGGCGAAGCCTTGATCTCTTCCTTGATAACTTATGGGATTTCCCCATCTGCAATCACTATCTCTGAAAAACGTGCCGAACGAGCTGCAGAATTAATTGCGCGATATAAAGTTTCTAACGCCGAATTAAAGGAAAACGTCGCGAAGAGCGATCTAATTCTCTTGGTTGTTAAGCCTCAAGATATGGCAACGGTTTTGGCCGAGATTAAAACTGCAATTCACAAGGGCGTCTTGGTCATCTCATTTGTTGCAGGAAAGCAGATCAGAGATATCGCCGATCAAATTGGAACTAGTGCCAACCCAGTAATTCGGGTTATGCCTAATACCCCAGCGCTGGTTGGAGCAGGGATGTCTGCGATTTCTTGTTGCGCATTAGTGACTGAGGAACATCGCAAGTTTACTCTTGGATTCTTGGGCGCTGTCGGTAAAGTCATTGAAGTAGATGAAGATTTGCAAGATGCAGTTACCGCCACTAGCGGATCAGGTCCAGCCTATTTCTTCAGATTTGTGGAAGCGATGGTTGATGGCGCAGTCGCTCTTGGGCTATCTCAAGCCGATGCAACTACGCTGACAATTCAAACCATTGTTGGGGCAGCCAAACTCCTTGACCAATCAGGAGACACACCAACAACGCTTCGCGAAAAAGTAACTAGCCCAAACGGAACAACTTTTGCTGCGTTAAGTTCATTTAACGAATCCGATATATCGGGTGTTGTTGCAAAAGCGATGAAGGCAGCTCGTGATCGCTCGCAAGAACTTGCTTAAAAAATATCTATTATCTGTAGTCATTGCCTCCGTTGCGATGACCAGCGTCGCCCAAGGCGCGCCTAAATCTGTTTCTATGAAAGTGCTAAAAGTATTTAGCCTAAGTTCTAGTGCAGAAGCAATTGTTGCAAACAGTAAAGCGATTTTTACCTACGAAAATATTGTGGGGCTAAGTGCTGATATTAAAGTTCGTGCAATTGATTTCACCGGTACTGAAATCTGGTCAAAAACAGTTGATTCAGGCTTAGATGAGCTGGCAACAGCAATGGCCATAGATTCACAGGGAACGCTTTGGCTGGTCGGAAATATAGCGACAGCACCACAGCCTGATACAGCAACTGCAACAACAGGGGCGCTAAATCCCGATGGGATCGAAGTTGAAAATATTCAACCATTGCGCCCTGATATGAAAAACATTTCAGTCTGGCAGATCAGCGCAACTGGCGAAGTTATCGGTCAGAGCTCAATTGCAACAGTGGCTTTAGTAGATGGAATTTCAGTTAGTTCATCTGGGCTCTCAATCTTGGCCTCTCGCGATAACGAAGCTTTCTTAATAACGCTCTCACAGGGCAAGTTTTCGAAAGAGCTAAAAATTGGTAGCGCCAAGACAAAGATAAGCGCCATAACGCGCAGTGGTGATGGGACAACTTATTTATTTGGATCCAGCAGCGAAACACTCGGTGGTAAAAAGCTAATTGGCAGAGTGGATGGAATCTTGATCAAGATTGCCAAGACCGGATCGATTGCCAGCGTTGTTCGCAGTAGCGCACCCAAAGCGGTACGTGATTGGCAGAGCACAACTAGCTCACTCTTCGTGACTGGCTCGGTAAAGAGCGGAACCACTGTTGAGAGTGCGATAACTAAATTTAACTCTTCATTCGCGCCAACTTGGACAACCCGAATTTCTTCAACTGGCAGAACTTTGGCATCGAGCGGTGCGAGCGGATCGTTCTATGCAATTCTCGAACCAACTTCGGCTATCAAAGGTGTAACTGGGTTCAAGGCGGTTAAAGGACAATTGGCTGTGTTGCAATTCGATAGCAAAGGTTTGTTAATCTCGGCTTTTACCTCTGCAGAAATGACTTCGGCTATTGCAGCAACTTATTCAAATACGGCTGGATTATTTCTGCTCGCCGTCGATGGAAAGATCTTGCAAGTATCCAATAATTGATTTATAGCGGCCGCAGTGAAACTAATTGATTCTTGACTCCAGATATCAAATACCGCACCTTATTAAGAACTATCCATGCAGAATCAATTCCATCAAAGCTCTGCTCTTTAGCAACTAAAGAGAGCGTTCCCTTTGATACATCAACTGCGCAGAGGCGTCCTTGACAGTTAAAGACGCTGGTTGAACCATCGCTGCTCAAGAATTTGCTAGGCGTCCCATAACCAGTTGTAGCAAAAGTCGTGAACTCAGTAGGAGCAGACAGATAAGCCCAGCGAATTTGATCTGCGTTGGGCAGGCTAAGAGTTGATGAGGTAAGCCAAGTAGCAAGAACGCCTCGTGCACCTTTTTGAAGAGCAACGTCATAGCCCGCAACTGCAATTGGACCGCCGGATGTATCCAGGGTCTGATATTTCCATGCTGTTGAGCTCAAGCCAGTGCGTTGGGCAACACGAATTGCGCCGGAAGTTGATTCTTTTCGTTGATTAATTGTTAACACCGAGTCATAAAGCAAAATTGTGGTTCTGCCATCAAAGAGAGCATCTAAGTGGAATGCAACATCGCCAGTTGTTCGATCATCGGTCTTGCGATCTCCATCTACTAGCTCGTAGCGCCAATCAGGAGCACCCTTTGCGCGAACGGCGCCGAGAAGGATTCCTTGAGATTCATCACGATAAAAAACCTGTACTCCAGCTGAACTTACTGAACAGGCATTTGAAACACTGACATCGCTAGCGGTACGCACTCGGATTGGATCTTCATATTTGTTAACTACCGGTCCGTTACCGTCAACTATTTCATATTTAAAAGCCTTGCCATCATAAGTGGCATATCTGAGATCTTTATCGACAGAATCAGCATAGAAAATATGTAAAGTCTGCGCTTTACCAAAGCCGCTAATACAAGCAGAGACCTTGCCGGCTATTGCATTGCGAGTGCGCCCGGCAGATCCGCCTCTTCCATCGACAGTTAACTTGTTCCAAATTTTGCCGTTCCAAAGCGCAACTTTTAAGGAGCCGTCGTTTGCATCCTGATAAACAATTGCAGGATTGGTGTTGAAAGTGACCGTAGTTAGGCTGCGAGCATCGGCCATCGGATCAATAACAGTTTTCTTCCATGCCACCTGTGGGGTTATGGAATTAGTCGTAACTGGGTCGGAAGAACCCAAAGAATTCAGCGCAGTAATTGAAAAGGTATAACTAGTGCCATTCTTCAAACCAGTTAAAGCAACAGGACTAGAAATAAAACTTTTCTCGGCGCCGGTCTTATCATTCTTGACTGTATAGCTTGTTATCTGAGCAGCGCGTGCATTTGCGGGCAGATCAAATTTAATAATTGCCCCTGAATCAGAAACCAACGCTTGGGCATTACGCACTGATTGTGGAATACCAACTGCAATTCCGACCGGAGGTTTTGCGCGTAGATCTTGCATCATCGCTAGCAAAAGAGGACCAGGCTCGTGAAAAATTTCTCCTGCATCTAGGTTTGGTGACATCACCGCATCAGGACCAGCCTTAGAAAAAGTCGCTTCATCTAAATGGCTCACCGAAGATCCGTCTTCATATTTCTTTGGCGTATAAAGAAGTGGTTTCACTCCACCATTGGCGGCGATTCCCTGCAGTCCCGACCAAACTAACTTTGAAGTTAACGCCTCACCTAGTTCGAGTGATGGTGAAGGTAGATCAGATAAACGTCGCCCATCGCCGGTCTGAACGTAGGCATCGTATGGAGTGGGTTGATCTATCGATCCATAACCAAAGAAATCGTCGTAACTATCAGTAGATAGAAAACCCAATCCGTGTGCCATTTCATGCAAAATAACGGATTGCAGATCGTATTCTGTTTTACTTGGGCCAACGCCGGTACCGCTATACCAACTGGCCAATGAATTTACCGTGATAATCATTTCGGGATTATCACCATCTAAATCTTTTCCGGCTAGCGCATTTGCTAGCGCTGATGGATACCAAAGGCTGGGGTCAGGTGCACCGGTAAAATTTGCAAAATAACTGCCTGGACGCGCGCTTCCTAAAATACTAAATGATGAAGACCGTCCCCATGTGGCATCAATATAAATTGGAACTTTAGATTCGAAATTTGCAGCCCAAACATCCACCGCTGCCTGCACTTGAACTTTGGTCCACTCTGGAAAGTTGTTGTACTTAACAACAATCTTCGATTTCTTTTCGAGATATGCAACTTTAGGTTTTGAACTCTGATTCGAAGCGGAGGCGGGTCCGGCATAAACATTTCCCCATTGTGTTGCTGGGCGAACTAGAACTAAGGCATCAGCTGAAGTTGGAGTCAGAAAACCAATAAGTAAACTGGCAAAAAGTGAGGATATCGCGAAGTTTCGCGCGAGATACCTTGGATTTTTCCTTGCCATAGCGCCTAACGCTATCAGGGTGCGAGAATGTATCCATGTCACCGAATAGTGCAGATGCAGGGATAGCAGGTGCAATTGCGCGCATGAAATCGGAGCGCCCAATTGTTCTTAATTTCTCATCAATTAGCGCTCGTCCCGAACCAACCCTTGATGAAGCCAGAACCGAACTTGCAGATTCAATCGGACAGATTGCACACATGATTTTCTCAAAGAAGTATGGCCCTCTGGTCGGTACCGTTTCAAAAACTACTGCGGAAACTTTACTGAAGAACGCTGAAGAAAATTTATATCGCGCCAAAGGTGATGCCACCTTGGTAATTCAAGAGCTAGTAGACCGGGCATTCACATCAAAGAAGGCAAAGAGCCCAAAGGAAAAGTGAAAAACTTAATTACGGTTTATTCACGCCACGGATGCCATCTCTGCGAAGTTGCAGAAACAACTCTTGAAACTTTGAAAGCAGAGTTAGATTTTAACTTGGAGATTAAATTTATCGACAACGATGCGCAATTAGAGAAACTTTACGGGCACGAAGTTCCTGTTATCCATATAGATGGAAATCATCACGATTTCTATAAAGTGGATCCAGAAAGATTTAGATCTTCCCTTGAAAAACATCGTCAGCATCAATAATTCGATACGAATAACCTTGTTCTGCTAAGAAGCGTTGACGGTTTTGCGCAAAATCTTGGTCAATAGTGTCTCGCGAGACAACTGAATAAAACTTTGCACCTCGCCCATCAGCCTTTGGACGCACGATTCGGCCAAGTCTTTGTGCTTCTTCTTGTCGGGAACCAAATGCCCCTGACACCTGAATTGCAATTGTGGCTTCTGGTAAATCAATTGAGAAGTTAGCAACTTTAGAAACCACCAGGCAGGTAATTTCACCTGCACGGAAAGCGGCAAACAACTGTTCGCGCTCTTTTATTGGTGTTTCACCTTTGATAACAGGTACGCCAAGAGTTTCAGAGAGATCATCTAGTTGATCAATGTATTGGCCGATCACCAAAATTTGCTCACCAGCATGCAATCCAACCAACTCTTCGACAACATCGCGTTTAGTGCGGGTAGTTGCACATTTGCGATAACGCTCTTCTGGTTCGGCAGTTGCGTATTCCAGACGTTCGGCTTCAGTTAAATTCACGCGCACTTCAATACATTCAGCCGGTGCAATATAGCCCTGAGCTTCAATTTCTTTCCAGGGCACATCAAAACGCTTTG
>Ga0209298_10001968_pt1 | contig 13017 bp, 13 predicted proteins | sample S_140806_EF_Meta_FD_187325 | JGI IMG/M metagenome (GOLD analysis project Ga0209298, IMG submission 187325) | Freshwater microbial communities from Lake Simoncouche, Canada to study carbon cycling - S_140806_EF_MetaG (SPAdes) (version 2) | ecosystem: Environmental > Aquatic > Freshwater > Lake ...
GGCGCAGGGAATGCCCGCCAGGACCCCGAGGGCGGCATAGCGCGCCTCTTCCTCGCCGGACAGGACGCGAATTTTCAGCCCGGTGGCGGCGGCGACGCGGTCACAGAAGGTCTGGCCATCTTCGGCCTCGCGTACGGCAGCGGTGGCGGCGACGAAGGTGTGGGCGGGCTGAACGCCCTCGATCACGGCCGCAAACCGCTTGAGGGCCGTCAGGGCCTGGGCCGAACCCGCCACTGACAGGCGTCCGGTTTCAGCCAGGTCGCGTCCGAGTCCTGCCAGCACCTTCTCGTTGAACACGGTCCAGATGGCGCGGCCTTCCAGCCGGTAGAGCACCAGACGCACCGAGTTGGAGCCGATGTCGATGGCGGCGACGTCGCGTGGCGCGCCGATCGCCGATAGCAGGGCTTCGGGCATCAGCGCTTTTTCCGCGAGGGCTCATAGCTGAGTTGCCCGGGCAGGGTCTTCACCTTGCGGCCCCGGCCCGACAGGCTGGGGTTGGTCATGAAATAGTTGTGTGCGGAGAAGGGCCGTTCGGGATCGACGGCGGCGACCCGATGGTAGGTTCCGTCGGCCGCCAGCGCCCAACTCTGGGCATCGTCCTTGAGGTTGGCCACCATGATCTGGTCGAGCACCTGGTCATGCACAGTGGCGTTCAGCACCGGGGTCATCAACTCGACCCGGCGGTCCAGGTTCCGGTTCATCCAGTCGGCGGACGAAATGTACAGCGTCGCCTTGTCGTGTGGCAGCTCGCGTCCATTGGCGAAGGCGACGATCCGGCTGTGCTCCAGGAAGCGGCCGACGATGGATTTGACGCGGATGTTCTCCGAAAGACCCGGCACGCCGGGGCGCAGGCAGCAGATGCCGCGGATGACCAGCTCGATCCGGACGCCTGACTGACTGGCGCGGTAAAGGGCGTCGATGACCTGGGGATCGACGAGGGAGTTCATCTTGGCCCAGATGGCAGCCGGCTTGCCCCGGGCGGCCGCTGTCATCTCCTTGCCGATCAGGTCGATCAGCGTGGTCTTCATGTTCAGCGGGGAGACCACCAGCGCTTCGAGTTCGTCGGGCTGGGCATAGCCGGTGATGTAGTTGAACACCCGTGAGGCGTCGCGGGCCAGCATGGGCTCACAGCTGAACAGGCTCAGGTCCGTGTAAACCCGCGCGGTCACGGGATGATAGTTGCCGGTGCCGAAATGGCAGTAGGTCTTCAGCGCATTCCCCTCGCGGCGCACGACGACGCTAAGCTTGGCGTGGGTCTTCCATTCGACAAAGCCGAAGACGACATGGACCCCGGCCCGCTCCATGGCCCGGGCCCAGCGCAGATTGGCTTCCTCGTCGAACCGCGCCTTGATCTCGACCAGGGCGGTGACGTTCTTGCCGTTTTCGGCTGCCTCGATCAGGGCCGCAACGATCGGACTGTCCTTGGACGTCCGGTACAGCGTCTGTTTGATGGCGATCACATTGGGGTCGCGTGCCGCCTGACGCAGGAACTGGACCACCACATCGAAACTCTCGAACGGGTGGTGGATGAGCATGTCCTTCTCGCGGATCGCCGCAAAGATGTCGCCGCCGTTGTCGCGGACCCGCTCGGGATAGCGCGGCTCATAGCCCTTGAACTTCAGGTCGGGATGGCCCGAAGGGATCAGGTCCGCGACCTGGGCCAGACCCAGCATGCCGTCGACCAGCACGATGTCCTGGGGCGCGGCGTCCAGCTCATTGGTGATGAATTTGCGCAGATCTTCGGGCATCGAGGCCTCGATCTTGATCCGCACGACCGAGCCGAGACGACGCTGTTTCAACGCCTCCTCGAACTCCATGACCAGATCCTCGGCCTCCTCCTCGATCTCGATGTCCGAGTCGCGGATCAGGCGGAAGACACCGCGTTCCAGCACGTCGCAACCGGGGAAGAGGTGGTCGATGAAGAGCATGAGCAGGCTCTCCAGCGTCAGATAGCGTTTGCGCCCCGGGGTCGAGCGGCCGTCGGTCGCCAGCGGCCAGAACCGTTTCACCTGGGTGGGGACGGGCACCAGGGCGTAGAGGGTGCGGTTATCCGACCGCCGCTTCAGCTTCAGCGCCAGGGAGAAGCCGAGGTTGGGCAGGAAGGGGAAGGGGTGGGCCGGATCGATCGCCATGGGCGTCAGCACGGCGAACAGCTGGTCCAGGAACTCCGGCTCCAGCCGTTCGCGCTCGGTCTTGGTGATCCGGGCGGCATCGACGACCTCGATGCCGACACCCTTCAGCTCCGTGCGCAGTTTTCGCCAGCGGCGCTGCTGCTCGGCCATCAGAGTTCCGGCCGCAAGGTTGACCTTGTACAGCTGCTCCGCCGGGGTCAGGCCGTCGGCGGACAGGACTCGCACGCGCTCACGCACCTGGCCTTTGAGGCCGGCGACGCGGGTCATGTAGAATTCGTCGAGGTTGTTGGCCGAGATCGACAGGAAGCGCAGCCGCTCCAGCAGCGGATGGGCCGGATTGGCCGCCTCCTCAAGCACCCGGCCGTTGAAGGCCAGCCAGGAGAGTTCGCGGTTGAAGAACCGGGTCGGCGAGCCCATCAGGGCCGTCGACAGCGCCAGTTGCGGCGCGCGCGAGGAAGGGACCTCTTCGCCGGTCGTCGAGTCGCTGATCGCCGCATCGCTCATGATGCCGGTTCTGGCCCGGCGCGGCGATGGCCGCAACCTTGCTGACAACGGAAAACGCCGTCCGACCCCGGGGTCGGACGGCGTTGCCGGGTATTTGTGCGGTTTACCAGCGCCAGGCGTCGAAGATGACGTCGATGATGTAGCCGTCGTACTGGTCGATCAGATAGATGTGGTTATCGACCAGCACCCAGCGCGTGCCCGCCGGCGGATAGCCGAGGCCATAGGTGCGCCAGTCGTCCAGCTGATAGCGCCAGAAGATCGACGGCAGGTAGTCACCGACGTAGTAGCGCTGGCCCCAATAGTTGCGGGGCACACTGTAGTAGCCGTAGCCCGGCGCAAAATAGAAGCCGATGCGCAGGCCCGTGTAGCCGCGGAACCGGCGGTCGTTGCGCCACCAGTCGCCGCCGTGACTGCGGTTCCAGCTGCGCCGCCACTGGTCGCTGTTGAAGCGGTTGCGGAACTCCCGATACTCGCGCCGGTCCTGACGCCGATCGGAGCGGTCGTCCCGGCGATCCCAACGGTCGTCCCGGCGATCATCCCGACGGTCCCAGCGGTCATCGCGCCGGTCATCGCGCCGGTCGTCCCGCCGGTCATCGCGACGGTCGTCGCGGCGATCCCGCGGGTCCTGCGGCCGGTCAGGCCTGTCGGGCGAGCCGCCGCCGCCCGTATTGGGCCGGTCAGGACGATCAGGCCGGTCAGGCCGATCGGGACGGCCACCGCCGCCACCGCCGGCACCGCCGCCACCGCCGCCGCTTACGCCGGGATTGGGCCGGTCGGGACGATCCGGACGGTCGGGCCGGTCGGGCCGGTCAGGACGATCAGGCCGGTCCGGTCTGTCAGGTTGGCCACCGCCACCGCCCCCACCGCCAAGCAGTCCGGGGCCGGTCGGCCGCTCAGGACGGCCTCCGCCGCCACCGCCGCGGTCACCGCCACCGCGGTCACCACCGCCGCGGTCGCCTCCACCGCGGTCACCACCGCCGCCTTCACTGGAGGGCCGGTCCGGCGGGCTGGGGCGGTCGGGACCCGTCTCGCGGGATTCATCACCGTTCTGGCGGCAGCGCCGCGGCGACCCCCGTCCCGTTCTCCGTCCTGGGCCAGGACGGTCAAGGGGGTCATGGCCGGTACGATGAAGGCGGCAACGGCTGCGGCGACCATCAATGAGCGTTTCATTTTCATTCTTCCTTGCAAGCCCCTGTCAGACGGCTTGAGGGGAGGGTCGCGCCTTGATGATGAACCGTGACTGAATGGATCAAGGCACTATCTGGGCCGAACGCGAATCCCGTGCGACCGGCGCGCCTGCAGTTGTTCGGCCGGCGAGCGCGGTAACCCTTTTTAAGCCGGTCAGTCATGTTCCGTTAGCGTTCCGGTCACCTGCGGTTAGCAGTTATGAATCAGGGATTGCAGAACTATTTCAGAGGTCTGAACAGATGCGGAGTATTCAGCGGGTGTGTACTGAAAAGACCCCAAAAGGCCCTTGCTGTTAACTTTACCTTCAAACCGCGGGTATTTGATCGGGTCTCAGAGGACGGGGCCAGAACGGCACCGGTTCGGGAGATACGGTGATGAACGCGCAAGAAATGGCGCCCAAGGCCAACGAAGAGCAGGGCCTGCCCCTGCCGACCGCCGACATGAGCGGCGATGACCTTTTCCGGCTGGGCATGATGTATTCGAGCGGCCAGGGCGGTTGCCCGATGGACCGGGTCTCGGCCCATATGATCTTCAACCTCGCGGCCATGAAGGGCTCGATCGAAGCGCGCGTCTATCGCCGCGAGATGAGCCAGGAAATGGAGCAGGATGAGATCGCCGAGGCCCAGAAGGCGGCTCGCCGCTGGATCGATGCGGGCGTGGTCCGTCTCGCCGCCTGACGCCCCGACGACATCAGCCGCCGGGCCTCAGGGCTGGCGGCGGACGACCCGCACGGCGACCTCATTGCGTCGCGCGGGCGGCAGGGTCCAGGGCGGATCATAGAACCACACGACAGGGTCACCCTGGCTGACCCAGCCGCTGCCCGTCAGGCCGGCCTCCAGCTCAGCCTGTTTGGCGGCCACGGTCTGTGCCGAGCCGAGGCCGCTGAAACGCAGGACGGCATAGGTCTCGGCCGGGACCACGGTCAGGACGACCGACGGGTCCCGCGGAACCGGCAGCGTTTCCATTGTATATTCCGCAGGCATGAAGAACTGGATCATCCACCGGTCCTGCCCGGCACCGCCCTGGGCGACGGGGGCGGTCATGGCGATGCTCTGCGACCGGCCTGACCCTGCCTCAGAGCCCTGGGCCACCGGAGCCGTCATGGCGATACTGGTCCGTGCCGCATTGCCACCGAAGATATAGCCGGCCAGCCGCTGGAAGCCGCGGTTGCGCGCCGCCTCGTTGGATCCGGTGACCATGGTTTCGGCCGCGATCCGCTCGCCATAGGTCCGGATCTGGATGTCGCCGATCCGGGCGACTTCGGTAAAGGCGGGCTCCTCGGTGCCGGAACGGACACCCACGGTCGAACAGGCGGTGGTCAACAGGGCCGCGGCCACGGCGACAAGTTTCGATTTCATGGTCTTGCGGTCCATCGTGGAATGTCAGGTCTTGGCCAGCAGAAGCCGGCCGCAGCGTGTTTCGTTCCATTCATGGGCCAAAGTCGTCGCCGCGCCCAGACCCATTGTGTCACCGCCGAAACGGGGACGGAGGGTTAGTCTGCCGCCATGCCGAAGCCGGCATGGGGTGCGAGCGGGGCGAATTCGGCGGGGGTCCGCGTCATCCGGCCCTGGATGGCGGCCAGGATGTCCGCGGTGTTCCAGATCGACCCCTGCATCACCGCGACCCATTCCAGACCTTCGGCGACCGTGTGATCGCGGGCATAGGTGACCGCAGCCTTTGAGCCCGAGATCGCCAGCGGGGCCTTGGCGGCGATGGCGTGGGCCATCTCGAGGGCGGCGGCCAGCAGGGTTTCGGGATCGGGCAGAACCGCATTGACGAAGCCCAGACGCTCGGCCCGGTCGGCGGTCAGGGATGTGCCCAGATAGGCCAGTTCGCGCACCACGGCCTCGGGCAGGACAAAGGGCAGGCGCTGCAGGCTGCCAAGGTCGGCCATCATGCCGATATTGATCTCCTCGATCCGGAAATACGCCCCTGTCGCCGCAAGCCGCAGATCACAGGCGGCGACAAGGTCGAGGCCGGCCCCGACGCAGGCCCCTTGGACGGCCGCAATGACCGGAAACCGCACCCGCTCGATCATGGTCAGGGTGTCCTGCAGCTCACGCGCGGCCTGATGAAGGGCCTGCCGCTCCGCCGCCGTGTCCGTCTTCAGTATGGCCCCACCCGAGAAGACCGAGATGTCCATGCCCGCACAGAAATTGCGGCCCTCGCCGGAGATGACCAGGGCGCGGACCTCGCCCGTCGCATCCAGCGCCCTCAGGGCCGGCCCGAAATCCCGCCAGAATGACAGGTCCAGGGCATTGGAGGCCTCGGGCCGCGAGAGCTTCAGATGGGCGACGGCACCGTCGCGGGTGATCTCGAAGGCCGACATGGGTCTTTCGCTCCTGTGCGGAATCTGCGTCTTTGGCGTCTCAAGCGTTTTCTATTGAAACCAACCGGGAGCCAAGCCTCATGTCACTTCAGGGCAAGACGCTGTTCATCACAGGGGCCAGCCGTGGCATCGGACTGGCCATTGGCCTCAGGGCGGCGCGCGACGGGGCCAATGTGGTCATCGCCGCCAAGACCGCCGAGGCGCACAAACACCTGCCGGGCACCATCTACTCCGCAGCCTCGGAGATCGAGGCCGCCGGGGGGCAGGCCCTGCCGTTGACCGTCGACGTCCGCGACGAGGCCTCGGTACTCGCGGCGGTCGAGGCCGCGGTCGCCCGCTTCGGCGGCATCGACATCTGCGTCAACAATGCCTCGGCCATCCAGCTGACGGGCACCCTCGCCACGGACATGAAACGCTATGACCTGATGCACCAGGTCAATGCCCGCGGGACCTTTCTGGTGTCCAAGGCCTGTATCCCGCACCTGAAACAGGCAGCCAACCCGCACATTCTGGCCCTGTCGCCGCCACTGGACCTGTCGCCCCACTGGTTCGGCCCGCATGTGGCCTACACCATGGCCAAATACGGCATGAGCCTGGCCATGCTGGGCATGGCGGATGAGTTCCGGGAGGACGGCATCGCCTGCAACGGCCTGTGGCCCCGCACCGGCATCGCCACCGCCGCCATCGAATTCGCCCTGACCGGCAAGGACGGACTGGCCCATTGCCGCACGCCCGAGATCATGGCCGACGCCGCCCATGCCATCTTCACCAGCCCGTCCCGCGAGCTGACCGGCCGGTTCCTGATCGACGACAGCTTCCTGTATGAGCGCGGGGTGCGGGATTTCGCAAAATACAGCGTCGACCCCGGCAAGACCCTGATGCCGGACTTCTTCGTGCCCGCCGACAGCGTGCCGCCGCCGGGGGTCGTGGTGGGGTGAGGGGGGCGCGGAGGGTCTCAGGTGGTTAGTGATTAGTGGTTAGTGATTGCTGGGGCAGGCGGCCTTGAGTCGCCTTCGGGGCGCTGCAACCGCCGTCAACGCGCAATCGTTAGCTACTAGTCACCCGCCCTTGCGCCGGACCAGCGAGCCTGAAAGCGCAACCAGCATCCGACTGATTTCTCCGGACGCGACCAACAGGGCGTTTGCGTCCGCTCCGGGCAGATATCCGAGCCTCTGGGCCAGAAGCAGCTGGGTTTCAGCCTCGGCCAGTGAGCCGCGGGCCATACCGACAAACTGGATGAACTCACCTGTGCTGCGTCGTGCCGCACCTTCCGCGATGTTCGACGCGACCGAGACCGTGGCTCGCCTGATCTGACTGACAAGCCCGAAGCGTTCGTCCCGGGGCCAGTGCGCGGTCGCCTCGTAGATCGCTTCGGCCCAATCCAGCGCCTGCCGCCAGACCTGGAGGTCGCGATAGTTGGTGATGCCTTCGGTCATGAGTCTCGCCCGCCTGCGGGGGCCATTTGTTCTGTATTTGTTCCATTCGTCAAGCGGCGTGGAGGTGGGCCAGGTGATTGTGCGTGTGCTCGAAAGTCTTGAGCCCGTGTCAATCACTAACCACTAATCACTAACCACCAGGATCGCGCCCCGACCTCCGGATCCCCTAGAACGACTGATACTGCCCGCCGATCGCATAGGTGAACCCGACCGGCAGGGCGTTGCGGAACAGGGTGACGAAATTGGCGACCTCGCCGAGGTTTGAGCGTGGCACGAAGATGATGTCGCCGCGTCTCAGGGCGACGACCTCGCCGCGCCGGGGCCGCAGGTCGATCGCCCGCATCATGCGCACGCCGCCCGGCCCGCGCCGGATCAGGGCCACTTCACCCTGTCTGGCGGTCGGGAGGAAGCCGCCCGCCTGGATGACGGCCTGCCAGGCATCGATGTCCCCGGCCATGTCGAAGACGCCGGGGGTCCGCACCTCGCCGTCGACCCAGACCCTCAGCGGCCCGGCGGTCTTCAGCGTGATCTCAACGACCGGGCGACGCAGCTGGCTGGCAAAGGCGTTCGAGGCATCGCGCTCGACCTCCGCGATGGTCCGGTCCGCCGCCATGATCTGGCCAACCAGCGGCAGGGAGATGCGGCCGTCGGGGCCGATCCGTTGGGTCCGTGTCAGTTCGGCGGCTGTCGGGGTAGCGATCTCGATCTCGTCGCCGGGATAGAGGACGTATTCCGGCTCCGTCTCGGTCCAGTCGGCAAAGCCGATCTCGGGGAAGGCGGTCCGGCCGGCGTTCTGGATCCGGTTGGCATCGCCGCCGCGCGCGCGGGGCAGGGGCATGCGTGAGCCATAGTCGTCCCCGCCCAGTCCCCGCCCGCCGGCACAGCCGCTGACCATCGTGCCGACGCCGGCCAGGCCCAGCAGCAACAGACGACGGTCGATGGACATGGGGACTCACTCCGCGAATTCAGCGTCCGGTGCAGGGTCGGCGGTTATGGGTAACCAGTGGTTAACGCGGCTGCCCCAAGTCTGTCCGCTCACGTCCAGTACGATGGAATCATTCTGCCCCCCATGCGCACGTCGGCCTACACGACTGTCCGCCCGCGCTACGGCTTCTTCGATGTCGTCGGCCTGCTGTACCGTGAAACCTTGCTCATGATCGTGATCTTCGGGGTCCTTGTCGCCATCGGTACGGCGGCGGTGCTGACGCTGAAGAAGACCTACACCGCCACGGCCAGCGTCTATGCCGGTGCCGGGCAGGAGTATGTCTATCAGTCCCGGGTCGGTCAGATTGATCCCAGCCAGCCGCTGGAAGCCGACGCTGTGGCCAGGTCGGAAGCCCAGATCCTCGGAAGTCTGAGGGTCAAGCGCAATGCCATACGCGCCGTGGGGGCTGACACCGTTGTGGGGCCCGGTGCCAAAGGAACGCCGGCCGAGAAGGAGACTGCCGCGCTGAAGGCCCTGGATGCCGGCCTCGGCGTCGGCGTCACCCCCGGCAGCGCCATCATCGCCGTGTCCTATGAGGCCGATGATCCTGTCCGGGCCGCACAGGTTCTGAACGCCGTCGTCGATCAGTATCTGGTCCGGCGGCGACAGGTCTTCCAGGGCTCGGCCATGCCCGCCTATGCGGCCCAGCGCGCTGCGTTCCAGGACGATCTGGCCACCGCCGACGAGGCCTATAACGCCTTCCTGGCGTCGAACGACATCGGCGACTTCGCCACCTTCAAGGCCAGTCTCGCGGCCAGCTATCAGACCACCCAGGCCGAGGCCCTGTCGCTGCGCGCCCAGCTGAATCAGGCGACCCAGCGGCTGGCGACCCTCGAGGTCCAGCTGGCGCAGCAGCCGGCCGAGGTGGTGCTGCAGCAGGACCTGAACATCTCGGCCCAGGACCAGATCCTGCAGCTGCGTACCCAGCGCGAGGCCCTACTGTCGCGCTATACGCCCGAGGCCCAGCCCGTGCGGGACATCGATCAGCAGATCGCCGACCTGCAGGCCTATGTCGCCACCGGCACCACGGTTGGGCCCAAGGAGGTCCGCACCGGCCCCAGCACCATCTTCACCGAGATCGAGACCGCCCGGATCACCGCCGCCGCCGACCGCGACGGCCTGGCGGCCCGGCTGGCCGTGGCCGAGGACCAGTTGAGCCAGCTGCGCTCGCGTCTGGCCGAGATGACCCGGCTGGAATCGACCAACGCCAATCTGTCCGGCAACCGCGAGGTCCTGACGACGCTGGTCCGCGACTTCCAGCAGCGCGAGAGCGCCGCCCGCGCCGACAGCGCCCTGGTCGCCGCCGGGGCTGACAACGTCAATGTCATCGAGCGCGCCGAGGCCCCGACGAAGGGAACCAGTCTCAAGGCACCGCTGCTGGCGCTGGTCCTCCTGTTTGCTGCCTTTACCGCCCTCTGCGTCGGCCTGGTGCGGGTGTTTACGCGGCGCGGCTACGTCACCCCGGCCTCGACCGGCCGGACGCTCGAAATGCCGGTCCTCGCGGTCGCGCCGCTGAAGGCTTCGTGACCCCGCCCGTGCTAGCTTGATCCCGGTATCCGGGCGCGTAACGATTCGATGGTCGATCTGACATCCGAAATGGCGGCCCTCTGGGCCGCGCTGGGACCGGCGCCGGGTCATCGCGGCCGCGTGGTCCAGATCGCCGCCGCCGGCTCGGGCGAGGGCGTGTCGACGGTCGCGCGCGAATACGCCCGGTTGGCGGCCGTGCGCGCCCGCCGTCCGGTCTGGCTGGTCGACGCTGACCTGGCGCGGCAGGGTCAGATGGACGCGGTCGCAGCCCAACCTGAGCGGTTCGGCAGTCTGGGCAAGGCCGCCATCGCCACGCCTGACGGTTCGATCTTCTTTGCCGTCACGCCGCGCATCATGGACCGGGCCGGCAAGCCGGTGCATCCGGCGCGGCTGATGACCGCCCGACCCTGTCTCGGCGGGCGGCTCTGGGTGACCCGGTTTGCGGCCGAGTACCTGCGTTCGGGGCAGCGGGCCGAGGCGGTCAGCGACGCCCGCTACTGGGACGCGCTGCGCAAACATGCCGATACGGTGGTGATCGACGCCCCCGCCGCCGACCGCAGCGACACGGCCATCACCCTGGCACCCTATGTCGATGCGACCGTCCTCGTCGTGGCGGCCGAGAGCGGGGCGGCCAACCAGCCGCTGATGCTGCGCGACGAGATCGAGGCCGTGGGCGGCAGGATCGCGGGGGTGGTCGTCAACCGCTCGACCTACAAGCCGCCGGCGTTTCTGAAGCGGCTGACGGGTTGAGGCCCTTCTGAGGGCCCGGGTTCGTTGTGATGAACCAACTCAGGGTCGGGCCGCCTCCAGCCGCGCCAGTTCGCGCGCGCCGTAGAAGCGGGGCTCCAACCCCTTCATCCAGAACAGTTTCCCGATGCCGCGCGCCGTTCGGTCATACATTTCGGCGCGCTTCGGGCTGGCGATGAGGGTCAGGGCCGCCGAGGCGGCACCGAAGACGGCGGTCTGGCCCGCCCCGATCGCCATCCAGCGCGCCACGGCGGGCCAGTCCTTCGCGGCCGCCGCTGTCTGGCTGGGCCCCTGGCCGTAGGCGAAGGCGCGCGCGAGGGCATAGGCCAGGGTCGCGCGATGGGCGGGCGCGAACTCCTCGACCCAGGCGTCCGCCGCCCAGCCGAAGCGACCGCCGCGGGCCGCGAGGGCTGCGAACAGGGCGTCGTCCTCGCCGCCGGCCTGGTCTGTGCCGGTATCGAACGGCGCCGGGCCGGGCAGGGCGGTGGCCCGGACCATCAGGGAGTTGCCGCAGCCGAAGGGGTCGTCGATCAGCCCGCTGTGCGCGGGTCCCTCCCGGCCAAAGAAGCGCTCAAGCCAAGGCTTCAGCCAGGCCGCGGCGTCGGGTGCCCGGCCGGTGATCGGGCCGAAGACGGCGTCAGCACCCGTCTGCTCCCGGGCCTTGAGCAGGGCCGCCAGCCAGCCCGGCGAGGCCGCTTCGTCGTCGTCGAGGAAGGCGATCAGCGGAGCGTCCGTTGCGGCCAGCCCGGCATTCCGCGCCGTGGCGACGCCGGGTCTGGGGGCGTGCACACAGGTCAGGGGCCAGGGGGAGTTCGACCGCAGGGCACCGACGGTCGCGGCCGCCGATCCGACCGGATCGTTGTCGACCACGACGATTTCCGAGACCCGGTCGGCGACCCCGGTCTGGGCGAAGAGCGAGCGCAGGGCCCGCTCCAGACTTTCGGGTCGCCTCAGGGTCGGGACGATGACGGCGACATCGCGCATCACACCGCGTCCGCATAGAGGGCGGCGCGGTACAGGCGCAGCGAGAAGGCCCGCGCCGCGACCGGCAGCCAGCCCGTCTCCGCCCCGCGCCGCATCATCCGCCGAAGCCCCGGCAAACCGGGCAGCCGCTTCAGCAACCGTGCTGCCCTGTAGCTGGGATAGGTCGCGACGATCGCCGGATGGCGCTCGGCCATGCGGGCGAAATTCGGCGCTGACTGCTCGTATTTGCCGGCCAGGGAGGCCACCGTGTCGAGCCCCATATGGGTCGCCGCATTGTCGAGGTGGACGACACGAAACCGCCGCGACACCCGCATGGCCCATTCCACATCCTCCCAGCCCCAGCCGGTGAAGCCGGGGTCGAAGGCCTCGGCCTCGAACACGTCGCGGCGGACCAGCAGGTTGGAGGTGTAGACGTATTTCTCCGGCTGTCTGGCGCGCTCCATCCAGGGCACGCACTCCGACTTCGCGGCCATGGCCCGGTGCACCGCGAAGCGGGCGTCGGTCGGGGCCTGCAGCAGGGAGAAGCCGCCGAAGGCCACCGCCGGGTCCTCCCGTGCCGCCAGATCAGCCCAGTCGCGCAGGAAGCGCCGGTGGTCCGGCCGCATGTCGCTGTCCAGGAACAGCAGGCTGCCGCCCCGCGCCGCCGACGCCAGCCGGTTGCGCCCGATCGAGCGGCCCTCATTCACGGTCAGGGTGATCAACCGGACGGGCAGGGCCATGGCCTTGATCTGCGCGGCCAGCCGCGTCGTCAGGGCTGCGTCCCGGGTGCCGTCATCCAGCACCACGATCTCGACCGCACCGCCGACCGAGGCGGCCTCCTCGTCGAGCAGGTTCAGGAGCTCGGCGGGATCGTCGCGCAGGAAGGGGATCAGGACCGAGACGGCAGGCTTCGCCGTCTTCCAGGCCGGACTGTCGGTCATCTTCGCCCGGGCGCTCATACCGTCGCGCTCCGGAGCCGGCGCTGCATCAACAAACGCCGGGCCAGGTCCCGCACCCCGGCGGCATTGAGCATCAGGGCAGCCGCAGCATAGACCAGTGCACCCACCCCCGCATCCAGCACCAGTTCGCCGAACCCGCCGATCGCCGGCAGGCGGGAGACGACCAGGGCCATCAGGCCCGTGGCCGCGCTGCAGCGCGCCAGACTTTCCCAGGGAATCGGCAGGGCCACCACGCGACGGCCGATCA
>Ga0209298_10001971_pt1 | contig 13002 bp, 14 predicted proteins | sample S_140806_EF_Meta_FD_187325 | JGI IMG/M metagenome (GOLD analysis project Ga0209298, IMG submission 187325) | Freshwater microbial communities from Lake Simoncouche, Canada to study carbon cycling - S_140806_EF_MetaG (SPAdes) (version 2) | ecosystem: Environmental > Aquatic > Freshwater > Lake ...
TAGCAGATCAGCCTCCGCTTGCCTGCGTTTTAGTAGGCCGGGGAGAACCTTTCCTCCGCCCTTGCACCACTTCAACAATTCTACCTTGGCTTCTTCCCAATTCTGCTCGTTAACCTTCTTCTTAAGTGTAGAAGTCTGGAGCTTGCCTACACCCAGGTTGTAGCAGAAGTCGACTATGGCGTTAAGTCTTTTTGTGTCCGTTATTAGACCAGGACAGTGGCGCAAGGCCCCCGGTAAATACGTGTGCCTTAGTTCGTATTCCAATAGCGCCTGCGCCTGATCTTTGGTCATTGGCGGGTCTTGCAAAGTCACTCGTTTGCCGTTGCTGTACTGAGTCGACCCGAAACCAATTGTGGGGATCGAGGCAGGACAAAGGTACGGCGACCCTCGGAAACCTTCGAAACGCTGGCATAACGCTACCGCTATAGAGAGGTCAAAGTCCACGCTTGGAAAGCGTCCTGTCGAGGAACCAGTAGTTCAACGTGCCAGATACCAAAGCAGAGAAGTCTGCGGACATCATCAGTTTGAATACTTCGGAAGGGTCAAGCCCTGTGCGCCACGAAGAATATCCCATCCAAAGATGTACACCAGACCAAATAAATAAGATCCAGTAAGTAACAACAGGGCGTACAGATGCAGATAGTGAAGCTGCCCAACCGCCTGCCGCCTTAACCATCTCAGTCTGAGATTCAATCGCTGCGTTAAACGCATTCATTACTCCTGCATCAACTGTAGCCTCGTGCTGTGCTCCGATCTCGGCCATCTTCTGCTGGCCTCTCTGCGCCTCCAGCTCGCACTGGCGGTTGAACATCTCTAGTTCATGGCCGCGCTCGTTCTTCTTGTCTAGGAACTTTAGAAGCTCTGGCGCCAGACGGAAGATACCGCCCAGCAGGGAACCAAAGATGCCACCAGACAAGAGTTCAAGCATTACCTACCCTCACCCGGAGTGACGTACACGTTAGCCGTGCCAGCAGCGGTAATGTAGGTGATGAATACGTTTGAACCAGAAGAACACTGGGGTCCACTCAGGACAATAGACTCTGCTGGACGGATAGGCACACCGTAGTTGCCAGACGTAGCGTTGGCTACAGCAGCATTGTTTCCGCTGGTTGCAGAGATCCTGACGTACACAGGCTGGCCAGTAGAGGCAACCTCATGATTGACAAACAGATACTGACCGCTAGGACTGTCAGCATAGATGTTTGCACTCTGGTTGGTTACGTTACCAGTCAGGACAAACGTCCTGCCCATAGGGTAGAAAGCGCCATTGATAGACATCAGTAAACCCTCTTTCCGCCGCCGCTGGTTGGACTCTGGTGGGTATCATACGGACCCTCGCAGAATGGAATGATTGCCCGGAACCCGCCCTTTGGCATCTGTCCTGGTTCCCAACGAGTCATATCCCGGCTTCCGTCTCTAGGCAACTGTGGCCGAGTAGACTTCGCAATCTGCTGGTTGATGTCATGGTCCCGTTGCTGGGGTCGGTTCTTCATTTCTGTACTCCTTGGCACAAATCGTAAGGTAACAAAAGACCACATAAATACCGAGTGTTGCCACTCGCTCCCACGTTGGTCCCCACATTGTCCAGCATCCTAGACCACACGAGGTCAGCAGGGCTAGGACGGTAATAAGCCTGTCCGTAACCACGGTCAAGGCTAGTTTGATCAATTGAATGGCTTCCATATAGATTACTCATCGTCATCGTTCATAAAACCCGTACCCCAGTCAGAACCCTCGTCTTTCAGGCGCAGGGCTTCCAACTTCAACGCACGGTCGATAACCTTCATCTTAGCATCAAGACTGGCTTCCGGGTCAGAGATGGTCACGCGCAGCATATCTGCTATGGCTTTTTCCAACTCTGTGCTGATGCCACGCTTCTTGCTCATTGCAACAATCCCGATGTTTTTCCAACCGCCGTTGTTCCAGCATATCCAAGCGTCAAACCACCTATGATTTTTGCAGCAGTTCTCGCTTTTTCAGTCTTGTCAGAAATGGATTCTAACTGCTGAACTTGACGCATCAACTCTTGACGTTGTTGTTCTGACAACAAACTAATTCCTGTTTTTCCTTCTGCTTCACGAATTCTTGGAATAACAGAATTGTTTAAAGTTTCTATTGCTTTGCCAGGTTTGGCGTTTGCAAGAGCCTGTACCGAATCAGAGAATGTCTTTTCTGCTTCTTTGATGGCTTTTGTTTTTTCTGACGTAGCGGCCTGAATTTCACCAAATCTAGCTTGCTCTGCTTTGGCAGACTCGCCTGCTCTTTCTTGAGCAATTTTTTTGGCTTCTTCTGTTTGCTTTACTCTGCTAGACGCAGCACCCGCTCTTGTCTCTGCTTTGACAAGAGGAGCAAGATACCTTGATTCAATTTCTTTTCGTACAAAAGGAAATTCCTCTAACAATGCTCTATTGTCACCAATCAATTCTCTAATTTTTTCAGGAGTTTTTGCCTTTTCTGCCAATCCAGCAAAGTATCTTCTGGCCGCAGCTTCAGCAATTTGCTTGTTGCCGCCAACTGCATCCACAAACATACGATATTTTTCTGGACTACTAAAAATATCTTTTGTAATTTGTTCTGCTGTTTTTGCATAGTACTTACCAGCAGTGTCTTGAGTCTCAGTGATTCCTTTCCCAACTTTTGTTCCGTATGCTTCAATTGTCTTGGACAGGCGTTTGTAATCATCAAGATATTTGGAAAAATCTTTGGAGTATTTTTTCATTTGGTCTGAAAGGGCTTTATACATATCTCCAGAAAATTGTTGACCAATGGCTTTGTAACCCTCTTCTGGAGCACCATACGCAGCATCTCCAAGTCGTCTACGAATGACTTCAAGCCCTTCAAAAGATTTGGTCTTTTCAATATCTCGTTTGAGCTGGTTGATTGATCTTAAATAATCTGAAGTGCCGCCTTTTGCCAACAATAAATCTAATTGAGCAACAATAGGTTTTGTGTCAACAAATTGACCCAATGCCTCTGCTTTTTTTGCCGCATCTTTTGCAGAGCCAAAATTTTTATCTGCTGCCGCGTTACGTTGGCTCTTGACGCTTTCCAAGAATTTTTTTGCTTGCTCTCTTATATAACCACCAATTTCAGTTGGTGTCATTGGCACTGGTTTGAATTGACCGGCTTCCGCAATCGTGCGAACTCCAGGCAGCTCACGCAATCCAAGTGCCGATTGGGTCTCTGCTTTCAACCCCGCTTTTTTTGCTATTTCTGCAAGTTGTTCTTGTGTAGCCGTCTCACTCAAACCACGAGATACAGCTTCAGTAACACCGCGCTGCTTCTCTGCACCAGCAGCAGCAAGAAGTTGTTGTTGAGCGGCCTCTTCAGCGGTGAGAGCCTGTTTTCCTGCACCGCCTAATGCTTGAGCTTCTTTTTGCAATGCAGCTTGTTGTGCAGCAGTCTTCTTGCCTAGCAACAACTGACCAAGATCTGTGCCAGCAAGTCCTCTAAGCCCAGCCCTGCCAAGTTTGTAAAGACCGCTTACGCCACCAACAACAGCAGGCCCATATTCTCCAATCGCCTCTGCGGTTTCTGCTTTTGGTTTTGGCAAACCAAGATACTCAGCACCCTTTTCTACATCTTCAGTAGTTGGCAAAAATGTTTTGCCATCACTTTCTTCTCTAAGACCTAAAAATTCTGGTGCTGTATAACGAAAAAACTTTTCTGTTTCCCCTGGCGCAGACAATGCCCCTTTGGCTAATCCGTAGCCAAGTCCGTACTTTACATCTCTAGCCTGGTCACCAAAAGAAGGTTCTTTGGTTTCCTTCTGAGATGACTGTGCTTTTTGTTTGCGTAATTGAAGAAGTTCTAATTCTTCTTTTTCACTTAGATTGAGAGCCACGGGCTTTCTCCTCTAATTGTTGCAAACGCCTTTCATCTTTGTCAGACCATCCCTCTCCAGGTTTTACAACTTGAGCGGAAGATTGACCTACAGTTGGTTTACCTCTAGTTCTGCTGGTTGCTTCTCTGTAAGCAATAGCAACATCACGAGTGTTGTACGGAACAATTTTGTCAATTCTATTTACCAAATCTTGAGCGGTCTTTGCTTGTTTGTCAGTCATCAATCCAGAGTCAATTGATGGCTGTATGTTTTCAGTTGCAATGCGCTTGATGTCCGCAAGTTTCATGGCAACTTTATAAGGATCATCAACTCCAGCGTTGATATATGTTCCTTTCTCCATTTGATTTGCAAGAGTAGAAAGACCGCTGGCAAGGCCACTGCTTTCAATTGACGCCAAGTTTCTTCCAATTCCAGTAAATGCGGTATTCATTAAATCAGCATCAACAGGAGAAATTTTTCTTCCCAATTGATTTCTGACGGCATTGAACATCCCATCTTTTGTTTGAAGATTTGGCAACCACCCTGTCGTTGAACCTTGTGGTAACTCTACAATTGTTTCCATTGCAGAAGCAACGCCTCCAAGAGCGTTTACAGCGCGTTGCGTGATAGCTTGTTGTTGGCTTGCTCTCTGGCTTGTTTCTTTTGTAGGCCTATTTTCAACCCTAAACTGAGCCATTTGAAGTTGAAAACGCTGAGTGTCTTCTCTGTTGCGTTCCTCCCTTTCTCTACGCAATCTATCTTCAAGTTCAACTTTATTTTGAGCAGCAGCAGTAATTGCTTTTTTGGTTTCGTTCGCAAACCACTCTTTTTGCATTTCAGCAGCGTAAGCCTTTTCTTGTTTGTCCAGCGCATCCATAACAGTCTGCAATCTTTTGTTGTTAGACCGTAGTTGTTCTAACGTAGAAACAAGTCCGTACTTATCAATGTTGGCGTTGATGAAAGAAGCATCACGCTCAAGAGCAGCGATTTTGGCATTCCTTGTTGCAGACTCAAGATCGTTCTTGTTCTGCTCAAGTTCGTAAGTAAAAGCCTTTTCTAGCGAGTCAAGCGTCCCTCTAAGAGCCTTTTGGTTGGTGTCAAACGCCAGACGCTGGTCTTTGGCGTATTGGTCTCTGCCCTTTGCGTAACCTTCTGCCATACCATTCATAGCGGCAAGAGCAGACTTGGCCGTGTTCTTGTTGTTCCCGCCTAGCAGAAACCCAGCAGCACCAATGATGCTGAACACAGCGGCGAGTGTCTGAGCATTCTGTTGGTCAGGATTGAAAGTAGACTTCTCTGCTAGTTCTCGACTCTTCTCTTGAATAGTCTTGTAAGCAGTTGATTCGTATAAATTTTTCTCTAGTGCCTTCCTGGATGTATCAATTTCACGCAGGCTCTGGGCTTCAGACTCTGCCTTTTGTTTTGCCTGTTGTGCTTGGAATTGGCCTTGGTCAGCTAAGTTCTGAATGATCTTGGCATCTATATTTGCGGTTTCAGTGTTAATTTCTCCACGCCGTCTTTCTATTTCTGGCCGAGGATCTGCTGGCCTTTCAATGCTTGGAAACGCCGCTTGACTCGGTGCAGGAGGTTTTTCTTTGACAGGGGTTGCCAATGAAGAAGTTAGACCCAACGGATTTCGAAGGTTTACCATCGAATCAAGCGTAGTTGCCATGATTACTTCCCGGCAGGTTGGGTTGCCTGAACGATTGTTGGTGCAGCCAGACGAGTGAGGTTCCCGTAGTAGTTGCTGAACAGATTACTGATCTCTGCATCAGCACGGATGCCCTCTTGGATGGCTTTGGCCGTGTACTGATCGCCAATACCAGACAACTTTAACCCAAAGTCCTGCTGTGCTGCCAACAGACGGTTACGCAAATCTTCCTCTGCTCTCTGCTGCTGGGCAATGCCTACACCACCACGGGCAACACCAGCCTGGGCAGCACGAGCGCGTTGTGCCTCTAGAGCCTGCTGATTAACCGGAGTCAACTCACCACGAGAAGCAGCAGCCTGTTCTGCCAGACCACGCTCCTGATACGGCTTGCCAATGTCACGGATCTGCTGTGCTGCCTGCTGTGCACCCTGACGAGCCTTGCGAGCTGTCAACGCAGTCTGGAGACCACCTAGTGCACCTAGTCCTAGTCGAGCCTTGTCACCACCTTGCAGGGACTCCAAGAAACTCTTCTCTGCTGGTTGAGGAGCGGTAGGAGTTTCTGTTGTCGTTGGAAACGCAGAACCAGGACCGTATACGCCTTGTGCAAGACCGGCAGCGTCAGAGATTGGGACAGGTGCTGTTTGCCTGAACCCAGCCATGTTTTGCGGAATATCAGGAAGATCAAGTTGAGAAACAGGCCCAGCATATGCACCAGAGACAAACTCAGGACCGGGAGAATAAGATTCGAATCCGGGTTCAGCAGCAGAAGTATCTTGTGGTTGATACGCTTCAAACCCTGCTTCTTCGTCAGCAAACTCCATAAGTCCGGTCTGTGGGTTGATCTCACCAGAACCACCTTGCTCACGCAGGAGTGCAGCCTCACGGGGGTTGATGTGCGCCAGGATCGTATCTCCGTTCCTGCCCTTGTCTTGCAACAGACGGGCAATCTTGCGAAGATCTCCACCCATACGGGTCATCTTGCGTAGTTCACTCATTTACAACCCCAGAGCGTCTTTGAGACGCAGTGATTTCTCATTCCAGACATTTTGCCTTTCTTTCCCAGACTCTTCGCCTTCTATAGCACCCGCTGGCCGGTAAGCAGTTAGAGCGTCTGCCAGTAATCTAGCAGGACTAACACCGCTAATCACAGGCAATTTTACTCTTGGAGTGGGTGGAACTGTAGTAACAGTTGGGTATCTGGTAGAAACATTACTAACATTGTTTGCACCACCCCCTGTAACAACAACATTTGATGTGACATTTGAAGTGACGTTTGAAGTGGGTGGCCCACCCAAATCTGGTACTGCCATAGGAGTTGGAGCAACTCCGGATAACACAATATTGTATTCTGGCAACGTTTGTCTGACATAAGTATTATCAGACGTAACATTTGCAGTCACGTTTGCAGACGGAGGTCCGGGAAGTATAGGAACTGCCATTGGAATAGGAGTTGTCCAACCTTCTGGAAGTTTCCCTCCACCACTTGTATCTGGCGCGGTTGGTCTGACATATCCTGCAAATGGATCCACACCGTCAGTACCGCCACCTCCAACAACGGTAGATGTTCCTCCGCCTGGTGGCCCACCAAGATCAGGCACACCCATAGCAGTCATGGATTGACCCAAATTGGGTAATGTACCGCCTCCCCCGCTTGTGTCTGGGGCAACTCTATACGCTGCGTATGGATCAGTTGCACCGGCCCCCGCCCCCGGACCTGTTGCTGGACCTGCTCCCGGTCCCGCGCCCGGGCCTACGTTGGTTAGAACAAGAGATGTTCCTCCACCAACCCCTGCATCTGTCGTGGGGCTAGTCGATCCACCGGGGCCACCACCTATAAGAGGCCCAGCACCTGGACCACCATTAGCTCCTAGACCACTTCCAGCACCACCAGAAATAAGATTTAAAATATCATTTTCAAACTGTGTGTCTGCGCCTGCTGCGCCACCACTTGCTGTTTGAGTTTGTCCACCAGGAGGACCGCCTCCTCCACCTGCAAGCCCACCTCCCGCTGCTGCACCGCCGGTTAGTGCACTAGTTGCTGACGTTGTCGTAGAAGACGCCGCTGGATTTACACTTGCGTTTCTAATGTCATTTAACTGAGCATTTAGTGTTGGCTTGGATGATTCCGGAGAACTGTTGATAAGATTTATCCATTGCAGCACAAAATTGTCTTTTTGTTCTTGGCTGTCAAAGACTTTGTTTGTAAAAAAATCTAACGGAAGTGTCGCTTGCGGCCCACTAGTTGATCCAACTTGTCCAGCATATTGAGCCTCTGGAGTTCCCGTGTTTGCTACGGCAGTCCCTTCTGGGTTCAATCCAACAACTGTGATTAGTTGCCTGTTTCTTGCCTCTTCTGATGTATCTTCCTCTTGTCCTGCTCCTGCGCCACCCGTCCCACCAGTTTGAGAAAATCTTAAAGCAATGCTCCCATCTGGATTTCTTATGTCTCCATTTTCATCTTCATAAACACCGTTAGTTCTTATTTGTTCTTCTTGTTCTTTTGTTAATTGAGGGGCAACAGAAACACCGCCTCCAGCATCAGTCGTTGTGTCTGTGCCTGCTGCGGCAACTTGAGTCCCAGCCCCAAAGTTTTGCCCAACTTTTTGTGATTCATTAAGAATCTGTTGTGTAAGCAGTTCTTCTGGGGTTGCAGTTTTTTGCCCTTCTACAATTTGTGCAGATGCGTTACCAGGTTTGTTGAACCCGTTGATTTCAGCAATTGCTGCATTCAAAAGTGTTTGATCTGACACTCCACCGGTAGCAACAAGAGAAGTAGCAATCGTTCCTGCTGCTGGACCAATAACTCCTGTGACTCCAGCTCCAACACCTGCCGCAAGAGCATTTGTCAAAATTTGGTCTACGTCACCACCTTTGATTGCTGTCCCAGCAACAGAACCAGCGGCAGCACCAGTAACGCCACCACCCATACTGAGGTTTACGCCAGATGCAAACCCAGCACTAGCGGCATTCTTAAGTACGTCTTCTGCACTACCACCTTGTGCAGCAGTAGAAGCAGCCGCAAGTGCGGCAGATCCTACGCCAGATGCAACTGCCGCAGATGCCCCAGTAACTCCTGCGGCCTCAAGTATTGCAACACCAATTTCTGCTCCAATACCGGGAACCGCAAGTGAAGCAACTGCCAAAATGACGCCAAGAAATTTACCAAAACCAAATCCGCCGCCAGCGTCTATAGGCACATACGCATATAACTCTGGATGAGCTTCTCTGTATGCCTGCTGTCGCTGAGATTCCTCTAGCGTGATTGAGGATAAGCCCGGACCTTGTGCAAGAGTCTGCTGTTCAAGAGCCGATAGGTCTTCTTGCCCTGGTGCTACTACTTGCTTAGCCATTACTGACCTCCCGCCAGAGCGCCCATAGTCGCAAGCGCGGCCAAGGTCATGTAATTAACTTGCTCTGGTAATTCTTTTTCTGTGAGGATCTGTGCACCCAACAACTGTTCACGCAGGAGTGCATACAGGCTCTGGTCTCGTATTGCCTCCTGTGCCATCTGCCCGATAGATGCCATAGTCCTGGCATCCAGCCCATACTGCTGCATAAACTGCTGGGTTGCGGCTTGTGCTTGTTCCAGTTGAGGGTCCATTACAGTCCTAATACTTTGACAATCTGTTGATGGATGCTCAAATGTACCCCTATCCAATCATAGAAGTCATCTTCTACGTTCCAATCTGCGTTGATCAACTGAAAAGGATTGTCTAGGTTCAGTTGACTTGCCAGTCTTTCATGTTCTTGGTTGTGAACAAACAACCAGTCATCTAGGTTATCCGGATCTGCGTCTATTAGGGGATACTGCGGTATCAAGATGCCCTTGTCAGCCAATTGCTCGTAGAACAATTTGTGTTGCACACCGTTCTCAAACAACATTGTTCCTAACCCGTCTCTATCTCCAAACTCCACATACGATAAATTATCCATATCCATAGCGTGTCATTTCTTCAATCGTTCTTCCAAAATGACAATGCGTTCACGATTGACATGGATAAGATCTCTGTTTGCTTGGATCTCTTTCTCAAGATCTTGACGCAACTTCTCTCTTGCTAGTTCAGCACCAGAGTTAACTGCCTGCTTGTTGTCGCTAGTTACTACAAGAGAGATCTTGGCATTCAACACGGTTACGTCATGCGTGAGTTTGTCTAACGCAGACATCAGGTACACAACACACGTGAAAAGAATAGGAAACACTGCAAATGCAGTTTTTTCAATGAGTTGAGACTTGGCTTCCAGCTTTTCAGTCATAGTCCTAACAACTTCTTAACAAAGTCTGCTGCTACACCTGGACCAAACAACACCGCTACCATAACTGCGTAGAGAAGATACTCAATCTTGGTCATCCGTTTGTCACCTGACGATAACGAATCAGAAATCTTCCCGTATCTCTCGGAGCAAATTGCTTCGTGCACGGCTAGTTTGGTTTCAGTAGTGTCACTCATTTACCACCCATGATGTAGTGGCCTCGTCCCAGTTGTAACGCTGACCATCAACTGGATACGGAACAGGAGAGTTCCACTGACAAGTATCTTCGTTTAAAACCCAAGACAAAAACGGTTGTGGAGGAATAAAAGCATCACGGGTTGGGTCGTAGGTGTAGCCAATGCCAGCGTAATTTTTACGGATGTTTCCGTTGTAACTGGTTTGCTTCCAAGCTCCACCAAACAAACCTACAAGAAATTGAATTCCTTTGTCTTCAGACTCAACACCGTCTTGAAGCAGTTCATTGTTGTGAACAGAGTGAACTTCTAACACAACATTGTTTTTATCAAGTTTTGCAAAATGAGCCATGTTGTGCCTTAGAACGTAATTGAACCATCGCCGGTCCAAGTGTAATAAATATACCCGCCCGTATTAACAGTAGCTGGAGATCCAGTTGTTATTGGAGTTTTTGTAAATGTATTTAAATAACGCAAAATTACAATACCTGAACCACCGTTACCACCAGAAACTGTTTGACCAGTTCTGGTTCCCCCGCCGCCGCCGCCTCCCGTGTTTGCTGTTCCCGGATTGCCGTTGTTTCCTGCGGAAGCGCCACCTGCCCCACCGCCTCCAGAACCTCCAGAACCAGCGGTTGTAAACGTCCCTACAAATCCTCCGCTACCGCCACCTCCGGCGTAAAAACCACCAACACCAGTTGATGTAGCAGTTGCCCACGTTGAGTAAGAATTAGAACCTACGCCTCCCGCTCCTCCGTTTGTTGATACAGATGGGGTTCCCCCTGCTCCTCCTGCACCACCGCCACCACCAGCACCACCGTTGCCAGTTATACCGTTTCCACCTGCATTACCTTGACCAGAAGGAGAGGCAGCACCCCCGTTGTAAGCAGTACCAGCCCAACTGCCGCCGCCACCTCCAGAACCGCCGGGATTGCCATTTGCTTGCGCCCCTCCAAAGCCACCGCCAGCAGATGTAACTCCAAAAACGGATGAAGCAATACCGTCTGATCCATTATTAGGCTGAGTATCTGTCGCGGCTCCACCAGGACCGCCACCGCCAACAACAATTGGGTAAGACGTACCAACGGAAATTGAAAAACTTGAACTTCTTAAACCACCAGCGCCGCCACCACCAAACAGAGCTGCGCCGCCGCCACCACCAGCAACAATAAGATATTCAACTGAGGACGGGGCTAAAGCGCTCGGCTTGCCACCCAACAACGAAAGCATAATTCCGCTCATTACGCGCTCGCATTTCCGGTGAGAACACAACCAGTAGCAGAAAAGAACAACACAGTTGCTACTCCTCTCGTCGTGAGGTTTGCAGTTCCCAAAACGGTGTTAGTACCTGCGACATAAGCAGTACTAGTAGACAACGTAATGGCAATGTTGCCAGTTGTGTTGTTGTAAATTGAAACCAAATCACCTTCTGAGAAAGTAGAGTTTGGTACAACAATAGAACCACCCGATCCTACTTGTACATACTTGCCAACGTCTGTTGTTGCCAATGTATAGCTACCAGTCTTGGTTCCAACGGGAGGAGCGTTGAGATAACCAAGCGTCACAGCGTCAGTTACTGGCAACGTCTGGGTAATTGTGGTGCTGATATTGGCAGACTGGAGCGTTTGGACGCCAGTATTTGCAGCATTGCCTTGAAGTTTAAGAGAACTCATTTTTGATCCTTTAAGCAGCAATGAGCCATACTTGGCCCGTTCCGACAGTTACGGTTACGCCCGTCGCTATAGTGACAGGTCCAACACTAAATCCGTTAGATCCGCCTGTGATAGTGTAATTAGAACTGATTGTCTGGTAAGACTCAAGAATAGGGCTGGCAGTTGCCGCGCTACCCCAAGAAAGAGTTCCCGTACCATCAGTCTTGAGAAACTGGTTAGAACTACCGTCTGATACCGGTAAAGTCCACGTTACGTTGGCAGCAACAATATCGTTGGCTCTGAATCCAACATATCTGGTAGACGTAAGGTTTGCAAACCTAAGAGTGTTTGCAGACCCTATAGTGACGTTAGCACCGTCAGTGGTTAGATTCGCTGCACCGGCAAAAGATCCAGCATTGTTGTACTGGAATTGGGTGGTAGACCCACCAGGAGTCCCGCCACCACTTGCAGCAGAACTTACCCACACACTTCCCGTACTTGTGAGCACATTACCAACGGTTCCTGGTGCAACTACGGATACAGCAGAGGTTCCGTTACCAAGTAGGACGTTTCCAGACGGGATTGTTGCTAGTCCAGTACCACCACCTACAGGAGTGAGCGTTCCGTAGACAGGGGCGGCAGATGCACCGCTAGAGATAAATGGTTGACCAGCCGTGCCGTAAGAAACAGTTGCTGTTGGCCCGATACCCCACTCACCAGACGTTCCAATAACAAACCGCCCTGCTCCACCGTTAAAAAACGTCAGAGGAAGATACGTTCCAGTGCCGTTAACCCCCGAAACCAACTGAACATCTGTTGATCCGTTGGTAGCAATCAAGATCTTGCTGGCGTTGGTAGGATCAGAATTGTTGGTTGCTTGCCAAGACGCTGCTGTTGACGTACCACTTGGAATGGCGTAGATACCAGTTGTGCTATTTGCCGTACCAGTTACAAAGTTGGTACGATTAGAAATTGTTGCGTTGGTGAAGTCGCCAACAATCTTCTGACCCGTGGTTGTGAACGTCAGGTTACCAGTAGAGACGTTGACAGACGCCACATTGAGCGTTGTTCCGTCAAACGTCAGGTTGGCAGTACCACCAAATGCACCTGAGTTGTTGTACTGGACGGTTGTAAAACCACCGCCTGGGGTTCCACTGCCTGCAACTACCGCATTAGATGTCCATACTCCGCCGATACTAGTCAGGACATTGCCTGCCGTACCGGCAGCAACAAAACTAATGGTTGGGGTTGTCCCACCAGTAGACAGAATTGGATATGTATTGCCAACACTCGTCACTGCGTTAGCTACAGCACCAGTAGCAGTCAACACGCCAGTTGTATTTGAAAACGAAAGCCCCGTTCCTATTGCGACGTTTGACAATACGCCCGTAGCGTTAGACCAAGCAATTCCATCAAACGTAGCAGATAACG
>Ga0209298_10001973_pt1 | contig 12998 bp, 14 predicted proteins | sample S_140806_EF_Meta_FD_187325 | JGI IMG/M metagenome (GOLD analysis project Ga0209298, IMG submission 187325) | Freshwater microbial communities from Lake Simoncouche, Canada to study carbon cycling - S_140806_EF_MetaG (SPAdes) (version 2) | ecosystem: Environmental > Aquatic > Freshwater > Lake ...
GAACAGCAAAGGGCTGGCGGGACGGATCCACCGCCAACCGCCAGCCCAAGCCGCTCTGCATCAGCACAATTGGGAATCAGCCCGGCAGCAGATCAGGTTGATCCTGCTCATCGCTCAATTCAACAATGGCCTGCTGCACCGGCTTGATCATCGAATCATCCAACAGGCCGTCGAAGTCGTCGAAACGTCGCTGTTTGGCCCGGAAAGCAATGCGCACCGTCGTGAGGTAGCGGTTGCTGGAATGGCGAATCAGGCTTTCGGCCCGTCGGGCCAGTTCCTTCGGGGTCAGGTCGGCGGTGCTCTGCATCAACAACCACAAGCTGATCTCAGCCTAGGTCAGCATCGGACGGCCCCCTCTGGACTGCCAAGCACCGCCGAACACCGCCCGGTAACGCCCCCACCGCCCCCACCGCGCCACCCATGACGGGAACCCTTGCCATCGACCTAGGCAGTACCACCACCGTGGTGGCCTGGCAGGAGCCCGGGGCACCGGCTCGGCTGCTTGCCCTGCCCCCCTACAGCCTCGATGCCCCCTGCGTGGTGCCAAGCCTCCTTTGGCTGGCGGATCCCGACCAGGAACGGCCCTTGGTGGGCCGTCAGGTGCTGGAGGCCGGCCTGGCCGATGCCGACGGACCCGGCCTCTGCCGCGACTTCAAGCGCTGGATCGGCGCCTCCCCTTCCCCCAGCGGAGCCCTGTTGACCCCTGAGCAGGCCGGGGGGCTGCTGCTGCACCAGCTTTGGCAGGCCCTGCCGTCCGACCTGGCCCCGGATCGGCTGGTGCTCACCGCCCCGATCGAGACCTACCGCGGCTACCGCCGCTGGCTCCAGACTGTGACCCGGGACTGGTCCGTCCCAGAGCTAGCCCTCGTGGATGAGCCCACGGCGGCAGCGATCGGGGCGGGCTTGCCGCCGGGCAGTCGAGTGTTGGTGGTGGATTTTGGCGGCGGAACGCTGGACCTCAGCCTGGTGGCCCTTGAGGGTGGGGAGGGCCGGGCGGCACCGATCGCCCAGCTTCTCCGTTTTGCCGGTCGCAATCTGGAGCGCAGTGGCCAGGTCCTCCGCTGTGCCCGGGTGATCGGCAAGGCTGGTGTGGCGCTGGGGGGCCGGGATCTGGATCGCTGGATTGCCGATGAGCTCTGTCCAGACGGCGCCCAGGTTCCGTCCCTGCTGCGGGCGGCTGAACGGCTCAAATGTCAGCTCAGTGACCAGGAGGAGGCCCTGCAGTTGTGGAGCCCCCCTGGCCAGCCCGCCCGACTGCTGCGCTGGGATCGCCGGGGGCTGGAACGGGTGTTGGTGGATCGGGGGCTGCTGATGCAACTCGATGGCCTGCTGGACACCGTGCTGGCCTGCGCCCGTGGGGAGGGGCTGGATTCCCTGGCAATCGATGCGGTGTTGCCGGTGGGCGGCGGCAGTCGGTTGCCCTTGCTGAACCGCTGGTTGGCCGAGCGGCTCCCAGGGGTGCCGCAGCGGGGGGAGCGGCCCGTGGAAGCGGTGGCCCTCGGGGCCCTTGCGCTCACCCCCGGAGTTCAACTCAAGGACGTGCTCAGCAGAGGCGTGGCCCTGCGCTGCTGGGACCGTCGCCGTCAGGGCCATCATTGGCATCCCCTCTTTGTGGCGGGCCAGGGCTGGCCCACCGACCAGCCCCTAGAGCTGGTGCTGGCGGCCAGCTGCGATGGCCAGCGCTCCCTGGAGTTGGTCTTAGGGGAACCGCTGCCGGAGCAACGGGCCGAGGTGGTGTTCGAAGCCGGGGTCCCGGTGGTGCTTCGCGGCAACAGTGCCGGGCTCCGAGTGGAGCCCTGGGGGGCCCTGACCGAGCCGTTACCGCTGGCGCTGCCGGGACGGAAGGGGGAGGACTGTCTGCGGCTGCGCTTCGCCATCGATGCCGAGGGACAGCTGCGGCTGCAGGGTGAGGATCTGCGGTCCGGCGTTCCGTTGACGCCCCGGTGCCTGGGTCCGGTGCGCTGAGCGACCACCCGACCCTGCCCGTTGATGGGGGCCTGCTTACAAGAGTCAAACATCCGTTGGTTTCGTCCCCCTTGGCTTATCGCCTATCACGCTGGACTCGCGTCGGGCTGGTGGCCGTGCTGGCAGGGGTGGCCATGGTGTACGCCGCCTTGCTCGGATGGCAACGCCAACTGTCCGCCCAGCTCCAGCAGGCCGTAATCAGCGGTCGGATCGAGGACTGTCTTCGGCTCAGCGATCAGGGCAAGACGCTGGCCTGGTTGCCTGGTGCCCGGTCCCTGGAGGTCGGCCCCTGCCTCCGGGAGACGGCCTCCCGACGCTGGAGGAACGGTGAATGGGCTGCAGCGCTCCGGCTCCAGCATCAGCTGGCGGAGTCCGCCGCAGGCGTGCCTGACGACCGCCAGAGACTGGCGGCCTGGCGGGCGGAGCGACGGCGCCACGGGTTGGCCCTGTTCCAGAGCGGTGATTTAGCCGGGGCCCTGGCGGCCCTCGCTCCCCTGCAGGAGGGCGAGGCGGGTGCGGAGTCCCCGGAGCGGCCGCTCCGCCAGATCTGGGAGCGCAATCGCCAGCAGCAGCAGCGGGCCGAACGGCTGGCCCAGCAGGCCCGCTGGTGGGAGGCCCTCGACGCACTCAACCGCATCGACCACCCCTGGTGGCGGGGGCAGATCGCTCCACTGCGGCGGCGGGTCGAGGCGCGGCTGGCCCAGCAGGCAGAGCAGGACCATGGGCCGGACAGCCATGGCGAGCTTCCGGACAGCGTGCCGCTCGATCAGCTCGACGCCGCAGTCCGCAAGCGGATCAGCGCAGGCATGGGTGAATGGCAGGCCTTTGAGCAGGGGTGTCGCGAACTGGGTGGTCGGGTGGTGGAGGCGGGGCCTGAGAGTGCTTGTCAGCGCTGAGGCCGACGGCCCCGAGCGAAGGGGAGCCCCCCGTGACAGGATTGCCCCCATTGTGTTGGGGCTTCAGCATGGGACCAGGCGATCAGGTGCGGGTGTGTCGGAGCGTCGTCCTTTTCCACCACCCCCAGCATCGTGGTCAGCCCCATGACATGGAGGGGCAGCAGGGTGAAGTGCTGCAACAGCTCACCGAATGGAAAGGCCGGCCGATCAGTCCCACCCTGCCGGTGGTGGTGGCGTTCGGGAAGTTTCGGGCCCATTTCCGGGCCGATGAGTTGGAGTTGGTCTGAGCTGCGTTGGCCTGAGGATCAGTCGGGCCGGAGGAGATAGACCCCTTCCTCTCCGTCCACATCCTGAAGTCGCAGTTCGATGGTTTCGTGTCGCGCTGTGGGCACCACCCGACCGCAGAAATCCGGCTGGATCGGCAATTCCCGATGACCCCGATCCACCATCGCCAACAGCTGCACCCGGCTGGGGCGCCCCCAGGCCTGCAGGGCCTCGAGGGCGGCCCGAACGGTTCGGCCGGTGAAGATCACGTCGTCCACAAGCAGCACTTGGCGACCATCTAGCCCCACCGGCAGATGGGTGGCTTCCACCAGTCGGGTTCCCACTCGCTCCAGGTCATCCCGGTGAAAGGTGGGATCAACACTGCCCTGAGCGATCCGATGGCCGCAGATCGCCTCCAGGCGTTGGGCCAGCACCCGGGCCAGGGCCACCCCTCGGGTGGGGATGCCCAGGAGCACCAGGGCCTGGCTATCGGCGGCGGATTCCAGCACCTGGGAGGCCAATCGGTCGAGGGTTCGCCCTAGTTCCTGGGCCGAGAGCAGTTCCAGGCTGCGTCCCGGTTCCGCGGGCGCGGAGGACCTTGGCATGGGGCCACTGACATGCCAATCCATGGTATTTCCCGGGTTCCAATGGATGGTGTGTGGCCAAAACCTGACGCCCTCCCGGGCCCTCCTGGCCCCGCCCTGAGCTGGTTGTAGGTTGGCTTCGAACATAGATAAAAACGGAAGTTGGGCGTCAGGGTGAAAGCAGTTCCTTCTCCACAGCCCATCACCCTTGGCAGCGGTGCCGCCCCTGGGATCGATCCCCTGCCTGCCTTTTCTGAATCTGCTGCGGTGGCTCCGGTGGTGCTCGCCATCCTGGATGGGTGGGGCTACCGCCATGACGATGAACACAACGCCATCCACCAGGCGGCCACCCCGGTGATGGATGCGCTGTGGGAGGCCTACCCCCATGCCCTCATCGAAGCCAGTGGGGCGGCGGTGGGATTGCCGGACGATCAGATGGGCAACTCCGAGGTCGGTCATCTCACCATCGGCTCTGGTCGGATCATCCGACAGGAGTTGGTCCGCATCAGCCAAGCCGTCAGGGACGGCAGTATCGCAGCCAATGCCGGCCTCAACCACCTGGCTGATCAGCTGCTCGCCGAAGGGGGCTGCCTCCACCTGATCGGTCTCTGCTCCGATGGCGGGGTCCACAGCCACGTCGATCACCTGGGTGGACTGTTGGTTTGGGCGCGCGCGCGCGGACTGCAGGATGTAGCGGTGCATGTAATCACCGACGGTCGTGACACGGCCCCCACATGCGCCGCGAAATTTGTAGAGCAAATTGAGGGGCAGATAGCGGCCGCTGGCGTCGGTCGGATTGCCACCCTCTGCGGCCGTTACTGGGCGATGGACCGCGACAATCGTTGGGAGCGCACCGAGAAGGCCTACCACCTGCTCTGTAGTCCCAGTCCGTTAGATCAAAGAACACCCCAACAGATCCTGGTTGATTCCTATGCCCAGGAGATCACCGATGAATTCCTTGAACCTGTCCGTCTGCAGGATGGCCTGATTCGTACGGGCGATGGCCTGGTCTGCTTCAACTTCCGTCCCGATCGCGTACGCCAGCTGATCCAGGCTTTGGTGATGCCCGAATTCAGTGGATTTGAACGGGAGGTCATCACCCCCTTGCATGTGGTGACGTTTACCCAATACGAGCAGGGGCTGCCGGTCAAGGTGGCCTTCCCTCCTGAATCCCTTGATGGTCTGTTGGGTCAGGTTGTATCCGAGCAGGGACTCCGCCAATTCCGCACGGCGGAAACGGAAAAGTATCCCCATGTCACTTATTTCATGAACGGTGGCATTGAGCAAGCCTTTCCAGGGGAAGATCGCCATCTTGTTCCCTCACCGCGGGTTGCGACCTACGACCAAGCTCCGGAAATGTCCGCAGCAAAGCTCACCGAGAATTGCATTGCTGCCATTCAAAAAGGAATCTATTCCTTGGTGGTGATTAATTATGCAAATCCGGACATGGTCGGCCACACCGGCCGCATGGCAGCCACCACCGAGGCCATTACCACGGTGGACCATTGTGTCGGACGACTAATGGAGGCCACGAATCGCATGGGCGGCACGTTGTTGATCACCGCCGATCATGGCAACGCCGAAGTGATGCAAGGGCCGGACGGACGTCCCTGGACAGCCCACACCACCAATCCCGTGCCGGTAATCCTGGTGGAAGGGGAGCGACGTAAACTGCCGGGCCATGGCACCAACGTGGAGCTGCGCGAGGGTGGTGGACTGGCCGATATTGCGCCCACTCTTTTGGAAATTCTCGACCTCCCCAAGCCGGCTCGAATGACGGGGCTTTCCCTGATTCAACCAGCGCTTCAATCGACGGGTGTTTATAGAACTGAAGCACTGATTGCCTGAAGTCTGCCGTCCTAAACGACGGCGCCGCTGGAATAGTCTAGTGATAAAAAATCAGCCAGAAGAGGCTGATTTATTTAGACAACGATTGGATCAAGACGAACTTTAGGCAATGATCACCACAGACCGCGGATTACCGGATAGGTGCAGGCCGGACTGCCGCTCACGAACGGAGCTTGGCTGACGATCACTCCACCGACCCCTTGAATCAACGACGGACTTGGAGAGGCAGCTGTCGAGGGCGGGAGGGCACTGATCACAGCGGCCGTGGCTTGATGATCGGCGGCGGGAAGAACGCTGGAAAGAGTTGTTAGGCGATGGGGATCCAAGCAGACAGGCTTGGCGAGGGGATCGGCCAGCGCTGGAGCAGCTCCACTCGCCAATCCAGTGAGAAGAAGCAGGAGAGCGGAACGGAACGAAAGCATGGGAAGGAATAGGGGAGTTAGATCGTGAAAGGCTTGTCGATTGAGTTCAGCACGATGTGAGAGAACGGGAGCATGTTGTTGTCGAGCTTCCCCCATTGCTATCCGTGGCAGCCCAAATCACGATTCCAACCACTGCTGCTGCCGCGACTGGAATCCACCAGGGGAACTGGGCGGGAGAGGCGGCAGGGGCAACGGGCTGGACTGGAGGTTGTTCGGGGACGAGGGCTACAGCCTTAGGAGCAAAGCAGCAGGGGGATTTAACTGTGGGAATGGAGGCTCCATCAACTTGGGGGAGGAGAACACAGACCGTTTGACCTGGCTGCAAAGGAATGCCGTGGTTGATCGAGAGGCTGAGACGATCGGGGGAAATTGTGATATCGGGAGAATTAATTGGCAAGCGCTTTAGGACAGGACCGCCCGAAGGATCCAGGGATCGCTGTTGAATAACGAGGTCACCTGCAATATCTTTGGTGAGTGGCTTGGTATATTCGACGACGAAAGATTCACCTGGCTGCTCGACAAAGCTGACATCCGGCACTGCTCCGTTAGGGGCGGCTGCCAAGGGCTGGCTGGCCGCAGGTGCTGGCTCTGCAGCCATCAGCGTTTCAGCAGTGGAGGGCAGTCCACGGATCGGAAGGACTCTGAGGCCATGGCGGTCAAGCTGGAACAGGTTGACCGAGCCCGAGGGAAAGGCCTGGGCCGGCAGGCTATGCACAGCCAGGGCCGTTGCGGCTGAGCATGCTATGGAAGGAAGAAGTCGAAGCCGCATGGAAGCCAAATTGATTGTCCGAGCGTACGCCCGCATTAATTGCACTATAGCAACACTTTACACAGACAGTCCATTCCTAGGGTTTTGAGCGTGTTGGTTTGGCGATCGGAGCTCCCTGCCCCAACCACCCTGGGCCGAACATTGGGCGAAAATCCAGGCAGAATCTACTTAATAGCCCCAGGGTTGCGCCAACAACTAGCTTCAAGAATAAGCTTGCAAAAGATTGGGCTATTGACCTGGCAGAAGCCGGGAGACAGCATTGGGCCAAGAAGTTTCTTGATTACCCAGCTCGCTCCGCGGGAGGCGTGCCAGGACCGTAGAGTGGTACACAGATACCAGTCATGTCATGGCACGTCGCGCGATCCAGTTCCAGAAAGGCCTCTCCCTATCCGAGTTCCAGCGGCTCTACGGCACCGAGGATCTATGCGAGGCAGCTCTTGAGAAGACTCGCTGGCCTGATGGGTTCCGCTGCCCACGCTGCGGAGGAAATGAGCACGGGCTTGTCTATGGCCGCCGGTTCAAGCGCTATCAGTGCCGGATTTGCCGTCATCAGGCCACTCTTACGGCAGGTACGATTATGCAGGCTACTAAGTTGCCGCTAACCACCTGGTTCCAGGCATTCTATCTAATCGGGCAGGCCAAAACCGGCATCTCTTCGCTGGAGCTAAGCCGTCATCTTGACGTGAATTATGATACGGCGTGGCTACTGCATAATAAGATTCTCAAGGCGATGAGCGATCGCGATGATGCCTATGTACTGCGGGGAAAGATTCAGATGGATGATGCCTACCTTGGCGGAGAACGACCGGGTGGCAAGGCAGGTCGTGGCTCGGAGAACAAGATCCCCATTATTGCAGCCATTTCCCTGAACGAGTCGGGGCATCCGATTCACGCCAAAATCACGCCGGTGATCGGGTTCAGTTCTGAGGCAGTCGGCTCATGGGCCATGGCACACCTGGATCCTGACTGCGCAGTGCTCACCGACGGTCTCGCCTGCTTCCGCTCCGTCATCACCGCAGGCTGCAGCCATGAGGCCGTCGTCACCGGCGGCAAACACCCCAACGATCTGCCCCAGTTCCGCTGGGTCAACACACTGCTGGGAAATCTCAAGACCAGCCTCAGCGGCACGTTCCACGCCTTCAACTTTGACAAGTACGCCAAGCGATACCTCGGGGGTTACTGCTTCCGTTTCAACAGACGCTTCTCGCTACCGGCGATGACTGAACGGATCGCCAATGCGGTCTGTTGCTGCATCCCTTGTACGGAGCGGGATCTCAGGGTTGCGGAGTCTTATGGGTAATCAAGTCATTTTTTAAAGCGCTAGCGCTGCCACAAAGGGGCTCAGATCTGCAGCCCATGGCGCGCCACCGCGGCGGCCCGATCCGCCGGCTGCCGCCGCACCACGGTGCTCGCCAGGGCGATCAGCTCCGGATCATGGCTGCTCACCACCACCAGCCGCTCCCGGCTGCGCTGGCCAAGGATGCGTCGCACCCGGATCGCCGTGGCGGCATCGAGAAAGGCGGTCGGTTCATCCAGCACCTCGATCGGCCGATCTTGTAGCCAGGCCCGCAGCAGCCCCAGCCGATGGATCTCGCCGCCGGAAAAACAATCCATTGAGAGGTTCAGGGGGCCGTCCAGGCCGCCGGCACGGTCCAGCAGGTGGGCCAGCTCCAGTTCCTCCAGCCAGCGCTGGAGCACCAACGACGACACCGCCGGATCGCTGCTGCGCTGCAGCAGCAGGTTGTCGCGCAGGCTGCCCTCGAACAGCACCGCATCCTGGGGGGCATAGGCCACCAGCGACCGCCAGCGACGCACCCCCGTGCGGCCCTCCAGCAGCTGCGGGCCCGTGGCCAGCTCCAGCCGCCAGCGGCTCTGCTCCTCCCCCAGCTGACCGCAGAACCCATCCAGCAGGGTGGTTTTGCCGGTGCCTGAGGGGCCGGCCACCACAACCAGCTGGCCGTGGCGCAGCGCCAGGTGCTCCTCGCCGGCGTCCCAGGCCACCGCCCGCAGCGGCGCCTCGGGGCTCCAGCTGTCCATGGCCAGGGGGGCGCCGGGTTCCCCCAGGCGCTCCCGGAGCTGGCGCAGCCCGCCGTAGCCGGGCAGCGCCCCCAGGCACAGCCGGCGGCTGCTGATCACCGCCCCCAGGCTGCCGGCGGCCCGCTGGGCGAGCAGCAGGGTGGTGGTGATCGCCACCACCGTGAGGCCGTCACGGCCCAGCAGCAGCCACAGCCCCACCACCGCCACCACCAAGCTGTCGCGCAGGGCCGCAAACAGGGCCTGGCGCCGCACCGTGAGCCGCAGCACCTGACGAAAGCGGCGGCTTTCGCTGGCGAACCGTTGCAGCAGCCAGGCCTCGGCGCCCGCGGCCCGGATCGCCTTGAGGCCATGCAGGCCATCGCCCACGGTGCGATGCAGAGAACTGTTGAGTTGGCTCTGGCGTTGGCCCAGCCCCCAGGCATCGGAACGATGGGCCAGGGCGGCCACGGCCGCGGCGGCCAGCCCCAGCAAGAGGGTGATGGCCTGGCCCCGTCCCACCAGCACCACCCCGGTGGCGTAGATCGCCAGGGCGATGGCGGATTGGAGGCAGCGGATGCCCTGGTCGAGGGCCAGCACGCTGCGGCCGATATCGCTCAGCAACAGGCCCAGCAGATCGCCGCGGCCCACTTGATCGAGCCGTTGGCTGGAGGCCAGGAGCACCCGCGCCAGCAGGTCGCTGCGCAGGCGATCGGTGAAGCCGCTGCGCAGCCGTTCCTGGGCGATGGCGGCCACGGCCTGGAGCAGGGCCCGCAGCGTCATCACCAGGATCAGCAGGGCGATCGCCAGATGGGGGGCCAAGGGGGGCGGGGCGCTTCCGGAGAGGGCCCCGCCCCCCAGCAGCACCGTGACCGCCAGGCCCAGGCCGCTGGCCTCCAGCAGGGTGCCCAGCAGGGCTAGGGCGGCCAGGCTCAGGCCATGGCGCCAACCGGCCTCCCTCACCAGCTCCCGCCAGAGCCGGATCCCTGGCCACCGCTGGCCTTTGCTCTCCCTCGGGGTGGTCATGGCCTCGGGCGGGACTCGGCTGGGGCCCGCCGGCCAGGGAGCAGCTGCGGCTGAATCGCCTGCCCCAAAGGGTGGTCGAGCATTAAACGCATGGACGAATTATCCCTGGAGGAGCAGGTCGCCACCGTTCAGAGGGTGCCAATGGGGGGATGACATCTCCTAGCGGGTCCTGGATTGCTGGATCAGGCCATTGGAAAGCCTGACCTCGACGAAGGGCTGAGGTAGGCCTGCGGCCTGCGATCAGCGCTTAAACATTTAGCGATCGAGGTTATTATCAGCTCACTCAAGCGCCTCAATCAATCTGGACAAGCCCCAAGGAGGGGAGGGGCAAGTCGCCTTCTCTGTCAAAGCTTGCATAAACTTGACGGCCGCGAACTCCTGACCATTCGTGCAGTGAAAAGCAAACACCGCAATGGGGCCGAATGCCTGCATCGAGGAGATCCTGCCGACACAACTCCCATGGAACCCTCCTTGCGGAAAGGCCTGCGCACTGCAACCAAATGGAACAGGTATGACGATGGTGCTGATAGGCCCAGCCCGTTAGATCGTTACCGCCTGCAGATAAGCCATCAAAATGACCATGTCATACCGCGGAAAAGGGATCGATCGCCTTGACCAAAAGCTTGGAGGTTATCGACTGACTGGAACGGCAATACAAATCATAGGTGCGCTCGCCTTCGGCCACGGCAAGAATTCTAGGGCGATGAGTCATGTGAATGATCGGAAAATCAACCGGCATCACAAGTTCAAAGCCAACTAATCCGCCGACAAAATCCGCTTCGCACAACACCAAACCACCAGAACAATCAAAGGATCGCAGCACCTATTTAACTCAACAAGTCATCCTTCACAATGCATACTACTCCTGCCCGTATGGATAGCGCAGGAAGCGAGGGGACGCCAGGCATGCCCTAGCTTATCGAGGCCTGCTGCATGGTCATTCAATGACGCAGCTCTCCTTGGATCACCAGCCAAGGATCGATCATTCCATCGGTCGCGGAATGGGCTGACTCATATTTTCCAAGCAGGACCAAGTCAGAGACGAATTTTGACCTTAATCAAGGCCAAAAATCCAAGAGACGTTTAAATAGCATTCACTCGGCTATTATTCTTAAATTTTACAAAGATTTATGGTTTTTAAATTAATTGCCAATTAAAAGTTACCGGAACAATCTTTTCGGGAATTTAAAATCGATTGTTCACCTTGACCGACTTGCCCCAAATGGAGAAGGATGGGCTTCTCAGTCTAATACCAAATCTCTTAAAGACACAGCGCTCGACCATCCAGATCAGCACCTAATCAGCAGGGGCGCTGAACGACGACGAGCATCGACTTGGCGAGTACTGGAATGCGACCCAGTCGTTGGAGTGACAACTCCTCAAACCCTGCCTCCTTGAGCAAGGCACGAATCGTTGCTCGACTAAATAACTTGATATGTCCATTATCCCAGAGCGGATCAGCATGGGCATCAAAGCGATTGGTTGCCGCAATGAGAGTATTTTTGAGCCAGCCGTGATAGGGCGTACTGATCATGGCCACGCCACCTGGCTTAAGCAAGTTGAACGCTAGGCGTGCGAGGGCTCTTGGAGCATAGAGATGTTCGATCACATCGAGGGTCACAACGCAGTCGAACACGCCGTAGCGCTCATGGAGTGGATCGTAGACACTCGCCGTCTCAAAGCGGATTGAATCGCTATTCGATCCGGCACATTCAATTGCCGAGACCGACGCATCAGTTGCGGTGACGGAGAAGCCTAATGCCGACATTTTCCGAGCGTTTAGGCCGTTTCCGCAGCCCAACTCAATGATGCTTCCTTTCTTTGGCACACGACTTAGAAGCTCGCGTTCAACCGCCTGCCAGAGATAAAGATCGTCGTGAACGGGCTGGGCGGAGTGATAGCGGTATTCAGAAAATTCACTCATGCTTCGACGTTTTTGGGGCTGACTCTAATGCAGATCAAGGATAGGGCGACAAGGCGGCGGTGATGTTGACACAAACCCTTCGGCGGTGACGCTGGTTAGGGACCCAGGCTGATGCAAGGCCTGAGCTTGGGCCTCACCCTGGCCCGTTGAGAACAATCGCCGGCGGCATTCCTGAGATTACGTTATCCATTCCTGTGGGATCCGATGTCGTGAATGCCCTGCTGATGATTGGCATGAATCTGGCCAAGGGCATGAATCTGGAAAAGACTGTCTCAGGACTGGAGATGTCGCTGGCCCTGGCCAAGGCGGGAACAACACTCGGTGTTCGTTTGCCAATCTTGCTCACCGATCAGCCCACTCTTGCCCCCAGCGACTGCTTCGCCATTCCACTGGCCAACCGTCCACCTCTCCCCTGGCGGAAGACAGGAGGAATTCAAGGTTAAGACTTGACGAAAGAAGGTTGACAAAATCTGAGAAAGCACCTAGTGCAATTAAGTGCCATACCAATATTTTTTGCATTTAGTAGCAAGTTTCATTTTCACCTTAATATCTTTAGCCTTAACCATTTAAAGCATTTACGGAATCTTTGGGCTTTACATCGGTTTCTTCCGCTTTTTTATTTAATTTTCGACAATGACTTCGTTTCTCAAAGTTGTGTTTCGGGCCTCCCTTGGCTTGGTTGTTGTAACGGCCACCGCCGCCGCCCAAGCAACGGACTACAGTGATAACCCACTAAATCCCACCGAAATTTTTGCGGATTCTTTGGGTAACTTCACCTTCTCGGTGAACCAAGCTGGCGTTGGCGGGGCAAATCCGTGCACCATTGGCAACTGCAAAGATTACGTCTTCTTCAGGGTTCCCACGGGCCGAGTGTTCACCGGGCTCCGCATGGATTTTTATAATTCGGCGGATGATCGTGCCTTCGTGGCCCTGCAGGCCGGCACTCAGTTCACCGCCGTGCCGAACGCCACAACAGGAAGACTTCCCGGGGCGCTGGCCTTCAACCACAACGGCTGGCGGGGCCTCTGTGCTGTGAGCTATGGAGCCCTGCGCCCTGCTTCGTATAACGTTAATTACAACTGCATTCAGCCCGACAACCTCACGCCGGTTCCTGGCCGCCCCACGGATTTGTTCAGCCAGGTGTTGGCCACCAGCCCCAAGGTGACCGGCCCTCTCCCCCCCGGTGCCTACAGCCTCTGGACCCAGCAGGTGAGCGGCAGCAGTGAGTACACCCTCACGGCGGTCACCCGGCAAACGCCTGGGCCGTTGCCTGTGGCAGGTGCCCTG
>Ga0209298_10001975_pt1 | contig 12989 bp, 9 predicted proteins | sample S_140806_EF_Meta_FD_187325 | JGI IMG/M metagenome (GOLD analysis project Ga0209298, IMG submission 187325) | Freshwater microbial communities from Lake Simoncouche, Canada to study carbon cycling - S_140806_EF_MetaG (SPAdes) (version 2) | ecosystem: Environmental > Aquatic > Freshwater > Lake ...
CATGACGCGCTTCATTGACAACGCGAAAAAGATCAAGGTCGGCCATGGCTTGGAGCCAGACACCAAAATGGGGCCGCTGGCGCATGCGCGCCGGCTGCCGGTGATGGCTGATTTCATCCAGGATGCCACCGAACAAGGTGCCACACTGGCGCTGGGTGGTGAACGCATCGGCACAGTGGGGAATTTCTGGCAGCCCACAGTGCTCACCCACGTGCCCGAGACCAGCAAAGTCATGACGATCGAGCCCTTCGGCCCGATTGCACCCTGTGTCCCCTTCACCGACCTGGACGACACCATCCGTCGTGCCAACAGCTTGCCCTACGGCCTGTCGTCGTACGCTTTTACCAGTTCGACCAAAAACGCGCTCAAGATCCAGAACGGGATTCAGGCCGGCATGGTGAACATCAACCATTTCGCAGGTGGCATCGCCGAAATGCCGGTAGGCGGCGTGAAAGACAGCGGCATAGGCAGCGAAGGTGGCAGCGAAACTTTCGACGCCTACCTGACCACCAAGTTCGTGACACAGATGGACTAAATACAAGGAACCTCACCATGCTCCGCACCCATGACCTGAACGTCGCGCAGGACGTTGAATCGCTGTTTCATCCCTACACCCCATTGGCCAAGCAGCGTGAAACCGGCCCGCTCGTCATCAAACGCGGAGACGGTGTGTATGTGGAAGACGACCAGGGCAAACGCTACCTCGAGGCCATGTCGGGTTTGTGGTGCACGTCGCTGGGCTTTTCCGAGCAGAGACTCATGGACGCGGCAACCCGACAGTTCCAGCAGTTGCCTTACTACCAGCTGTTCAATGGACGGTCCACTGAGCCGTCGATCGAGTTGTCGCACCGTCTGATTGAAAAGACGAAACACCTTGGCATGGCCAAGGCGATGTTCGCCAATTCCGGCTCCGAGGCCAACGACCAAGCGGTCAAGATGGTGTGGTACTACTTCAACTCAGTAGGTAAACCTGCAAAGAAGAAATTGATTGCGCGGGAACGCGGCTACCACGGCGTCACGGTGATGTCCGGCAGTTTGACGGGACTGGCCGGCAACCACATGGATTTTGACCTGCCTTTTGGTGACCGCGTGTTGCGCACAGCATGTCCGAGCCACTACCACTACGGCAAGCCAGGAGAGACTGAAGCCGAATTTGTGGACCGCATCGTGTCCGAGCTTGAGGCGCTGATCGCGCGAGAGGGCGCAGACACGATCGCTGCCTTCTTCGCAGAGCCTGTCCAAGGGGCTGGCGGTGTGATCGTTCCCCCCGCCGGTTATTGGGCAAAAGTGCAGGCGGTGCTGCGCAAGAACGACATTCTCCTGGTGGCCGATGAAGTCATCACCGGTTTCGGCCGTACTGGGCAGTGGTTCGGCTGCGACACCTACCAAATCCAGCCGGACATGATGACGGTGGCCAAAGCCTTGTCGAGTTCCTACCTGCCGATTTCTGCGACCTTGGTTAGCGCGCGGCTCTACGAAGGCCTGACTGCGGGCAGCACCAAAAATGGCGTCTTCTCGCATGGCGTGACCTATGCCGGCCACCCGGTCTGCGCTGCAGTGGCGATTGAAGCACTGAAGATCTACGAAGAACGCGACCTCGCTGCCCGGGCGCGCGGGCTGTCACCGCAGTTTTTGCATCGACTGAGCGCCTTGGAGGCCCATCCGATGGTGCATTCGACCCGGGGCGTGGGCCTGATCGGCGCGCTGGAACTGGTTCAGGACAAGGCAACGCGCAAAACCTTCGATCCCGCCAGTGGCATTCAGGCCCGGGTTCAAAGCGCTGGCCTTGAGCTTGGGCTGATTTGCCGCTCCTTGCGCGATATTGTGGCCATCTGTCCACCTTTGATCATCACGGAAAATCAGATCGACGAGTTGTTCGACAAACTGTGGCAGTCGCTCGATCTCGCGCACGCAGATGCACGCAAGGCCGGCCTGATGCCCTGACCGGTCAACGATCGATAGGTCATTGTATGGACATGGTACTGCTGACCCACCATGACGACGGCACCACGCTGATCACGATCAACCGACCTGAGCGGCGCAATGCGATTTGCGCGCAAACCGCGATCGAACTGCAGCAGGCTTTCGCGGAATTCGACCGCAGCGCACAGAAGGTGGCCGTCGTCACTGGCACTGGTGACGACGCATTTTCGTCTGGAGCTGACGTCAGCAAGCTGCCGGAGTTGTGGCGCTGCATTCCCACCCTTGGCATCACGACCGAGAAGCCGGTGATCGCCGCTGTGGCCGGCCATTGCGTTGGCGGTGCGCTGGTCATGACCATGATGTGCGACTTGTTGGTGGCGGCGGACAACGCCAAGTTCTCATACCCCGAGGCGGCGCTTGGATTCACGGGGGGCCTGATTGCGAGCCTGGCGGCCCGCATTCCGCACAAGGTCGCCATGGAGATGCTCTTGCTGTGCCGTACGCTGGGCGCTCAACGCGCCTATGAGGTGGGTTTTGCCAATGAGGTGGTGCCGGTGGGCCAGCAGGTGACCCGGGCGCTGGCATTGGCCAGGGAGATGACGGCGTTCTCACCCATGGTGCTGCGCACGCTCAAGCGTTTCGTGAACGACGGCGTGATGGCACAGGGCCCTTCGGAACGCATGGCCCGCGCCAACCGGGACTTGGCCATGGTGCGAGACAGCGAGGACGCGCGCGAAGCCAAACTGGCTTTTGCGCAAAAGCGCAAGCCCCAATTCACCGGACGCTGACTCTCAGGCAGGAGAGACCCGCCCATGGCACACAGTGCCCCAGACGCCGACATCCTTGAGGCGTTCCGGTGGCACCTCCAGCGGATCGTCTTCAAGCACCGCGAAATCCGCGCTTTTGCCCACGCTGATCGAGCCAATCTCGCGCTCCAGTCCCAAGGTGTAGGCGCTCCCCAGCGTGATGGCATGCAGCGCCTGGGGTACGCTCAGGCGTTCCTGTGGGCCCAGTACTTGCCCGCTGCTGGTGAGGCGATTGACGGCGCACCAGGCCGTGAACAAAGGCGCCATTGGCGTGACCGGCACATCGCTGTGGATGCCGAAGGGCAGGCCCAGGCGCTGCGCCGTCGCTGCCGCATTCATCCGGGCCGCCTGCGCCGGCCCAACTGTCAGGGATGCATGGGCGTCGCCCCAATAGTAGATGTGGTTGGAGAACAGGTTCACACTGGCACCCAAGTCGCGTGCTCGACACATCAGGCCTTCGTCCATCAGCTGCGCATGTTGCAAGGTGACCCTATGCCCGCTGGAAGGCGCGATGGCCAAGGCCTGTTCCAAGAGATTCAGTGCGAGTTCCGACGCTTCGTCGCCGTTGGTATGGATGTGCAGTGGTACGGCCAGCTTCAGGGCGGCGACCATGACATCGCGAACCCATTCAGGTGCCACGTACCAGAGACCGTTGGGTGCACCCTGGACATAGGCCCCCGCGCGCAGCCGGGCTGTAAAACCCTGTATGGAACCATCCATGACCAGCTTGAATTGCCCCATGCGAAGCAACTCGTGCGAGTGGGTTCGCAAATATTGAAGTCGCGCGAACAGGTCTTGCACGGGTTTACCCTGGCCAAGCATCGCAGGAATGAGCCGGACTGGCCAATGTGGCATCCCGGTGACCTCCTGGATGGCGGCCAAGGTCGCGTCGGTCAGTGAATTGGCCAGGTCAGTGACCGTTGTCACGCCGGTTTGCACGCACAGGCGGGCGAAATCCCGAAAAGCAGCGCGGTCAGAGCCCTGCAAGGCCTCGGCGAAACCCAGCAGTTGCGCCGCCGGGCCAATCAGTGTGGAGCCGCGCAATTCGCCCACAGCCATGCCATCGCTGTCAAGCGGCAGGCCAGCGTAGGCCTGGTCTGGTGCGAGCAGTTTGACGCGGCGTAAGGCCTCGGTGTTGAGGTACAGGATGTGGTAACTGGCGTTGATCATCGCCACGGGCTCAGTCCTGCTGACCTGGTCCAGGTCGTGGCGAGTGGGTGGACGCTCCAGGTGGATCGGGTCTATACCCCAAGCAAATACAGTCTCACCAACCCGGCTGCTGGACATGCCTTCGCGCAGTCGCTCCAGGATGGCGCTGATGCTGTGAACAGGTGGCCAAAGGCGACCGGCAGGATCGCGCCGCTCAAATTGCCCGCAATAGGCATAGCGCCAGGCGACACAGGCATCGGCATGGGCGTGGCCTTCCACGAAGCCGGGGAGGAGGACTTTGTCGGCAAAGCGTGAGTCGAGGGTGGCGGGACCCAGAGCCTTCAGGGTATCCAGAGACCCCACTCCCGCGATTCGGCCCTCAACAACTGCCACATGGGTGGCCTCGGGGCAACTCTCGTCAAGGGTGTGGATGCGTCGAGCACTGTAAATCGTGGCGGTCATGGCGCAATGGTCTCTGAGGGTCTACCAACGCGGGTCGATGGGTGAACGAACGCCTTCATGGGCCTCGATCACCTCGCCTGCGTCGAGGCAAATATCCTCCCGGAACTTGGGCCCGTAGATCTGAACCCCCTGGGGCTGGCCATTGTGCTGTCCGATTGGCACTGCCAGCACAGGCAAGCCCAGCAATGGGGCCTGAAGCAAGTATCGAAACCCCTTGTCGATCACATAGCCCATATCCCGTGCATCATGGTCAGGCAACATCGTGTGCGCCGCACTCACCGGTGTAATGATCAGGGGATAGGTTTCCATGAACTCGTTCCATTGCCGCATCAGCGTGTGGCGCTCGGCCAGTGCAGCCCAGTAGTCGGTTACCGTGACGGGTTTGCGTGTGGCCCACCATGCTGTCATGGTGCGGGTCAATTCATCGTCGTCGACGACCGGCAACATCGGTTCGAGCGCTGCCCGAATCTCATGCATGCCAATATCGTCCCAGAGCTCGAATGCCCGAACAAAGCCTGGTGGCGTGGCTTCTTCCACGACATAACCAGCCTCCCGCAGATAACTGCCAGCCTGACGCACTGCAGCCAGCGCCGACGGATCCACATCGGTGCCCAAGCGCTCAGTGACCAGCGCCACGCGGGTTGGACGCGACAACGGACTGCCTCGGAGCGGCACCGGCAACCACAGGGGATCTCCGGGATGACCGCGGCCAGCCATGACTTCGAAGCCCAGGCGTGCGTCGCGCACACTGCGCGCCATCGGCCCAGGAACTGCCATCAGCTGCGCGGCCATGCGCGTGGGGGTCGTTGCTGAACGGTTGTACATCGGGATGCGTCCAGGCGTCGTACGCAGCCCGACGATACCGTTGCAATAGGCCGGCCAGCGGATCGAGCCGCCAATGTCTGTGCCATGCGCGAAGGTGCCAACGCCAGCAGCAGTGGCAGCGCCTGCTCCGCCGCTAGACCCACCGCAGGTGACGTTTCGGTCCCACGGATTGAGCGTTCTGCCGTGCAGCATGTTGTTGGTCACGAGACGCATGGCAAATGCCGGCGCGTTGGTGCGGCCAATGACAATGGCACCAGCCTCCTTGAGATTGCGCACGACGGGCGCATCATGCTCGGCGAGATGGTTTTTGAGCATGCGCAGACCATTGTCGGCAGCTTGCCCTTTTTGGTCGGCTGTGATCTTGATGGTGATGGGTACACCATGCAGTGGCCCCAGCGCTGCACCGCTGCGCTGGACCCGGTCGGCCGCGTCAGCATCGGCGAGGGCCTGTTCGGGGAACTGATGCACCACCGCGTTGAGTTTGGGGTTCACGGCGTCAAGTCGTTGCAGGTGCGCCTGCGTCGCCTCACGCGCAGAGACCTTGCCGGCGCGGATGTGAGAGGCCAGCTCGGTCGCGTCGAGTTGCCAGAGTTCGGATGTCATGTCAGTCCCTTCAGAAGGCGGTTACGTCAATTTTAACTGGACCAGCCCTTAAAAGAAAGCACATACTTTATTATGATGTTCATCTGTTCAAATCTTTGATTCCGGGCGGTACACCATGATGCATGACTGTTTTGGCCTGCCGTTGACGGCGGGCGATGCGGCCGCAGTGCGGCATTACGATTTGGCACTGCGCAAGTTGCTGGTGTTGCGCAACGACCCTGTAGCGGAGGTCGATGCCGCTCTGCGCATCGACCCTGGCATGGTCATGGGTCATGTGCTCAAGGGACTCCTGTGTGTCCTGGGTACCGAGAAGTCTTTGCTGGCGGACGCGCGCTCGGCGCTGCAGGCGGGGCTGGCTGTCGCGCACGGAGCAAGCCCGCGAGAGCAAGGCCACCTCGCGGCGCTGTCGGCCTGGGTCGGAGGCCGGCTGCACGAGGCCTGTGCCTGCTGGGAGCGGGTGCTGGTGGCACAGCCGGACGATGCCTTGGCCATGTTCGCCGCGCACCAGGGCGACTTCTTCCTCGGGCAGTCGAGCGAACTGCGCGACCGCGTGGCGCGCCGGCTGCCAGACATTGAAACGGGCAGTTCCCTGGAGGGCTACTACCTTGGGATGTATGCCTTCGGGCTGGAGGAAATGGGTGACTACGCCCGTGCCGAAGCGTTGGGTCGCAATGCGGTGCAGCGCGATGCTCAGGATGCTTGGGCCACTCACGCCGTGGCCCATGTGTTGGAGATGACGAACCGCATTGAGGACGGTGTCTCTTGGCTCACCGCCACGGCGTCGGGCTGGGCGACCGACAACTTTTTCGCGGTGCACAACTGGTGGCATTTGGCGCTCTACCACATGGATCAGCAGCGATGGCCCGAAGTGCTGCGCCTCTACGATGAGCGTGTCCGCGGTGCCGATTCGTCGGTCGTTCTGGATATGCTCGACGCCAGCGCCTTGCTGTGGCGCCTGACCTTGCACGGAGTGGACGTTGGCCAGCGCTGGCAGCGCATGGTGGAGGTTTGGGAGCCGCGTATTGACGACGCCTGGTATGCCTTCAATGACTGCCACGCGATGATGGCGTTCGCTGGTGCTGGGCGCGAAGACTTGGCGCAAAGATTGCTGGCCGCCATGGCGCGCGCCACCGGCGGCGAGGCCGACAACGCTGTCGTGACGCGCAGCGTAGGCCTGCCGGTCGCGCGTGCGTTGTGGGCATTTGCCCAGGGTCACTACGGGACGTCGGCGGATATGCTGGCGCCTGTGAAGGCGATCGCCGCCCGTGCCGGCGGGTCGCACGCGCAGCGCGACCTGCTGGCGCAGACGTTAATTACCGCAGCCGAGAGAAGTGGTCAGACGGCGCTGGCCCGCGCTCTGCTGAACGAGCGATTGGTCGCCAAACCGCAGTCTGCGCTCAACCGGGCCTGGATGTGGCGAGTGCTTGGGCATCACCAGGCCGTCCCGCCCGTCGCAGTCTGAGCTGCCGCGGTGCCCTCTTGCGAGTTGCGCTTGAGCCGTAGCTTGTCGACTTTGCCGACGGGGAGCATGGGCAGCTCATCCAGCCATTCGAATCGCTTTGGAATCTTGTAGTTGGCGAGGCGCTCGCGACACCAGTCACGTATCTCCTGGTCGGGCAGTGCCGAGGCGCCGGGTTGGCGCATGAGCCAGGCCACGCCGACCTCCTGGTACACAGGGTCTGGGACACCCACCACGGCGGCCAGCGCCACGCCGGGGTGCTCTTCCAGACATTGTTCGATTTCGCGCGGGTAAATGTTGTAGCCGCCCGACTTGTACATCTCGCTGCGCCGCCCGACAAGGCGGTAGCTGCCGTCTGACAAGCGCTGCGCAATATCGCCGGTGCGCAGAAACCCGTCCGGCGTCATCGCGGTGGCAGTGGCCTCGGGGCGGTTGAAGTAGCCCAGCATCATGGCGCCATGGCGAACCGCGATCTCGCCTTCCTGCCCGTCGGACGATTCCACGCAGTTGTCGTCAATCAGCTTGAGTTCCACATTGGGGTCCGGTTTTCCGATCGTGGTGGCTAAGGCTTCGTCGCTGAAACTATCGTCGGCCCAGGTCACGTTACAGACGGTTTCGGTCATGCCATAGACCGCCAGCATTCGCAGCCCCCGTGCCCGCACCGCACGCACAACGTCAATCGGCAGTGCTGCACCACCCCAGGCGACCAGCTGGAGGCTGGACAAGTCGCGGGTCTGAAAGTCCGGGTGCTCCAGTACCAGTTGCACGACCGTGGGCACATGCGCGAGTTGCGTGAGGCGCAGTTTCTCCACCAGCACCAGGTAGTGCGCCGGGTCGAAACGCTCATCAAATGCCAGCATGCCGCCGGCGATCAGGTTAGCGCAGCAGGTGTCGCCCACGCAGGCCACATGGTTGATCGGAAAGTTGCATAAAACGCGCGGTTGTCGGATGTCGGTTTGTTCGGCCTCTACCCCTGGGCCGTACACCAAGCTGCGGTGGGGCAGCACTGCGCCTTTCGGCGATCCGCTGGAGCCCGAGGTGTAGACGATGACCGCTGCGTCCCCGCCCTGCACCGCATCGCGCTGTGCCCGATGCTGGGCCGGCAGCGTTGCCTCTGCGACCCTCTGCATCAACGCAATGTCCTCCAATGCGCCAACTGCTGGACCCCCATCGAGCCTGAAACTGTGTTCGATGAACTCGAACTCGCTGCGCATCCGGGCGACCATGCCGCTGAAGTCGCGACCTTCAAAGTTGGCGAGTGACAGCAGCACCCGTGGCTGTGCATCCGATATCACGTAGGCCAACTCGCGCCAGGTGTAGCGCGGGTTGAGGCCGACCCAGACCAGGCCGACCTGCACCGCGGCCAGCATGCTGACCAGGAACTCCGGGCGGGGCGTGGAGAGGACGGCGACCCGGTCACCGTGCTGCAGACCCAGACCGAGGAATGCACGTGCCAGCGCGTCCACACGCTGCGCCAACTCGGCGTACGAGGTGAATACGCCTTCGAACCAGCAGGCGGACGCTTCAGGCGTCCTTTGGGCGTACAGATCGAGGTAGTCGCTGATGCGCGGCAGAACCGGCAATGCCAGCGTCATGGCCCGGCCCTCCCTCGTGGCAGCTGCGGCTCGGTGGATGACAGCGTTCGGATCACGGCCACCATGGCCGGACGCGTGCCCCCCTCGATCTCGGCGGTGTTGGTGGTCACCAGGATGGTGCCGTGGGAATGCGGAACCACCGCATCGAGGGTGCATCGGTAGCGGATGCGGTTGCCCACAAAGACCGGCGAGATGTAACGCACCTGGTCCGAACCCAGGTTCAGGCCCCACATGCCCGGAGATCGGATCGGGTTGTGGTTGAAATGCATGGCTGCGAGCATGGACGACAGCCAGAATCCATCGACCAGGTCTGGGGCGGGGTTGGCCTCGCACACAGCCATGTCGGTGACCGACGGGTTCAGATCCGTGGATGCGTGGAACAGGTCCATGTGCTGCTGGGTGACCGTCATCCAAGGGGACTCGAAGAGCTGGCGGCCCACCCAACGCGGGGCGTCATCCAGTGGAACGAAGCTTGTCATCGCAGAGCTGCTGACCTTTGCGCAAACACCTGATTCCGGCGTTGCGAGCCCATCATGTCGGTCCCGCCGCGCTCTGGCCCGGCATGGCGCCGATGCGAAACAGCGCGGACGTGGTGGCGATCAGCGCCGGACGATCCTCGCCCTGAATCTCGACGAGGTTTTCGCTGACAACAATCCTGCCGTAACGATGTTCGCGCACCTCGTTCAAGGTCGCGGTGCAGCGGATGCTCTGACCGACGAACAGCGGCTGGGGAAAGCGCGCTTTCTCGATGCCGTGAAACAGCGCCCACATGCCGGGGCTCCAAATCGGATTGTGGTTGAAGTGGAAGTTCACCACCATCGACATGGTCCACATGCCGTCCATGATGTTATCGGCCTCCGGGTTGCTCAGGCAGATGGTGACGTCGCTGTCTTCGGGATTCGTTTCTATCGCATCATGAAAAAGCATCATGTGCTTGCGCTTGGCCTGCATCCAGTCAGTCTGGAACAGCTGCTTGCCAAGCAGCTGTTCGGCCTGCTCCAGGGGGTGGTAGTCTGCCGGATTGCGGGTGCTCGCAAAAGCCTGTGCAACCATGGTCGTCCTCTAAAAAGTAAATAATAGCTTGCTTATAGTCAGTATAAGCCGCGACAATGGCGTTGGTCAATTGGATTTGAATCTGCACATGACAGAACTCACTGCAAGCCATTGGGGCGCCTACGAATGGTCGCTGGATGCCGCCGGGGCCCACCTATTACGGCCCTACGGCGCAGACCCAGACCCGTCGCCCATTGGCCTGTCGATGTTGGACGCCTACCGCAGCGGCACGCGCGTGATGCGACCGGCAGTGCGGAGAAGCTGGCTCACGCATGGCCCCGGCACACGCACCGATTTACGGGGTCAAGATCCATTCGTGGAGGTGTCCTGGGAGGAGGCCCACACCCTGGTAGCGCAGGAGTTGCAACGGGTGATTGCCCGCCACGGCAATGAAGCGGTGTATGCCGGCTCCTATGGCTGGGCCAGTGCCGGGCGTTTTCACCATGCGCAGAGCCAGTTGCGCCGCTTCATGCACGCGATAGGTGGCTGCACGGTACACAGCCAGACCTACAGCTATGCCGCAGCCGAGGTGCTGCTGCCGCATGTTGTGGCCCCGATGACCGAACTTGAGGTGTTTCACACCAGTTGGGACGTTCTCGCACGCCACACGAGCCTGGTCGTCACCTTCGGCGGCATGCCCTGGAAAAACGCGCAGGTGGGGGCTGGTGGTGCCTTCGAGCACCGGCTGCGCAGTGGGCTGCAGGGTGTGGCCGACGCGGGTTGTCGCTTTGTCAATTTCAGTCCGGTGCGCGCCGACCTTGAAGTCAGCGCCGATGCAGTCGAGTGGATACCGTTGCGGCCCGGGACCGATGCGGCAGTTATGCTGGCCCTGGCGTTTGAGGTCATTCGGCTCGATCGGCATGATCGCGATTTCCTGCGCCTACATTGTTCAGGTTTTGACAGCTTGCATGCGTACCTGTCGGGGCGGACAGACGGCGTGGTGCGCGATGCGGACTGGGCGTCGGCGATTGCCGATGTGCCAGCGCAGCGGTTGCGCAAGTTGGCCCAGCAGATGTGCCAGCCCGCAGACGGCCGCCGCTGCATGGTCACTGGCGCTTGGGCGCTGCAGCGCGCTGACCATGGCGAGCAACCCTACTGGGCACTGGTGTCCCTGGCCTGCGTATTGGGGCAAATCGGTTTGCCTGGTGGCGGCTTTGGCATCGGTTATGGGTGTGAGAACGGTCCTGGCAGTCCCCATGGTCTGCTGCAGCCTGGACCACGCTTGCCGTTTGCGCCAAATCCCATCGCCAGCGTGGTACCGGTCGCGCGCATCAGCGACATGCTGTTGAATCCGGGTGGGGCTTACCAATTCAACGGGCTTACCCGTCGCTATCCGGACATCGATTTGGTCTACTGGGCCGGTGGAAATCCCTTTCACCACCATCAGGATATCAACCGCTTGCGCCACGCCTGGCGCAAGCCTTCCACCGTGATCGTGCACGAACAGGTCTGGAACGCATTGGCCAAACACGCAGACATCGTGTTGCCCGCCACCAGCACACTGGAGCGGGACGACATTGGTTTTGCCTACCGCGAGCCGGTGGTCATTGCGATGAAGGCGAAGCTGCCGCCACCGGGTATCGCTCAGGATGACCATGCCATTTTTGCTGGAATCGCCGCCGTGATGGGCTTTGGCGATGCATTCACCGAACGTCGCTCGCCACTGAAGTGGCAGGAATATCTGTGGGAGGCGTGGCGCGAGCGACTCTCGGCCGATGGTGTGGCTGCGCCGGACTTTGCCACCTTTCGCAAAGACGGGCTGTGGCGCATCCCGGTCATCGGCGGTCATGGTGCGGTGTCTCCGGTGATGCTCTCGGATTTTCGGCGAGACCCTGAAGGGCATCCGCTCAACACCCCCAGCGGACGAATCGAGTTGTTCTCGCACACCATCGCCGCTTTCGCCTACGAAGATTGCCCGCCCCACGCCAGTTGGATCGAGCCCACTGAGTGGTTGGGTGGTGCATTGGCGCAACAGTTTCCGCTGCACCTGATCTCGGATCAGCCTGCCAACCGGCTGCATAGCCAGCTTGATTTCTCAGCGCATAGCCTGGCCGCCAAGGTAGCGGGCCGTGAACCCGTCTGGGTGCACCCGGAGGATGCGCGACTCAGGGGCATCGCGAACGGTGACGTGGTCCGCTTGTTCAACGCCCGCGGCGCCTGTCTGGCAGGAGCGGTCATGACCGAGGCGATTCGACCGGGTGTGGTGAAGCTGTCCACCGGCGCATGGTTTGACCCTCAAGACGATGCGCCACAGACCCTGTGCAAACACGGCAATGCCAATATGCTGACCCGTGATGCCGGCACCTCCCGGCTGGCACAGGGCCCGGTCGCGCAAAGTTGTCTGGTGCAGATGGAGCGCTTCACGGGGCCGCTGCCTGAACTCAGCGCTTTTGACTTGCCTCGGTTTGTGGGGCGAACAGACGCCTAGGCGCTACCCGAGTGTCCGGGTTCGACATACAAGCCCAAGTAGGCCTTGAGCAGGGCTTTGACTTCGCGCGCCACGGCTGCCTGGTGGGCCACCTCGGGTGACTCCCACCAGTCCAGCAGCGCCACCTCGGCCTCGACGATCACGCGCGCGACGACCAGGGCCCGGCTGGCCCCCAAGCCGGTGAGTTGGGCCACGTGCCCCGCAAACCATTGCGCTACCGCTGCATTGGCACGCTGGTCGATGTCGGCGAGTTCCGGTGATGAACGCATGGCCCGGCGCAGGGCCACGCCGCCAGGTGTGGAGCGACGGCTCTGCAGTATCTTGTCGACCGCCTTGTCGATGACGGCACGCCAGTCTTTGGCCGTGGCCAGTTCTTCGATCACCAGCCTGCCGGCGTCGATCCGTTGCTGGTTGTGGCGCTCGAACAGCGCGACCAGCACCGCCTGCTTATTGGGAAAATACTTGTAGATTGACGAGATATTGACCTGAGACTCGGTGGCGATCAGGTTGGTTGTCAGGCCCTCTGCGCCCACCTCCGCCAGCAAGCGCGATGCGGTCGCGAGCACCCGGTCAAAGGTGACAATGCCGCGATCCTGTGCCGGTGGTCGGCGCAGGCCCAGGTGCTGCGAGGGCAGCGCATCAGCGCTCGGGGATTTGCGGGCACGCTTGGGGGTAGTCACAGTGAT
>Ga0209298_10001978_pt1 | contig 12986 bp, 10 predicted proteins | sample S_140806_EF_Meta_FD_187325 | JGI IMG/M metagenome (GOLD analysis project Ga0209298, IMG submission 187325) | Freshwater microbial communities from Lake Simoncouche, Canada to study carbon cycling - S_140806_EF_MetaG (SPAdes) (version 2) | ecosystem: Environmental > Aquatic > Freshwater > Lake ...
GTCGTCGGGCGCCCGCCCGGTTCGTTCGGTGAACTCACCAACACTCCTTACCTGTGGCCCCCGGTGTTACGTCGCGTCCACCTCGGAATCAACCGCTTCGTCGTCATCGGAGCCGTCCTGTTCCTCGGCATTGCGCGCAATCGCTATTAGTGTGTCGCCTTCGCCCAGGTTCATCAAGCGAACGCCCTTGGTCTGGCGCCCGGCCTTGCGAACCTGCCGTGCCGCGGTGCGGATCACTCCGCCGCCGGACGTGATGGCGTACAGCTCGCTATCGTCATCGACCACCAGTGCGCCCACCAGACTGCCACGACGGGTGTCGTACTGGATGGTCAGGATGCCTTTACCGCCACGGCCCTGCGCGGTGTACTCCTCGATCGCCGTCCGCTTGGAGTATCCACCTGCAGTGGCGACCAGCAGGTAGGTGCCCTCCCGGACCACATTCAACGACAACAGCTGATCGTCGGCGTTGAATCGCATGCCCTGGACACCGGATGTCGCCCGGCCCATCGGGCGCAGTGCCTCATCGGTGGCCGAGAACCGGATTGACTGGCCCTTAGCACTCACCAGCAGCAGGTCGTCTTCCGCCGAGCACAGGATTGCGCCGACCAACTCGTCCCCGTCCCGGAGGTTTACCGCCACGATGCCGCCCGAGCGGTTGGAGTCGAAGTCGGTCAGCTTGGACTTCTTCACCAGGCCGTTGCGGGTGGCCAGCACCAGATACGGGGCGTCCTCGTAGGTCTTGATCTGAATGACCTGCGCGATGCGCTCATCGGGCTGGAATGCCAGCAGGTTGGCCACGTGCTGTCCGCGGGCCGCGCGCAACGACTCCGGAAGCTCATACGCCTTCGCCCGGTAGACCCGGCCCTGCGTGGTGAAGAAGAGGATCCAGTCGTGGGTGGAGCAGACGAAGAAGTGCCGCACGATGTCGTCCTGCTTGAGCGCCGCGCCCTGCACGCCCTTACCGCCGCGCTTCTGACTGCGATACAGGTCGGTCTTGGTCCGCTTGGCGTAGCCGGTCTCGGTGATCGTCACGACCACCTCTTCGCGAGCGATGAGGTCTTCGTCAGACACCTCGCCCTCAGCACCGACGATCCGGGTGCGCCGGTCGTCGCCGTGCTTCTCGACGATCTCAGCCAGTTCGTCGCGCACGAGGCCGCGCTGGCGCTCGGGCTTGGCCAGGATGTCTTCGAGGTCGGCGATCTCCGTCTCGATCTCGGCCAGTTGGTCGACGATCTTCTGACGTTCCAGGGCGGCCAGCCGGCGCAGCTGCATATCGAGGATGGCCTGCGCCTGGATATCGTCGATATCAAGCAGTTCGATCAGGCCGACCCTGGCGACGTCAACGGTCTCCGACGCGCGGATCAGCGCGATCACCTCGTCAAGGGCGTCGAGCGCCTTGACCAGACCGCGCAGGATGTGGGCCCGTTCGTTGGCCTTGCGCAGCCTGTAGGTGGTCCGCCGCACGATCACGTCGAGCTGATGCTCGACGTAGTAACGGATCATCTGGTCCAGCCGCAGGGTGCGGGGCACACCGTCAACGATCGAGAGCATGTTGCAGCCGAAGCTGGTCTGCAGCTGGGTGTGCTTGTAGAGGTTGTTCAGCACCACCTTGGCCACGGCATCGCGTTTGATCTCCACGACGATGCGCAGGCCCACCCGGTCGCTGGACTGGTCCTCGATATTGGAGATGCCGGCCAGCTTGCCCTCACGCACCTGATCGGCGATCGAGGTGATGAAGTTGTCGTGGTTGACCTGATACGGCAACTCGGTGATGACGATGCCGGTTCGTCCGCGGGAGTCTTCTTCGATCTCCACCACACCGCGCATCCGGACCGACCCTCGGCCGGTTGTGTAGGCGTCAATGACACCGGAGGTGCCGACGATCAGACCGGAGGTCGGGAAGTCCGGCCCCTTGATCCGTTCGATCATCGCCGCAAGCGTGGTTTCCTCATCGGCCTCGTGGTTCTCCAGGCACCAGTAGACGGCCTCGGCGAGTTCCCGGAGATTGTGCGGCGGGATGTTCGTGGCCATGCCGACGGCGATACCGCCGGAGCCATTGGCCAGCAGGTTGGGGAAGCGGCTCGGCAGAACCGTCGGCTCCTGCACCCGGCCGTCGTAGTTGGGAATGAAATCGACTGTCTCCTCGTCGATTTCACGCAGCATATCCATGGCCAGCGGGGTGAGGCGCGCCTCGGTGTTATGGCTGATGAAGCCGTTAGTGATAAACGAGTGGTCGTCGGTGTCAACTCGGAGGCTGTAAACCGGCTGCACCCCGGCATCGGTGACCGAAGCCACCTCGGCGAAGTAGAACCGGCCATCGGTCAGTTCGGAGGCGATCGCTCGCACGTCGGGGTCATCACCATGTGCCGCTAGCAGCCCTGCGAGACCGGGAACGTCAGCGACCGTGCGGCTTGTGCACGCAGCACTAGGCGTGTCGCGTGCGTAACCCGCACATTCGGCGCTCATGGCCGTGTGGTCGCCCGGCCGGATCTCCTCAACGAGCTTCCACAACAGCGTTGGAACGCCGGCGACGTCGACCAGGCAGAGCAAGGGATGGTTGGCCGTACCCGCCACCTCTTCCCCACCGACCGTACGAACCGTGTAAGTCGGGTGCTGACCGGAATGGAACAACCGGTCTGCGATTACCGGTGAACCATTCCGATCCAGGACCTTCAGTTCGATCACATTGTCCGAATTGGGCTTTGCGCCCGGCACAATGTCGGCGATGCGAATCGACTCGCCTTCGGGCAACCGCACCAGCGCGTCTCCGGTGACGCAGTAGCGCATGGCGGCGGGCGGGTCGTTACCCGGCGAGCCGAAGTTGCCCTGCCCGTCGACCAGCGGGTAGCGCAGCGACCAGGGCTGCGCCATCCGGACCAGGGTGTCGTAGATCGAGGAGTCGCCGTGCGGGTGATAGTTACCCATCGTCTCGGCGACCGAACGTGCCGACTTGGCGTGGCTGCGGTCCGGGCGGAACCCGGAGTCGTACATCGCATAGAGCACCCGGCGATGCACCGGCTTGAGTCCATCTCGCACCTCGGGCAGCGCGCGCCCGACGATGACGCTCATCGCGTAATCGATGTAGCTGTTCTGCATCTCCTGCTGGATGTCGACCGGTTCGACCCGGTCTGCGGGAGGTCCGTCGGGCGGTAGCGTGGTGTCAGTCATCTGATCCTCTATCGGGGCGTATGAGCGCTAATGGCTAAACGTCAAGAAAGCGAACGTCTTTGGCGTTGCGGGTGATGAAGCTTCGGCGCGCTTCGACGTCCTCACCCATCAGGATCGAGAACAACTCATCGGCGGCGGCCGCATCGTCGAGGGTGATCTGGCGGAGCAGTCGGGCCGCAGGGTCCATGGTTGTCTCCCACAGTTCCTTGGCATCCATCTCGCCGAGGCCCTTGTAACGCTGGATTCCGTCGTCTTTGTTGATCTTCTTACCCGCTGTCAGCCCCGCCTCCAGCACGGCGTCGCGCTCGCGTTCGGTGTAGACGAATTCATGCTCACTGCGCTGCCACTTCAGTTTGTAAAGCGGCGGCTGGGCGAGGTAGACGTGACCGCTCTCAATCAGCGGCTTCATGAAACGGAACAGCAGTGTCAACAGCAGCGTGGTGATGTGCTGGCCGTCAATGTCGGCGTCGGCCATCAGGACGATCTTGTGGTACCGGAGTTTGGTGAGGTCGAACTCGTCGTGGATACCGGTGCCCAGCGCGGTGATGATCGACTGGACTTCGGTGTTCTTCAGAACTCGGTCGATGCGGGCCTTCTCGACGTTGATGATCTTGCCACGCAGCGGCAGGATGGCCTGGAACATCGAGTCGCGGCCGCTCTTGGCAGAGCCGCCGGCCGAGTCACCTTCCACCACATACAGTTCGCACTGCTTGGGATCGGTGGACCGGCAGTCAGCCAGCTTTCCAGGCAGGCCGCCGATATCGGTGGCGCTCTTGCGCCGCACAAGCTCGCGGGCCTTGCGAGCGGCCATCCGGGCCTGGGCCGATGAAACCGCTTTGTTCAGAATGGTTTTGGCATCCGACGGGTTAGCTTCGAACCAGTGCGTCAACTGCTCGTTGCAGATCTTCTGCACGAAGGACTTGACCTCGGTGTTGCCAAGTTTGGTTTTGGTCTGGCCCTCGAACTGCGGATTGGCGACCTTCACCGAAACCACCGCGGCCAGGCCCTCTCGGATGTCGTCGCCGGTAAGGTTCGGGTCCTTCTCCTTGAGGATCTTCTTGTCCTTGGCGTACTTGTTGACCACGGTGGTCAGAGCAGCCCGGAACCCCTCCTCGTGCGTACCGCCCTCGTGGGTGTTGATGGTGTTGGCGAAGGTGTGGACGGACTCGGAGTAGCCCGAGTTCCACTGCATCGCGACCTCAACCTCGTGGCCCTCTCCCTTACCGGAGAAGCCCACAATGCTGTTGGTGATCGCCTGCTTGGTGCGATTGATGTGCTTGACGAAGTCGACTAGGCCATCGGCGTAGTGGAAGGTGCGGTGCATGACCTTCTTTGCCGGCGCGGACTTCTCGGCTGCGAGCTCTTCCGCTGACTTGGGAGCCTCGGCGGTGTCGCTGACCACCTCGTCGACGACTTCCTCCGGGGTCACTCTTTCGTCGGTGAGATTGATGGTCAGGCCCTTATTCAGGAAGGCCATCTCGCGCAGGCGCTGCTCGACGGTGTCGAAGTCGTAATCGGTGGTTTCGAAGATATTCGGATCAGCCCAAAATCGGATCGTGCTGCCGCTCTTCTCGGTGGCCTCGCCCTGCTTGATACTGCCGGGGATGGAATTGTCATAGGTCTGGAACCACTGGGAGCCGTCGCGGCAGATATCAGCCTCGAGCCGGGTAGACAGTGCGTTGACCACCGATACGCCGACCCCGTGCAGGCCGCCTGAGACCTGGTAGGCGCCTTCCTCGAACTTTCCGCCGGCATGCAGGACCGTCATGACCACGTCGATGGTCGGGACACCGGACTCGTGCATCGCCACCGGGATGCCGCGGCCGTTATCGGTGACTTCCACGCCACCGTCGTCGAGAAGCCGGACGTCGACCTGATCGGCAAATCCAGCCATCGCCTCGTCGACGGCGTTGTCGACAACCTCCCAGACCAGATGGTGTAGTCCGCGTCTGCCGGTTGAGCCGATATACATTCCGGGACGTTTACGGACAGCCTCAAGCCCTTCGAGGATCTTGATGGAGCCTGCACCGTATTCGTCGTCTTTTTTCTTCTTCGGGGCAGCCACGATCGAACAGATCTCCTCAGAATTAGCAGGCGAGCGACGGGCGGCCGCTCGAACGTTTAATCACAGTCTACCGGGAAGGGGGGACAGGACCGATTCAGCATCGGCGTTTCTGCACACCTAATTGCGCCGTGCACGGAATATCTCGGGTGAAGATGCCTCCGGACGCTTGACGCGCGCGCCAGCGACCTCCCTGTGGCTCTGAGGCGACTGTGATAAGGGGGTTCAGCCGTAGGTATCCCGGGGGCCGCGGCCGGAGATATGCCACGGGCCTTTGCGCCACGACGGAGCGGTGGGCCCGGTGATTTTCAACGCGGTCACGACGCCATCGCCGACCGCCGCGGCGATCTTTGCCAGCAACTGCGCCTGCACCATCCGTAACTGGGTGGCCCAGGCTGTCGACTCGGCCGAGACACTGAGCACGCCGCCGCGCAGAACGGTGGGCTGGGCGTGCTCGGCGATCTGTTCCCCGACGACAGTGGCCCACTGGGCGAACACGGTTCCTTCAGCGACCCGCGGCGACCAACCGTTGGTTTCGGCCAGATCACGGGTGGCGCGACCCAGTGGTTGCGGGTCGCGGGCATCCGGACCAGCCCCAGACCAGCGCCGTCGGCTGTCTCGTGCGGTGTTTCGGCGCGCGTTCGGCGAGGTGCGGCCACGGCCGACTTCCTTACCCATGCCGCGGGCGGCAGACCGGGCCTCTTCGAGTGCGCGGCGTACCAGATCCATCCCGGGTAAGGCGGCCAGGTGCTCCGGCGGGGTTGGAAGGTCCCCGGACACGTCACCGGGTGCGGGGTCGGGTGGACGAGCGGGGAGGTCGTCTTCGGTCACGGTGTCACCGCCGAGGCGCGGCCGGTTTCGTCGTCGCGGAGCGTGATGCCGATCCGGGTGGCGTCCCAGTCCTCGGGGATGTCCTCGCCGACGGCGGCGGTGACGAGCACCTGCTCGGCCGTCGCTGCGACGCCGGCTAGTGCACGGCGTCGTGCGTTATCGAGTTCGGCGAACACATCGTCGAGAATCAGTACCGGCTCGCTACCTTCTGCGCGGAGCAGCTCATAGGACGCCAACCGCAATGCCAACGCCACCGACCAGGACTCGCCGTGGCTGGCGAACCCCTTGGCCGGCTGATCGCCCAGCCGCAATTCGAGATCGTCGCGGTGCGGTCCGACCAAACACATGCCGCGTTCCAATTCCGCGTTACGGCGGCGAGCGAGGGCGTCGAGCAGAGCCGCCTCCAGATAGTCGGTGTCCCCGGCTCTATCGAGGTCGGCAGTATCGATACTCGACCGGTAGGCGATCGCGGCGGGCCGCGACGCCGGGGCCAGCAACTGATAGGCCTTCTCGACCTCCGGCGCGAGTTGGTTCACCAGATCGAGCCGAGCCGCCATCAGTTGAGCACCGTTGGCGGCGAGGTGGCCGTCCCAAACATCCAGTGTTTCCAACACCCCCGACTCTGTGCGGAACCTCCCGCCGCCGGCCGACTTGAGCAGTGCGGCTCGCTGTTTGAGCACCTTGTCGTAGTCGGCGCGCACGGCCGCGATGCGGGGGCGCCGCACAGTGGCCAGTTCGTCGAGGTAGCGCCTGCGTTCCGCGGGGTCGCCGCGGACCAGGGCAAGGTCCTCGGGGGCGAACAAGACTGCCCGCACAGCTCCCAGTATCTCGCGGGTACTTCGGACCGGTGACCGGTTAAGCCGGCCCTTATTTGCCCGGCCAGCAGCAATCTCGAGGTCCACGGCCAACTCCCGACCTTCGCTGACCACGATCGTCGACACGATTGCGCGTTCGGCGCCGGCCCGGATCAGCGGGGCGTCAGTTGATACCCGATGCGAACCCAAAGTTGCGCAAAACCACAGTGCCTCAACGAGATTGGTCTTGCCGAACCCATTGGGTCCGACGAACACTGTCCGCCCCGGCGTCAACTCCAGATCAAGCTCCGCCCATGATCGGAAATCCCGTAGCGCGATGTGACGGACATGCATCTGATCAGCCGAACAGCAAAATGCGAGTGGCTCTGTGCCCGTCGATCGCCGCGCGCCGTCCCATATGCATTTCTTTCCTCAGATTACCGACTAGCCGGGTAGCCGAACCGGCATCAACAGATAGACATAGTCAGTCTGGCCAGCAGGAAAAGGACCGGGGCCGGTGTGTTCAGGCGCACCCTCACCGGCGGGGCGCAGCACGGCCGGTTTGCTGGCCGTGGTGAAACCAAACGTGACCCGATCAGAATGCAGCGACGCCAACCCGTCGACCAGGTAGTTCGGGTTGAAGGCAATGGTCAGGGGTTCTCCGGCGAACTCCACGGGCAGTTCCTCCTCAGCCGACCCCAAACCATCCGCCGCGGCAGACAGCTGAACCGAATCCGGGCCGAACTCCATCCGAATCTGGGCACCACGCTCGGCGACGATCGCCACACGCTTGATGGCCTCCGACAGTTCCGCCACACCGATCGTGGCCAGAGCGGTGTGCTCGGCTGGTAGCAGCTGGCGAAACTTCGGGAACTCGTTTTCCAACAGGCTCGTCGTGCTGCGCTGGCTGGCGCTACGGATCCCGAGCAATCTGGCGTCGCCCACATCTGCACCGGTGCCCAGGGCAAGGTGCACATCCGATCCCGAGGTGACCGCCTTCGCGGCCTCCGCCAACATTTTGTGCGGCACCAATACCGCAGCATCAACATCAGCAGCGGTGGTCGACCAGGTGAGCTCTCGAACCGCCAGCCGGAATCTGTCGGTGGCCGCTAAAACGACCTTCGAGCCGGAGATCTCCAGCCGGATACCGGTGAGCATCGCGATCGTGTCGTCGCGGCCAGCGGCTACCGCAACCTGCCCGACCGCCTCGGCGAACAGATCCGCGGAAACAACGCCCGTCTCTGCCGGCGACGTTGGCAATGTGGGGTAATCCTCAACCGGCATGGTGGGAAGCGTGAACTTCGCACTACCGCAGCTCAGCAGCATCCGGGAGCCCTCGACACTGACCTCGACGGGTTTGGCCGGCAGTGATCGAGTGATATCGGACAGCAGACGGCCGGATACCAAAACCGCTCCCGGAGAACCTATTTCGGCCGGAACCTGAACTTCGGCGGAGACATCGGAATCAAACCCGGTGATCGTCAAACCTGCATCGGACCCGGTGATCAGCACGCCGGCGAGGATGGGCCGCGACGGCTGTTTACTCGGCAGGATCCGGACGACCCAGGCCACCGCGTCGGCGAAGTCCTCCCGAACTAAGCGAAACTTCAGATCGGAGTCAACCAGCGTGGTCGCCACGTCGATAGGGTCCCTTCGTCACACCGTTAACGGCATCGGAAAACAGCCGTTCGATGACCAACCGTAGAGTGTCGCGGCCCAACTTGAAAGCTAATCGGCGCGGGTCATGTTGGCACTGGAATGTGGTTGCGGGCGGCTGCCGGCACGTTTTCCCCAGGGGTGTTCTTCTAAAAGGAAATCAATGAATAGATAACAGCAGTAGTAATAGGGCCTGTGCAAGCTGTTGGCCGTGTGGGTACCGGCCTGCTGGACGACGGTGTTGGGCTGTGGATGCCGTGTGGATGGATCGCCCGTTGGGCGCGGATGGTTGTGTAGCAATTCCGGTTGTCCCCGCTGGTCGTGTGGGGTGTAGCTATGTCCACGGGGATTATCCACAAGTTATGAACAGTTGATCGCTGTGACGCGTGATACCTATGTGCCCAAAGTTTTTTAGAATCAGCGCTTGGATCGCTGGCGAATCCTCGTTGTGAGTTCCTTGACATGATCGAAAACCTCGCGCCGGTCGCCCATCTCGTTGAGGATTTTGCGCTGGGCGTACATCACCGTGGTGTGGTCACGACCGAAGGCCTGGCCAATTTTAGGCAGGGAGAGGTCGGTGAGCTCGCGGCACAGATACATCGCGATTTGGCGGGATTGGGCAAGCGCGCGCGTCTTTCCCGGTCCGCGTAGTTCCTCAACACTGGTGTCGAAGTATTCGGCGGTTGCGGCCATGATGACAGCGGCGCTGATCTGCATGGTGCCGGCGTCAGCAATCAGGTCGCGCAACACGATCTCAGCAAGGGCGGAATTAATCGGCGTCTTGTTCAGCGACGCGAATGCCGTGACCCGGATCAGTGCACCCTCAAGTTCGCGGATGTTGCGTTCAATGCTGCTGGCGATGAGTTCGAGCACGTCGTCTGGGACATCGAGTCGTTCCATCTGAGCTTTTTTACGCAGGATGGCGATACGGGTCTCGAGTTCGGGTGGCTGCACATCGGTGATCAGCCCCCACTCGAAGCGCGTACGCAACCGGTCCTCGAGGGTTGCCAGTTGTTTGGGCGGTCGGTCCGAGGAGATGACAATTTGTTTGTTGGCGTTGTGCAGGGTGTTGAACGTGTGGAAGAACTCTTCCTGGATGCCCTCTTTGCCCTCAATGAACTGGATGTCATCCACCAGGAGGACGTCAATATCGCGGTAACTCCGCTTGAAGGCCACCCTGCGGTCATCGCGCAGCGAGTTGATGAAGTCGTTGGTGAATTCCTCGGTGGAGACGTACTTCACCCGCATACCCGGAAACAGTCGCTGGGCATAGTTGCCGGCAGCGTGGAGCAGGTGGGTTTTGCCCAGTCCGGACTCCCCCCAAATGAAGAGCGGATTGTAGGCCCGCGCCGGAGCCTCCGCGATGGCCAGGGCCGCGGCGTGGGCGAACCTATTCGAGGCCCCGATGATGAAGGTGTCGAAGGTATAGCGGCGGTTGAGACTGGAGTCGGCGTCGTCGGCGTCGTCTGTCCGGGGGCGCTCGGTGAAGTAACCGGGCCAACTCTCATGCGCACTTACCAGCGCCTCGCGGTCGTCGTCCACCTCGTCCAGATCGGATTCGGCGGCGGACGCAGCAACGGCAGACGACCCGGCTGTGTCGGTTTCGTCGCCGGGTTCGATACGCACACCCAGTTCCACCCGGTGGCCAAGGTGGCGGCTAAGGGCGTCAACGATCGGTGTTCGCAGGTGCCGCTCAATTTCATTCTGGACGAAGTGACTCGGCACTGCGAGCAGCGCAAATCCCTCCGCGATGGTCAGTGGCCGCACCAGTTTGAGCCACGCGCGCTGCTGGGGCGTCAGCGGTGGATCCAGCAGGGCGACGTCGGTATCGGCCGTGACGTCGGCCTCGCCGTTTAATTCGGAAACCACCGAACTCCACACCGAGACGAAGTCAAAACCGGGAGCATCGATCAACGACGGATCCCCCTACTTGACGATCGGGCGGCAATTCCAGAACCCGACCGGAATCTGTCCACACAGTTATCCACAGGTGTGCACAGGGCCGGGGTTCCGTTCGTCGCAGCGTAACGGCGTTACTTGTCCGGCGGCAGGTAATCCGATTGTTAGCCAATTCAGACGCGCTGCGCTGGCAGAAAACTAACAGGTTTACCGCCGGGTGCCAACTGGTTAACGTGACGCAAGCAGATCGGGAACTACCCGGCCCGTTCATCGCGGTTTGACCTGCGCAAGTGACCTCAGTACCCTGTGAGGGTCGTCAACCATCGGCGGCACGGCAGCGACCGGTTTTCGGGACCGCGCCGTATCTTGCGAAGCGTGAACGAGTGCGGTTTCGATGTCCGGGGATGTGCGTCTGCACCTCCGCGGTCTGGTCCGCCAAATGTGACGAGGAGAGATCGCCGTGGCCAAGGGCAAACGGACCTTCCAGCCGAACAATCGGCGGCGGGCGAGGGTTCACGGGTTCCGGCTGCGCATGCGCACCCGCGCTGGCCGGGCGATCGTGTCGTCCCGCCGCCGCAAGGGCCGCGGTTCTCTGACTGCCTGACACCCAGGACTCGTGCAGTGCTCCCGGCCCGCAACCGGATGAGACGGTCAGCCGACTTCGGCTTCGCCGTGCGTAATGGCATCCGAGCCGCACAGCCGGACCTTGTGGTGCATGCCAACCGCCAGATCCGTTGCGCCGCAGGCGATTTGCCACAGATCGGGTTGATCGTCACCAAGTCCGTTGGCGGGGCGGTAGACCGGCACAGGGTGGCCAGAAAGCTTCGCCATGCGGCGCGGGCAGTGCTGGCGGAGTTGGGCCCGGCCGACCGCATTGTGATCCGGGCTCTGCCGAGCAGCCGGGATGCCTCGTCGCTACGGCTTGAGCAACAGCTACGCGCTGGTGTGCGGCGGGCGAGCCAACTGATGGCGCGAACCGCATGAATGCCGACAACGCCGGGCACACCCGGGTGGGCAGCCGTCCGGCCCGGGCTTTGATTGTCCTCATCGAGGCCTATCGCCATATGATTTCGCCGTTGCGTTTACCGTCCTGCCGGTTCATGCCAACGTGCAGTCAGTACGCGGTCGACGCCCTCACCGAGTACGGACTGTTCCGCGGCGGTTGGCTCACGCTGCGCCGGCTAGGCAGGTGCGGACCGTGGCACGGCGGGGGATGGGACCCGATACCCGAACGGATCCTCAGGAGCGGCGACGGTTCGCACCCGGAGGTCAGGAGCGCGCATGTTTAACTGGTTCAGCCTCGACTACATCTACTATCCCGTGTCGGGAATCATGTGGCTCTGGTACAAACTCTTCGCCCTCATACTGGGCCCCAACAACTTCTTCGCATGGGCGTTGACGGTGATGTTCCTCGTCTTCAGCCTGCGCGCATTGCTTTACAAGCCCTTCGTCCGACAAATCCGAACCACTCGCCAGATGCAGGAGTTGCAGCCCCAGATCAAGGCGCTGCAGAAAAAGCACGGCAAGGACCGTCAGAAGATGGCGGAGGAGATGCAGAAACTGCAACGCGAGCACGGCTTCAACCCGATCCTGGGCTGCCTGCCGATGCTGGCCCAGATCCCGGTGTTCCTCGGCCTCTACCACGTGTTGATGTCGTTCAACCGGACCCAGACCGGCTTCGGCCGATTAGGCCTGTCGGTCGAGGAAAACCGGCGTCTCGGCAATTACTTCTTCAGCGCGGACGACGTGGGCCACTTCCTCGATGCGCACCTGTTCGGCGCCCCGATCGGTGCCTCGATCACACAGCAGCACGGCCTGGAGGCCTTCACGGTGTTCAGTCGGCCGGCGGTGGCTGCGGTGTCCATTCCGCTGATGATCCTGGCGGGTATCGCGACGTACTTCAACAGCCGGGCCTCCATCGCGCGGCAGACCCCCGAGGCCGCTGCCAACCCGCAGACGGCGTTGATGAATAAACTTGCGCTGTACGTGTTTCCACTCGGGGTGGTGGTGGGCGGGCCGTTCCTGCCGATCGCGATCATCATCTACTGGGTGGCGAACAACATCTGGACCTTCGGGCAGCAGCACCTCGTCTTCGGAAAAATCGAGAAGGAAGAAGAAGCAGCCAAACAGGAGGCCGCCACCCGCCGGTCGGCCAACGCGCCGGCACCGGGGGCAAAGCCCACGAAAGCCCGAAAGGCCGCTGCCTCCGATGTGGCGGAGGATGAACCGGAGGGGGCCGCCCCGGCCGAATCTAATGGGGCGACGGGCGGCGGCAACAAGTCGGCGACTAACGGCGCTGCGGCGGCGAACCAAGCACCCCGCCCCGGAGCGCGCCCGGCAACGCGCCCCAAGAAACGTAAACGTTGAGCCGGATCGTGAACCGGCCGGAGAGGGAGAGAAATGACCGAGACTGAAACCCAGGACGTTAGCGACGCGATTCAAGCGACCGAGGCATCCGAGGACGTAGATACCACCGAGACCGCCGACACAGGGGCGCCGGCCCGTAAGACCGGTGACCGCGAGGACCGCTTGGTCGCCGAGGGCGAGATCGCCGGCGACTATCTGGAGGAACTCCT
>Ga0209298_10001989_pt1 | contig 12956 bp, 8 predicted proteins | sample S_140806_EF_Meta_FD_187325 | JGI IMG/M metagenome (GOLD analysis project Ga0209298, IMG submission 187325) | Freshwater microbial communities from Lake Simoncouche, Canada to study carbon cycling - S_140806_EF_MetaG (SPAdes) (version 2) | ecosystem: Environmental > Aquatic > Freshwater > Lake ...
TTTTATATTAAAGGAAAAAAATGGTCCGGGGTATAAAACTTCATATTTTCTTCCCATAACTTGAAAATCTTTTCTCGAAAAATAAGTTTCCATAAATTTAATAACCGTTTTGCCAGATTTCTTATCTGCAATTTCTTCCTTTTCCTTTATGGTGAATACATAACAAGGGGTACCATCGCTGTAGTTTTTTGATTCTATGCCATAACGATAATATTTTTTCATCTTATCACTAAATAATGCTGTCTTATTTCCTATTAACGGGATATTAGCTTTTTCTCCAGGCTGAAAAATAAAACGTTTTAATTCCCCATAATAATAATCCATAAGGCCTTCCTTTTTTGTATTTGTTTCATTGTTTGATTCAGTATTACAAATTTTACCAGATGGTAAAAATACTTTTTCATATAATTTTGCTGTAAGATATTTTCTATCTCCATTTTTTTTCGAGTAATTCCCTGATTTTTCTTTAGAAAGATATTTAATTTCTTTACACTTACCTACTTCGATTAATTGTGTTTTTGCCTTATAATAATCCATCAATTTGCCTTTGTCATTAAAAAATTCCTGTTCGTGATTGGCTCTGTGAGAAACACTACGCAAATTTTTAAATGCCTGATAAAAGCTGGTGTCAGATCTAACCATATCTATAAAATTATCAACATCAAAGCCCATTTTTTTTGCCGTAATGGTCATGGAATCTAACCAAACTGTTTCAAGTAAACCTTCATACGGGTCTGTTTGTGCAGCTAAAACAAGCGTAAAATGACTAAGAATAAATAGGCAGATGTTAGTATATAAATTAGTTTTCATTTAATTCATTTTAAAATAATTAAATATTTTATCCCCTTTTGCTTTTTCTAAGGTAAATTTACACTTTTGAATCTAAAATTTATGGAAAATATAGCAATTATTGGCAGTGGCACAATGGGTAATGGAATTGCTCAGGTCTTTGCAACTACAGGTTATCAAGTTAAATTAATAGATATTTCAAATTCAGCCCTAACTCAAGCGGAATTTAATATTCATAAAAATCTGGATAGATTAATTTCAAAAGGGAAATTATCATTAGATCAAAAACCTGAAATTATCCGTAATCTTCATTTTAGTTCCGATCTTGAAAATGGAGTGAAGGAGGTTTCTTTGGTCGTAGAAGCAATTTCAGAAAATATTGAATTAAAAGAAAAGTTGTTTAGACAATTGGATGATTTTACTCTTCCTTCCACGATATTAGCTTCTAATACATCCTCTATTTCCATTACTTCTTTAGGTTCTTTCACTCATAAACCTGAAAGAATTATTGGTATGCATTTTATGAATCCTGTTCCTATTATGCCTCTGGTAGAAATAATTCCAGGTCTATTAACTAGTAAGGAAGTAATCCAAAAAGTTGTTTCCATTTCAGAAAAATTAAATAAATCTCCTTTGGTTGTTTCTGATTATCCTGGATTTATTTCAAATAGAATTTTAATGCCAATGATTAATGAAGCAATTCTTTCTCTTCAAGAAAAAATTGCAGGAGTTAACGAAATTGACCAAATTATGAAATTGGGTATGGCTCATCCAATGGGTCCTTTACAATTAGCTGATTATATTGGCTTGGATGTCTGTTTGTCCATTTTAAATGTTTTAAAAGAGGGATTTGGTAATCCTAAATATGCACCAGCTATTTTATTGGTTAATATGGTGAAAGCTGGTAAATTAGGTGTTAAATCAGCTGAAGGTTTTTATAAATATGATGATTCAAAAAAAATAATTGGGGTTTCAGATATGTTTACACGCTAGAAAATAATTTTATGGCATTTATTGACTTTGAAAACAGGCTAAAAAAAAGATTCAAACATAAAGCTAAATGGGCAAAATCAAATGCAGTTTTCTGTTACCGGGTCTATGATAAAGATTTACCAGATTTTCCTTTTGTTATTGATAAATTTGAAGATTTCGTAGTTGCTGCCATAGATGTAATTGAAGATGGAAAAGAGTCAAATAAAGATTGGTTACTTGAAATTAAAAATATTATTTCCAATGTATTAAATGTTGAGTTAACTAATATTACGGTGAAATTGAGATTTTCACAAAAAGGGAATAAACAATATACTAAGTTGGATTACTCAGGTTCCCTAGTTTCTGTGCAAGAATTTGGTCTACTCTTTTTAATTAATCCATTTGATTATCTTGATATAGGCCTATTCCTGGATCATAGAATTACCCGGAAATGGGTTAAAAAGGAGGCGTTGAATAAACGAGTATTAAATCTGTTTGCCTATACAGGTTCCTTCAGTGTTTATGCAGCTGCTGGTGATGCACTTAAAGTTACGACCGTTGATATGTCTAATACATACCTGCAATGGGCAGAAAAAAATATGCAGCTCAATGGATTTAAATCAGCAAAAAAATATGAATATTTAAGAGAAGATATATTGGACTGGATTCAATCTGTTCCTCCTTCCTCCTATGATCTTATTATTCTGGACCCTCCTACATTTAGTAATAGTAAGAAAATGCTATTAACCTGGGATGTACAAAGGGATCATGCTTTTTTGATAAATCAATTACAAAATATTTTAACACCAGGTGGAATTTTATATTTTTCTAATAATTATCAGAAATTTAAATTGAATATTTCTGAAATAGTAGGCTTTGAATCAATTGAAGATGTAACACTAAAATCAATTCCGGAAGATTTTGAAAGAACAAAACCACATTCTTGTTTTAAACTCATAAATAAATCTGAATGATTCATCCCGCCAGTATACAAGAAGTTCTCGAGAAGTGTCAGATTGATGATGTTGTAAAAGATTTTGTTACGCTTCAGAGAAGAGGAGCTAATTATATTGGATTATGCCCTTTTCATAATGAAAAATCACCCTCTTTTTCCGTTTCACCCTCCAAAAATATTTTTAAATGTTTTGGTTGTGGAAAAGGTGGCGATAGTTTACATTTCATCATGGAACTTGAAAATCTTTCTTTTCCTGATGCTATTAGATATCTGGCTCAAAAATTTAAAGTTGAATTAGATGAAACCATTTCTACAGATGTTCAAAAAGAGGAACAAAAACATTTAGAATCATTATTTCTTATTAATGATTTTGCTGTTAAATATTATATGGATCAACTATGGGATTCTGAGCGAGGTAAAAATATTGGATTATCTTATTTTAAACATAGGGAATTTAGAGAAGATGTTATCAAGGAATTTAAATTAGGTTTTGCACCTGAGTCCGGGAATGCTTTTACTACAGAAGCCTTAAAAAGAGGTTATTCTTTAGATTATTTGCAAAAATTAGGCTTAACAAATAGTCAGGGGAATGATTTCTTTAGAGGAAGGGTGATTTTTCCAGTATTTAATATGTCTGGAAAGGTCATCGCTTTTGCAGGGAGAATCCTCATTAAAGATACTAAAGCGCCCAAATATATTAATTCACCTGAAACAGAGATTTACTTTAAAAGTAAAACCCTGTTTGGGATGAATTTCGCAAGAAAATTGATTCAAAAAGAAGATGAATGTATCATTACGGAGGGATATACTGATGTTTTGTCTTTGCATCAGGCTGGTATTAGTAATGCTGTAGCTTCGTCAGGTACTTCTTTGACTAAAGATCAAATTCGAATTATTAAAAGGTTAACTGAAAATGTTTTAATCTTATTTGATGGCGATGCTGCCGGTATAAATGCTGCCATCAGAGGATTAGGTTTAACGCTGGAGGAAGATTTAAATGTGCGATTAGTGACTTTACCTGAAGGTGAAGACCCTGATTCTTATCTAAAGAAAGTAGGAACCACTCAGTTTAAAGAATATCTAAATAAAAACGCTAAAAATTTAGTGCAGTTTGAGATGTCTCATTTATTAAAAGCTGCAGGAAGTGACCCTAACAAAAGGGCAGGGGTGCTTTCTCAAATTGCCATAACTATCAGTAAAGTTCGGAATCCATTAAAAAGAGATTCATTCGTAAAAATTTGTAAAGATTTATTACAAATTGATGAAGGGGCTATTCTTTTTGAAATAAACAGACATTTAAAGAAAGACCTGGAAAAATCGGCCATTGATAATAATTTAGTCGATAGAGAACCACTAATAGAATTTCAGGAACCAGCAAAAAATCATTTAAGCGATATAGCCCGAATTTTAATATTGGCTGGAAATCAATACATTGATAAAGAAAATGGAGTGATGGTTGGTCATTTTATCATTCAAAACACCCAGGATATTATTGATGGTTTTGAGCATCCATTATATCGGCAGGTAATTGAAATTTTCATTCAAAGCCATGTGAATGGTCATCCACTTCCAGATACTAATTATTTTTTGAATCACGATATAGCCGAATTTAAAAATTTAGCTATATCGTTCCTCATTTCGCCTTATACCTTTAGTGAAAATTGGGAAAAGAAATGGGATATATTTTTAAGCCAAAAAACACCAGAGGATAATTTTGTTAAAGATGCATCTGATTCTTTAAAACGATTTAGGTTTAGAAAAATATCTAAATTGATCAAAGAAAACTATCAAGCAATGAAAGATATTGAAGGAACAAAAGATGAAAAGCTATTTTCAGATCATTTGAAGCTTCATTTACTGTTAAAAAATGCTCAGGCCATTTTGGCTAAAGAAATAGGTACGGTAGTTGTAGGTTAAATGTTACGATTAATACAATTCAGATCTTCAAAGGCTAGTTTTAATCTGGAAACAAAGGTTTTTTCACCTTCTCTCATCCATACTCTAGGGTCATAAAATTTCTTGTTAGGTTTTTCAGTACCTTCTGGATTTCCAATCTGCCCCTGCAAATAACCTCTGTTTTTAGCTTCAAACTGGCGGATTCCATCCCAAAATGCCCATTGCATATCTGTATCAATATTCATTTTTACTGCGCCATAAGTTATGGCTTCTCTAATTTCTTCTCTGCTGGAACCAGAACCGCCGTGAAATACAAAATTGACTGGATTCGCTGCTGTTTTGAATTTATCTTGAATATATTGCTGAGAATTTAATAAAATTTTAGGCTGTAACTGTACATTTCCAGGTTTGTAAACACCATGAACATTTCCAAAAGCTGCAGCAATGGTAAATTGGTTACTTATAGCTTTTAAATTTTCATAAGCATAGGAAACTTCTTCAGGTTGAGTATATAATTTTGCATTGTCAACATCAGAATTATCTACGCCGTCTTCTTCACCACCGGTAACACCTAACTCAATTTCTAAGGTCATACCTAATGGAGCCATACGTTTAAAATAGTCAACACAGGTATGAATATTTTCCTCCAGTGATTCTTCAGACAGGTCAAGCATGTGAGAACTAAACAATGGATTACCAGTTAAAGCAACCTGCTTTTCACTCGCCAATAACAAACCATCAACCCAAGGCAACAAATTTTTTGCACAATGATCCGTGTGCAATATTACAGAAACACCATAGTGTTCAGCAAGTGCGTGAACGTGATATGCACCTGAAATACCACCGGCTATCGCGGCCTTTTGTCCTTCATTATTTAAACCCTTACCTGCATAAAAAGCAGCACCACCATTTGAAAATTGAATGATAACGGGAGAATTAACAAGACTTGCTGTTTCTAAAACTGCGTTTATTGTACTTGTATTGATAACGTTGACAGCGGGTAAAGCAAAATCTTTTTCATTTGCATAATTCAATAATTCAGTAACTTCTTCTCCAAAAAGTACTCCTGGACGAAATTTGGTGTTTGCTTTTGTTGACATAAAAGGATAATTTGAAAATCAAATTTAGATTTTCTTTTATTAAAAATATTTACTGCGCAAATATAATAACCTTTTAAAAAAAGGATTACTAATTTGATTGTTTTAAGAAATGCCGTGTTCAACCAAGTATCTTTCGGCATCTAAAGCTGCCATACAACCAGTTCCTGCGGCAGTTATTGCCTGACGATAAACTTTGTCAGCAGCATCTCCCGAAACAAAAACTCCCGGAATTTCAGTTTTTGAGCTGCCTAATTGTGGCATAAGATATCCAGATGAATCCATTTTTAACCATTTTTCAAAAATACCTGTGTTTGGTTGGTGACCAATGGCAACAAAAAAACCTTTTACTGGAATCACTTCTTCTAAGCCATTTTCTTTATTTTTAATGCGAACTGCTTCCGTTTCTTGTTCACCTAAAATTTCAACTGTTTCAGAATTCCAGTGGATGATGATATTGGGTGTATTTTTAACCCTCTCCTGCATTATTTTAGATGCTCTCATTTCATTTCTTCGTACTATTAAGTGCACTTTAGGGCATAGTTTCGCCAAATAGGAAGCCTCTTCAGCAGCTGTATCACCTGCACCGACCACGGCTACATCCATTCCCCTAAAGAAAAAACCATCACAAACGGCACAAGCTGATACGCCTTTATTCATGAGTCTTTTCTCTGAATCAAGGCCTAACCATTTGGCACTTGCCCCTGTTGAAATGATAACTGTGTTCGCTTCAATAGTAACTCCGCTTTCTGTTATTAATTTATGTACAGGGCCAGTTAATTCTACTTCAGTGATAAGTTCATATCTAATATCTGTTCCAAATCTCTCCGCTTGCTTTCGGAACTCTTCCATCATCTCAGGCCCCATAATACCATCAGGGTAACCTGGGAAATTTTCAACATCAGTGGTAATCATTAATTGTCCTCCAGGTTCCTTTCCAGTAAACAATACTGGGTTAAGTCCTGCTCTTGCTGCATAAATAGCCGCAGTATATCCCGCAGGGCCTGATCCAATAATGACACATTTTTGTTTTTCTAAAACTGACATAACTAAATATTTTTAAAGTGCAAAGTTACAAAAATTGATACCTTTTATTTTGTTACTTTAGCAATTAATTAATTAACATTAAATACCTTTTTACATGAAAAAAAGTTTTGTATCTCTTTGTTTAATTTGCTTTTCATCCTTGATATTATCTAGTCAAACGGTTACTTTACCAGCCGATACCCAGGTTTTAACCGTTGGTTCTGTGGTGATTAAAGGCAAATCTGTCCCTTACAAAGCTACAACTGGAACTCAACCAGTCTGGGATGCTTCAGGAAAAATAATAGCTTCTCTATTTTATACCTATTATGAGCGAACCGATATTAAAGATCAGGCAGTCAGACCTCTTATCATATCTTTTAATGGTGGTCCTGGCTCTGCGTCTGTTTGGATGCATGTCGCTTACACTGGTCCAAAAGTATTGAATATTGATACAGAAGGTTATCCTTTGCAGCCCTATGGTGTTCAGGATAATCCATATTCTGTTTTAGATGTAGCAGATATCGTTTTTATTGATCCTGTAAATACAGGTTACTCCAGAATTTTGGATAAAGAGGTGAAACCCTCTGTTTTTTTTGGTGTAAATGCAGATATTAAATATTTAGCCGATTGGATAAATACTTTTGTATCCAGAAAAAACAGATGGCCTTCTCCAAAATATTTAATTGGCGAAAGTTATGGTACTACGAGAGTTTCTGGCCTGGCTCTGGAATTGCAAAATAATCAGTGGATGTATTTAAATGGAGTTGTTTTGGTTTCACCAACTGATCTTGGTATTTTAAGAGAGGGTCCAGTTGATGCAGCAAATCGTTTACCTTATTATGCAGCTACAGCCTGGTACCATAAATTACTTAAGCCTGAATACCAGCAAAAGGATCTAACTGCATTTCTGCCAGAAGTTGAAAAATATACAATAGAAGAGTTATTACCTGCCTTGGCAATGGGTGGTTTTTTACCTGATAATAAAAAGATGGAGGTCGCTAAAAAATTCTCTGAGTATTCCGGATTATCTTTGGAAAGTGTGTTGCAAAATAATTTAGATGTTTCTACTTCTTTCTTTTGGAAAGATCTAAGAAGAGAACATGGAGGATTCACAGTTGGGCGTTTAGATAGCAGGTATCTCGGTATTGACAGACAATTATCAGGAGATTCTCCAGATTATAACTCAGAACTTACTTCCTGGTTACATTCCTTTACGCCCGCAATTAACTATTATATAAGTAATACATTGAACTTTAAAACGGATCTAAAATATAACATGTTCGGCCCGGTTAATCCCTGGGACAGAACAGGTGATAAAACAGGAGAAAATCTTCGTCAGGCAATGGCACAGAATCCCTACCTAAGTGTTATGGTACAATCTGGTTATTATGACGGAGCATGTACTTATTTTGATGCCAAATACTCTCTTTGGAATATGGATCCATCTGGCCGTTTTAAAAATAGAATGCGTTTCGAGGGTTATAGAAGTGGGCACATGATGTATCTGAGAAGGGAAGATTTAGAAAAATCAAATGAAGACCTGAGAGATTTTATCCTAAAAACGATGCCTGCTAAAGGCGTACCTGCAAAATATTAGCCCTAAACAGTTTGTACATTTTTTAAGTTTATATTCATGTAATATCAAAATATGATCTATCAAATTGGCCTTCTGTTAATTCAATTTTGTTTGTTCTGGAGGTATTTTGGAAAAGGAAGATGGTCCGGTTTAATTATTTGGACGGTCCTCCTTTTCTCTGCATTTATTTATTTCTATGGTTTATTCATAGATACTCTTTATCTGGCTGATCGCTTATGGTTCCTAAGTAGAGATTTTCTGGTTATTGGTGGTAGTGCTGTATTATTTTTTATTTCCTTAAAATGGGGTAAATTTTTAATTCCTGCCTTATTGGTTCTAACCTTTAGTACCTTGTTTTTACATTATTATCTTCCAGGTAAATTCACGCTTCAATCTCTTCATCTCCATGAAAAAGCAGAAGTATTATTGCTTGTAAATCCTAAAACATTTAAAACGGAACAAGTCAATAGTTTAAATGGGGTTCAAAACATTCAGGATGCTTTTTTACCTTTTGATAAAGAGATTACCGAACTAGATGAATATGTCAAAATAGATGTTAAGGTTGAATCTTACCAGGAATGGAAGGTTTTATTGAAAAATTTAAAAAAAATTAAGGGCGTAATTTATCTCGAATCAAATTTTTCGTACGCCCTTAATTTACCTAAAAATGAGTTGTCAGATAATCCAGAGGTTAATCCTCCATTAACAAAAGATCCATTATCAGGAAATCAATGGGCTTTAAAAAAACTAGATATTTTAGGATTGAATCAATTAGTGGCAAATAGTAAAGTATCTGTTAAGAAAAAAGGACTATTGGCTATTCTGGATACGGGAATTGATCAACAGCATGAGGATATTTTAGGTCACTATAAATCGATTTCATCTGGTGCAGATTTAGATCCTAAAGGTCATGGAACCCACTGTGCTGGTATAGCTTCTGCGATGACAAACAATAATAAAGGCATAGCTTCCCTTAATTATGGAGAAGGTTTATTTTATGTAACAAGTATCAGGGTTTTAAATGCTGCTGGTTATGGAACCAAAGAATCAATCGTTGATGGAATTATTGAAGCTGTAGACAAAGGTGCAACGGTCATTTCTCTTTCCTTAGGTGGTCCTGGAAATCCTTTACATCAACGTGTATATAAAAAAGCTGTTTCCTACGCAGCCTCTAAAGGAACAATCATTGTGGTAGCTGCTGGAAATAGTAATCGTAATGCCAGAGAATTTTCACCTGCAAATGTTAAAGGGGTAATAACAGTAGCTGCTGTCGATGTAAATTTATCAAAAGCTTCCTTCTCCAATAAGGTAATGGATATAAAAATGGCTGTTTCTGCGCCCGGGGTGAATATATTATCCACCTTACCTCATAATCAATATGGGGTATTGAGCGGAACTTCTATGGCAACACCTTACGTTGCTTCGATAGTAACCATTTTGAAGGTGATTAATCCCAGATTAACTGCGCAAGAAATTCATTCCATCTTGCAAGAAACGGGTTCTGAAACTAAAGATACCAGAGTTACAGGAAAATTTATACAGCCGAAAATGGCGCTTGAGAATATTTTAAAATAAAAGAGATTGACCATTGCAACTTAATAATAGTATTGCTATCTTTGATTCAAGTAATGGTTTAATTTTGCGATGTATATTAGAGAACCTTTCCTGCAAAACAGGAAGGGTTCTTTTCTTATCGTCTTGCTCTTCCTGCTGGACCAATATTAGGCATTCCCATTGATGGGTTTTTAGATATTTTTTGCATCATTTTCCTCATTTGATCGAATTGTTTAATAAATGCATTGATATCAGCAATACTTTGTCCACAACCCAGAGCTATTCTATTTTTTCGACTGGTGTTAATTAGGTCCGGATTCAATCGTTCCTTTGGTGTCATGGATTGTATAACTGCTTCAACTTTTTTAAATGCCCCGTCATTGATATCAATATCTTTGGCTAGCTTACCCATACCAGGAATCATGTTCATCACATTTTTCAGATCTCCCATTTTTTTAATTTGTTGAATTTGGCCCATAAAGTCATTGAAATCGAATTGATTTTTTCTAATTCTTGATTCAATTCTTTTGGCTTCTTTTTCATCAAATTGTTCCTGAGCTTTTTCTACAAAACTGACAATATCCCCCATTCCAAGAATCCTCTGAGCCATTCTATCTGGATAGAATTGATCTAAGGCTTCCATTTTTTCTCCATTGCTGGAAAATTTAATAGGTTTACCAACTTGATATTTAATAGATAATGCGGCACCTCCTCTGGTATCGCCATCAAGTTTAGTAAGTACCACTCCATCAAAATTCAGTGTTTGATTAAATGCCTCAGCTGTATTGACCGCATCTTGACCTGTCATTGAGTCAACAACAAACAACGTCTCTTGTGGTGAGATTGCTTTTTTAATGGCTGCAATCTCTTTCATCATATCTTCATCAATAGCAAGACGACCGGCAGTATCTACTATGACCGTATCCAGCTTTTCTTTTTTAGCAAATTCTATAGCTTTAAGCGCTATAGAAACAGGGTCTTTAGAGGTTAGATCAGAAAAAACAGGAACATTTATTTGTTCACCCAGCACCGTTAGCTGTTGAACAGCTGCAGGCCTGTAAACGTCGCAGGCAACTAATAAAGGTGTTTTTTTCTTTTTATTTTTTAGAAAAAAGGCTAATTTTCCTGAGAATGTTGTTTTTCCAGAACCTTGAAGGCCAGCTATCAATATAACTGTCGGGTTTCCTGTCAGATTAATACCTTCTGATTGACCGCCCATGAGTGAGGTCAGTTCATCTTGAACAATTTTCACTAATAATTGTCCCGGACTAACCGATTTTAGTACATTTTCACTACCAAGTGCTTTATCTTTTACTTTATCTGTGAATTCCTTGGCAATTTTATAATTTACGTCAGCTGCCACAAGTGCCCTACGTATTTCTTTGATAGATTGCGCAATATTAATTTCGGTTAACCGATTTTCACCTTTCAATAATTTGAAAGCGTCTTCTAATTTATCACTTAAACTTTGAAACATAATCTTTTTCTTTAACTAGAATGCAAATATAACATTTGATTTGGACATATCCATAATTGACTTCTTTATACATTCTTAAATAAACCTTTCAAATGAATTTCCTAATTAACCTCAATATTGTACCTTTGCCCGACTTTATTTTAGTCTTAAACAAATCAATGTGTTGTAATGGATAGAAATACCCAATTAGGTCTTCTTTTAATCTTTGGTTTATTTGTTCTCTGGCAGGTGGTTACATCACCTTCTCAGGAAGAATTAATTAAACAGCAAAAAATGGAGGACTCTATCATGATTGCCAGAAAATCAAAAGAGGCAATTAGAGAGAAAATTAAAATTCAATCAACTGAATTTCAAAAAACCAGTTCAGAATTGGTTGAGGATAGATCAAACAAATTTGGCGTCTTTTCTAATGCTGCGTCTGGAGAAGAATCTGATTTTATCCTTGAAAATGATTTGTTGAAAGTTACTTTTAGCACTAAAGGTGGCACTATTAAAGAGGTTTTAATTAAGAATCATAATAAAGTTACTCAAGATTCTGAAAGGAAAGATGTCAAGGAATCTTTACTTTTAATGGCAGATGAGCGAGATAAATTTTATTATACCCTTCCTGTAAAATCTGTTCCAGGGGGTGAAATTTATACGAAAGATTTAATTTTTGATGGTTCCCTTGATGGAAATACCATCCGTTTTAAGGCCATGGCTAATAATGGTGGTTTCTTTGAACAGGTTTATACCTTGAATAAAGATAATTATCTTTTTAATTATGCTATTAGAACCGAAAATCTGGATAATGTTCTTGATAAAGGAATAAAATCAATCAAATTGCGGTGGGTTAACTATTTAGGTAAACTTGAAAAAGCGGTTAGTTATGAAAAAAATTACTCCGCAATTTATTTTAAACCTAATATAGATAAACCAGAGCATTGTTCTTGTACCAGTTCTGATACAGAAAATAAAGAAAATACCGCCATTAAATGGGTTTCTTTTACTCAACAGTTCTTTAATGTCAGTCTTTTAGCAGAGGATCAATTTAAAGGAGCTAAAATGGTTACCACCTTTTTAGATGATTCTGATAAAGCATTGAAAAAAATGGATGCGGAGATTGAAATTCCATTTGGTCAATCAAGCAATTCATTTAAAATGAATTTTTATGTCGGACCAAATGAATTTGATCGTCTTTATGCGTTAGGAAATAACTTAGAGGATATCATTGCTTTTGGTTCTTCCTTTTTTGGAACTATCAATCGTTGGGTCATTCGTCCTGTCTTTAACTGGATCTCTCTTTTTATTAGTAACAAGGGTATTGTTATTCTTGTCTTGACGTTTTTGGTAAAATTGTCTTTATTCTATTTAACGTATAGAATGATTTACTCTCAAAGTAAAATGACAGCTTTAAAGCCTCAAATAGATAAACTTAAAGAAAAATTTAAGGATGATGCTTCTACAATTCAGATGGAATCAATGAAGTTATATAGAGAATTTGGTGTGAATCCTTTAGGAAGTTGTTTGCCAATGCTGTTGCAAATGCCTATTTGGTTTGCGCTTTATCGCTTTTTTCCAGCTGCTATAGAATTCAGACAAGCTCCTTTCTGGTGGGCTAATGATTTGTCTTCT
>Ga0209298_10001991_pt1 | contig 12952 bp, 10 predicted proteins | sample S_140806_EF_Meta_FD_187325 | JGI IMG/M metagenome (GOLD analysis project Ga0209298, IMG submission 187325) | Freshwater microbial communities from Lake Simoncouche, Canada to study carbon cycling - S_140806_EF_MetaG (SPAdes) (version 2) | ecosystem: Environmental > Aquatic > Freshwater > Lake ...
CCTCCCAAGCTCTCCTTGATCTCCTCGTCCAGCTCCCTGTCCCAGTCGATCGCCATGCCCGGCTGCCACACCTTTCTCCGCGACGGTAGCATGTGCGGGGTGCTGCGGGGCCGCGGGGGGTGTGCACATAAATAGCAGGGGGAGGTACAAAAACCCCTCTGACGCCTGGGGCGTGAGCTTGGGAACATGGACGGTAGGATGGGTGTGGCGAGGCGCCCTCCGCAGTCTGCGCCTACGACGCCTCGGCGGGGCGAGGTGGCGACCGCGGCGAAATTGGACCCCCCCTCGCAGCCCTCTGTGCGGCGGGCCTTTGCGCTGCACCCCCTGACGCCGGACGAGGAGGCGACGTGCGGGAGCATGGTCGGGAGGGAGAGGGGCGCGCGGCTGACGCTGATGCCGACGCACCACGTGGGGGAGTTCGGGGATTTGACCGGGTTCCGGTTCGACTGCGGCGCGCAGGCGAGCGGGGGGTGCCTCCCCGTGTCGCGCCGGATGTTCTTCGGGCACACGCTCGCCGAGTGCGAGGACGGGGAGGGGGCGATCCTGCGGATGATGTCCGAGCCGGACAGAAACAAGGAGGTCATGCGGTCGTTTCTGTCCCGGGTGGAGGCCGAGTGCCAGCCCGGGGAGCTGGACTGCATCCCGGACAACAGCGACACGCTGACGGGGCGGGGGCTGCTGCAGGGGATGGACCTGCGCACCATCGACTGCAGGCGGTGGACGCCCGAGGTCCCGGAGCTGATCGGGGTCTACCACGCGTACCTGCGGGGGTACAACCGGGACGTGCGGGCGCACAAGATGTTCATCGCGTGCTCGGGCGGGCTCGAGAAGGCCAGCGACGCCTTCTGCAATTTAATGATCGACGTGGGGAAGAAGTGGACCGCCGGGGAGGTCGCGGAGAGCGAGGAGGCGTGGTGGCTGCGCAAGGCGTGCCACCGGGCGAGGTGCAGGCTGGTCAAGGGGCTTGCGGACGCGTTCGGGCTCAAGGTCCCCCATATCCAGGACATCCAGTCGCACGACCCCGCGGTGATGGCGATTTCGTGCACCGACACCCTGGAGCACGACATGGCGCGCACCCCGGAAGGGGTCTCGGTGTTCAACGGGTGCTGCGACACGACGCGGCCGTTCAACGGGATATTGACCAGGATGCACCCCGCCGAGGGCATGTGGCTTTTTCGCGGGGCGTCCAAGGGCAGCGGGTTCGGGACCGCGTTTGGGGACCGGAAGGTGTGCGGGGCGTTTCCCGTCACGCAGCCGCGGGTGAACCGGGTTTCGTCCGTGGTGGCGCCGTGGTCCGACTGCGTGGTCAGGCTCAACAGCGCCCAGCCGGCCAAGCTGGAGAGGTACATGTGCTTCGACGAGGCGTATTTCAGGACTTTGGAGCGAATGCAGTGGGATCGCGACAACGGCCACATGGAGCTCATGCCCATTGTAGTGGGAATGCCGTAAAAAAAAGACGTTCCAAACCTGCTGGTCGGGGGTCGCGTCAAAATTTTGTTTTTCATTAAAAAAAGTTTTTTTTTGAAAAAATCGCGTTCCAACTCGCGTCAAAATTTTGTTTTTCATTAAAAAAAAGTTTTTTTTTTGAAAAAAAATCGCGTTCCAACCTCGCTGGTCGCAGGGGAAATCCAAATTTTTTTATTTTTCGCATCCAATGGCCGATCGGCTGGACATTGTGTACCCCCGGAACTTCTTCGACGCGGTTCGGCTGGGCCTGCAGTACGTGGAGGAGTGCCGGAACAACGATGAGATGTCCAAAAATGACGCGCTGGACGGGTTGGAGACGCGGCTTAGCTTCATGATGGAAAAGGTCCTGGCGGCGCCGACCGCGACGAGCTACAGCGTGTTTCGCTCGGACTGAGGCCTAAAAGTCCATGACCGAGGGTACGGGCGGCGCGCGGACCACTGCGGCGACTGGCGCGGGCGCGGGCCTGGCCGGGTCGTGGCCGGGCGCGTCCGGGAGCTGGTCGACGAGGAGATCCGGCGGGCCCCCGAGGAGCAGGCTGTCCTCCTGCTCGATGAGGCCGAGCTCGGCGTCCACGTCTGCGAGCCCCAACAGCGCGAGGTCCGCGTCTTCCAAGTCGCCGCCCCCCGCGACGTTCAAGGGGGTGGCGAGCACATTCGTGACCTCGGAGGCCTCGTGGATCTGGTCCTCGAGCTCGTTCATGACCTTCTCGGCCTCGTCCGCGTCCATGCCTATCCCCGCGCGCTTCATGGCCTGGGAGGAGGCCCGGAGGGAGCTCATGAGCTCCTTGTCGAGCTCGCTGCTGCGGAGGGCGTCGAGCTGCTTGTCGAGGAGGGCGATGCCGTTGCGGACCTTGTCGAGCCTGGCGACGGCGCGCTTGCGCTCCTGGCAAAAGGACGGCGGCGTGAGGCAGAGGAAGAAGAGGAACACGCAAACGATCGGGCGCGGCACCTGCAGGTGGAACTTGGCGCCCCCTATGTCCCCGGCCTTGCGCCTGTCGAGCGCCGCGCGCGTGCAAGCGGTGCACTGGGCCGCGGCATCCCTCTCCTTGGACGCGAGGTTGGCGCGGCAGGCCTCGAGCGACTCCTCGGCCTCGCCCAGGTCGTCGCGGATGACGGGGACGAACCTGGTGCGCACGCGGATGTACGCGCCCGCCACGGTCTCGTACAGGCAGTTCATTGGCAAGGATCGCGCGCGCGGCGCGGGAAATCGGAAATACCCCACGGGCGGCAGTATAAAAAGAGCACGTCGCGTGGGCCGGGCAGAACATGGCTGAGTTCCAGAGTGGAATTATGCCCGCTCCGCTGAGCGCGGACACGGACGCATACGTAGAGAGGCGGAGGCGGCTGAGGTGGGAGGCCCAGCGGAGCCTCCACAACAAAAAGCTGGAGGCCAAGGAGCCCCTGGACAAGTATGCGGACGTGCTCTCGCGGCCGGAGCTGTACTCCGACGAGGACGTGGCGCATGCTCGAAATGAGGTCGGGGTGACCCAGATGAACCTCAGCGCCGAAAGAACGTTTGCGGCGCTGGAGACCCTGCAGGAGGTCACGCAGGCCAAGGACACTGGCGACATCCAGTTTGACAGCGGGGGGATCATCGTGTCGGGCCCGGATCAGAACATAAAAAAGTACTTGATAACTCACTTTGGCGAGAGCACTGGGGTAAGGCAAAAGATCCACATGGACTGGTTTCCAGAATTCGACCTGTCAGGAGGGCTCGAGCTAACCGGCGTGCAGGACATCAAGGAGCTGGTGTCTCAGCTGCACTTGAGGTACATGCATCACATTGGGCTTCTCAAGTTTTTGTACATGAAGAGGATGCATAAGCGACTGCGGGGCAACTTGGACCACGAGGAGCTGGCGAGGGAAATAAGCAACGACAAGGACATCCGAAACCTCTCCTTTGCTGCTGAGGGGCTGTATCACATAGTTAACAGTACAGAGGCTGGCGTTTTTCGAAACTCACTGGAAAAGACAGGTCCGCTCTTACCGCTGGGAGACGAGTATCTCCTGGACCCTGCCCAGGAGGACGTGACGCACCACATCAAAAACAGGTCCATTTGGACGTACTCCTACATGGGGACAAATGGACAGCCTTCCACCCTTGTCGTGCAGTCGACGACCAGCAGGTGCAGGATGCCGTACAACAAAAACACGCAAAACGAGGACACCACAACGTTTTTTAACCAGGTCATATCTCCGCACACCCAAAAGTGGGTGCTCATCACCATGCGCACACCCTTAATCAGGTATGCGATCAAGATCATGCCCTTCCACGGACTGAACACGAGCATGGTGTTTCCGTTTTTTGCCGAGGAAGTGGCGGTCACCGATGCGGACTTTCGAAAGCGCGAGTTCAACGTGCATTCCATCATCCCGTATGCCATCCAGGGCAAGGCAACCGAGATTGACGCCATGTACCAGGCCGCGCGGGTGGCGAGATTTGCGGGCAAAGGTCGGACGGGGTTGGACACGTCACAGGCAACAATCGAAAAGCACTTCAAAGCGATAATGCGATTTAAGAACGACGGAAAGATGTATGCAGAGGCCAGGGTCTTTTACAGCAAGGAGGACAAGCACCTGGGTGACACCACAATTTACTTCATATATTACTCTGGGTACATTTTCGGGGTCCAGATCTACGCGCCTCCCATAGTGCACCTGTGGAAGCAGTACCACAAGCGACTCGACTACGACCACCCCGACCCGTGGACCACGCCCCCGCACCCGCCGAACCAGAAGCATCCCATGTATGGGCGCCATCATCTGCCGGAGGGGGGGCAGGAGGAGGGCAGGGAAGGTCCCGAGGAAGACGCGGGGGCCGCGCCGGGGGCGCCAGCCCCAGCCGAAGGGGGGGCACATGAGGCGCCAGCCCCAGCCGAAGGGGGCGCGCAGGAGGCACCGGCGCCGCCAGCCCCAGCCCCAGCCGGTGGGGGCCGCCCAGAGGACAGGGCTGGTCCGCGTGGAGGATCCGGCGGGGGGCCGTATCGGCCGCCGAACTCAGGAGGAGGAGGGGAGGGCCCGTATCGGCCGCCGTACGGAGGGGGTCGACCGCAATACGGGGGGTATGGAGCAGCCCGGCCACAGTACGGTCGCAGGGAGCCGGACGGGTGGGCAGCCGGCGGGCCGCGAGCTAGGGGCGGCGCGAGAGGCTGGAGGGTAAAGGGAAACGAGCCCGTCCCTGATTTTGACTTCCCAGAGTGGCCTTCATTTGAACCGGCTCACGAAACGTTTGCCTGGCCGTTGACACCCGAGTACCAGAGGGCATTGAAAAGGTACGACCCGCCTGAGCTTCCGGAAACGCTTGTTGCGGAATGGATCGGGCCAAGTGGCACATGGGAGGAGCTGCGCTTTTCTCTCAGTAATCCGCTCTTGATGATATACCATAACAAGTATTACGACCTAAACATCGTCCCGTACCCATCCATGGAAAATCGGGGGCATTACAATTGGAAAATGATGAAGGGAGAGGGCAAAAAGGAAATCTATTTGGGGCGAAAGGATGTCAAGTCCAAATATTTGACTACTGGAGATTCCGAAAGATGGCAAGTGGAAGCCGACGTCATGGGGCGAAAGAGAGCCAGGGAGATTGCGGAAATAAGAATCACTCCGGCGGGAGAAGCGGTGGAGCGAACCGAGAACCTTGCCCCGCGCCGGGAAACCCGGGAGTTCAGCCGCCCGACCCAACGGGAGCAACGCGATGATGACCCGTATGCTGGCATGTTTGGTGGGGTTCCTCGTGATACAAATCCTTGGGGTACTCGCGGGAGCGATGCATGGGACGATATGACCTCCGCTTATCCCCTGCCCCTGCAGCCCCGGCGGCTGGCTGCCCGCCCCCGTCCCGCGCCCTGGTCCTCGCCCACGTCCGTGGACATGGCAGGGGTGCTGGCGAGCTTGGCGGAGATCAAGCGCGCGCTCAACGCGCAGGGGATGGGCCTGCGGTTGTAAGGCGGCGTCCTCGCGAGGACCATCAGCGCCTGAATGAACCTGCGCGCCGAAGCGTGCGACTGCAAGTGCTCAGGCTCGCCCGCGCCCGTGTCGATGCGGACGATCTCGCGCGCGCTCGCCTTCTTGATTGTTCCCAGCCTCATCTTCGCCCCCTTCGCCATGTCGCTGGCCTTGTTGATTGTTCCCAGCCCCATCTTCGCCCCCATCGCCGTGTCGCTGGCCTTTTTTATTGTTCCCAGCCCCATCTTCGCCCCCATCCCCATGTCGCTCGCGTCGCCCGGCCTGAGCGCCGAGGACCTCGTGAACTGCCAGTCGCGCAGCCGCCTCGCTGCCTTGAAGATGCTGCAGCGCCCCGTCTCCTCCAGGATCTCCTTGATGGCGTCCTCATCCATGATGCGCAGGAGCGAGATCTCCACGCCCGAGCCAAGGGCGGCGCCCGGGCCGGTCAGGGCCTCCGGGGCGAGCGCGTTCTGCATGTTGTAGATGAGCTGGGCCTCGAGCAGCGAGATCTCCTCCGGGGAGTTGTCGGCGATGTTGTGCCACTCGCGGACCACGACGGCCGTGAGCCACTGGTCGAGCTGCGCCTGGAACGCCTCCGGCTCGTTGGCGAGGTACCTGCGCATCTGCCACAGCACGGCGGCGATGCCCGCGTACTCGATGAAGTAGCGTATGTCGTCCTCGTTCGCCCCCGTGGTGTTGTAGCGGGCCATGAGGGCCGTGCACTCGGGCCCGCTGATGAAGTAGGAGGAGGCCGCGGCCCTGAAGTCCGGGTCGGGGCTGTCGACGTCGCCTCCCTTCATGAACGGCACGAGGGGGGCGATTTTGTCGGCGTAGAGCAGGACCAGGCGGTTCGAGACGTGCGCCACGGTCTCGGGGACCCTCTCGGACGCCGGCCTGGTCTCGTCGAAGATGAAGGAGTGCAGGCGCGGGTGCTGCGCGGCGTCCCACACCGGCGGGGGGCACTCCACGATCTCCTTGAGGTAGAGGGTGCTGAACCTGTCAAACGGGAAGTCGACGTCGAGGTCGCTGTGGGCGCGGGCGAGGAGCCACAGGTAGTAGGATATGCTCAGGTCGATGCACCCCGTGTAGTTGTGCTGGCCCTTGTTCTTCTTGGCGTTGGACCGGACGAGCGGCCCCTGCATCTCCATGTGCATGCAGGTGATGTGCATGGGCAGCCAGAGCAGCATGGAGATGAGCTTGCGGGTGTCTTCGTTGGTTCGGGGGTTGGGCAGGTTGATGCCCGGGGGCGCCGGCGGGGCCCCGGCCCCTGCAGGCACGGCCGCCGGGTTGTTGCAGATGGAAGCCAGGGACGCGTGCAGGTAGTAGGCCGCGAGGCAGCCCAGGCGCTGCTGGTGGAGGGACTTGTTGTTTCTCGTCCTGGTATCCACTGGCAGAAAATTCCGCTCGATGCCAGCTCTTCTTGTAGGGCGATCCACGACCATGACCCCGAGCGGGACGACGCCGGACTCGGCCAGGACCTGCCTCATGCGCGCCCAGCAGTCCCATATGTCGTTGCAGAGGGAGCAGCACGGCGTGGTGAAGTCCAGGTTGACCTTGAGCGGCTTCAGGTCCGCCAGGTTCGCGGCGAGCCACGCGCGCAGCCCGGAGTGCGACACGGTGGGCTGCGGGGCTGGCCACGCGGCAAAATAGGAGTTGGCTGCCGTGGATGCCACCTTTCTTAACAGGTCGGTGACAAGGTCCTCATTGTACTGGTCTGTCCCCCTGACCAGTGCCGCGTTTGCTGGATCGTTGTCAAAGTCCTCGACGGCAGACCTGGCGTAGTTGACGAGGATGGCGTCCACGTTCGCGCCCTGGTCCGCGACCCGCTTGTCCACAATGTCGTCAATCTTGGTCTTGGTAAGAAAAAAGCTGTTGGCTTGGGTCAGGGCGATGTCATCGGGGTCGTCCTCCCAGCCGGGAATCTTGGCGAAGACCCTCGTGGGGGGGAACTTGCTTACCTGCTCCACTGCCTGGCTGAAGTGCGAGCGCGACAGGAGATGCGATCTCTCGCGCTTGCCGGTAAAGTCGCTGTTGGACTTTGCGGAGGAGATCTGCTTGAACCTTGCCTGCAGGTAAAACACGGCCTGGCTCTCCTCCTGGTAAAACAGGGTGGTGTCGGGGAGGAAGGGCGCGCGGCAAGCCATGCAGCACCCAAAGTGGTAGCTCATGGCGCAAGTCAGGGCGAGGGGGTCAAACTTTAATAACGAGGGTTACGGCGGGTCTTTGTCAACCGCTGCGGCCTTCTTCTTCCCCCCGCCGCCCCCCTTGCCTCGCGCAAGGAGGGCCCCGAGCCCCTGCGGCGCCGATGCGGGCGGGGGAGGGGCGCCCACGGCCGCGCCTAGCCCGGCCGGGGGCTCCGGCATCTCCGGCATGCCGAGCAGGCTGGCGGCGAGCGGCCGGAACTCCTCGTCCATGGGGTCGGGTTGGGCGGCGGCAGAGGGCTCCTGCCAGTCAGCGACAGAGGACGCGGGGTCCTGCTGCCAGTCAGCGGCAGAGGGCCAGGGCGCGGGCGCGGGCTCCTGCCTGGCGGGCACGGACCCCCCAAAGAGCTGGGCCAGGGGGTCCGCGCTGGGAAGCGGGCGAGCGGGGGGCCTGGGCATCGCAAAGAGCTGGGCCAGCGGGTCCGCGCTGGGAAGCGGGCGAGCGGGGGGCCTGGGCATCGCAAAGAGCTGGGCAAGGGGGTCCGCGGCCGAAGGTGCGGCTGCGCGCGGTGCAGGCATGTCGAACTCCGGCATGGGCTCGCTCAGAAACCGCTCGAGCTCGAGCTGCGGCGCCCAGCGGACGCGCTTGGCGCTGGGGCCGCCCTCGTCGTCACCGAACGCGGCGCCCATCATGCCGGGTAGGATGCGGATCCTGTCCATGCCCAGCCCTGGCCGGGCTGGATCCCTGACGGACCTGGCATTTCCCGAGTTCCGCTCCTCGCCCGGCACCTTTGTCCACGTGGGCTCGAAGGTCATGTCCAGGTGGTTGATCTTCAGGTTGTTGGCCATGTCGTTGTAGTAGTACTCCTTGTGGGCGAACCTGCGGACCATGACCTGGCTGCGGCCGATGTGCCAGAACCCGAGCTCCTGCCACACGAAGTCCCTGGGGACCTCGAAGCCCGGGGACATGGCCACGTGGGGCAGGGGGTCGCGCTGCTGGCCGCGGCCCGGCTGGGGGTATGCCCCGTTGTTGACGTCGTTTTCCGGCTGGAAATCGAGGCTGAACGTGTCCGGGACCAGCTGCCATACGTGGGTGGCGCGGGCGCGGCCCAGGGTGTTCTGGAAGTAGTGCGAGAAGTTCTGCTGGACGTACCGCTTGTAGTAGTGGTTGAGCGTGTAACCCCCGTCCCTGTCGCTGGGGATGGGCATGGGCTTGAGGCGGAGGACCAGGTCGTCGCCCGCGGAGATGTCGTGGTTGTGCCAGACGTTGACGATGTTGCGCTCCTTGCCGTCCAGGACCAGGTTCGCGACGAAGTTGACGGGCCAGGTGGCGGACGCGAGGCCCGTCTCGTCCTGGCCTCCCTGCTTCTCCGAGCCGCGGACCACCCCGAACGGCCGGATGAGGTCCCGCACGATGAAGCGGATGTCGTCGAGGCCGAGCACGACCGACGGGTCACTGAAGCGGCGCTGGTCCAGGTCGTGCAGGAGGTCGAACCACTTGCTCTTCTCGGGCTGGCCCGGGATGTAGCAGAGCTGGATGCCGGCAAGCAGGTAGTTGAGGGTCGGCAGGTTGATGAAGGCGTCGTCCAGGTCGTGCAGGAGGTCGAACCACTTGCTCTTCTCGGGCTGGCCCGGGATGTAGCAGAGCTGGATGCCGGCAAGCAGGTAGTTGAGGGTCGGCAGGTTGATGAAGGCGTCGAGGCTGGTGCTGACGCGGTGGCGGGCCATGCTCTTGGCGCCCAGCATGGAGCATATGGTGGAGGCTCGGTCGAGGCGGAGGCTGAAGGCGATGTCGCTGTCGTCGACGGCGTGGGAGATCTCGAAGCTGACCTGGCCGTTCACCTGCCGGCGCCGCGCCGTCCGTTAGTGGCAGGCTTAAACTTGGGCGGCGCGCGGGGGCGAGGGTGCCGCGTTACCTGCGGGCACGGCAGGCGGAGCGGGGGGATGATCTTCTGGATCCTGTGCGGCTGGTTGACGTACGAGACCTGGCTCGAGAGGAACCCGGGCTCCCCGTAGGCGTACGGGTCCAAGTTTCCCAGCAGCGTGGAGTTGTAGTTGATGCGGGCGTCCGCGGTGTCGTGCAGCGGCGCGGGGAGGCCGTCGGCGGGCGGGAGCGGCCCCGAGTTCATGACGACCTCGGGGAACTTGGCGCCGTAGACGCCAGAAAAGAAGTCCGACATGGTGCTGGCCGGAGGCGCGCCGCCCCGGCTTTTATACGCGCGGCCCGTAATTTTCCTTTAGCTTTCACGCCCGCGGATGCCGGAAGTTCCCGCCCGCTTTCAAGCCGCCTGAGATTGCATGGCCATCCTGAAGACCCGCTCGAGCTCCTCGAGGGACTCCGCGTCGGCACCGGGCTCCTCCACGCCGGGCGCCGTGGCGGCGGGCGCCGTGCCGGGCAAGCTCTCGGCTTCCTCGCACGAGATGAGCTCGAGCCGGAGGGGCGGGAGCTGGTGGTGCCTGGACTCCTGCAAGGGGCAGTACTGCTGCACGGGCGAGGGAGGGCGCAGGTGGAGCGCGGGCAAAGGAGGGCGGAGGTGGAGCGCGACGCCGGCCAGGACGGCCGCCGCGTAGGCAGCGGCGACGTAGGGGTGGACGTAGAGGACCGGCCAGAAGTAGGAGGCGAAGTGGACGGCGGAGTCGGCTGCTGTGCTGGTGACGCGGCGCAGGTAGATGCCGATGACGTAGGTCCAGCACACGCAAAGGAAGGCGAAGGACGTGTAGCGGGCGACGCGGAGCCCCCTCGGCTCGAACTGAGGCGAGCGGTGGAAGGCGCACAGGGCCACGTGGGCGCAGGCGCCGAGGAACTCCCACTGCTGGACCGCGCGGCGGGAGGAGGCTGGCAGGGGCTTGACCTGGCCCGCGCCGCAGAGGTAGAGCCTGTACCCGGAGAGGGTCGCCCACTCTACGCTGAGGGCCCAGAACGCCCATTGGTCCCATGGCTGCAATGGGGTGCCGGACTCCTGCACCTCGGACACGGCGTGCGCGGCGAAAATGCCCAGCAGGACGCTGCTGCCGTCGAGGATGCACGCGCGGCCCTGGAGCAGCCTGTCGAAGACGAGGAGCAGGCCCAGCGCGGCGTAGGCGGGCACGAGGCGGAGGGAGTGGACGGCGCAGAGGGCGAGGGACAGGAGGGAGGACTTGGCGGCGCACGAGCACGCGGGGAGGAAGTTCACGGCGAGGCTGAGGTCTATGGAGGAGGTGGCCTCGGCCTGCATTTATTAAACGTGATGTAACGCGGGGTGCTAATATAGATCAGCACCGCTCCCGCACGATATCAGCGAGCCAGTCGCACCACGCGGGGTGCTAATATAGATCAGCACCGCTCCCGCACGATATCAGCGAGCCAGTCGCACCACGCCAGGACCTTGGTCTCGACCTCCTCGCTCCAGGCGCAGCGGTCCCAGGTGACGCGGATGTTCATGGCGCCCTGCCCCGAGACGTGGATGTCTGCGCAGGTGGGCGCGCAGTTTCCGGACAGGAGCGGCATCTCCTCCGGGTCGTACCTGTCGATGCGGAGCTTGACGACGGTGCTCATGTCGAAGATGCGGCCGCAGACGCGGAGGCTGCGGAAGCGGTGGGCCAGGCGGTTCTCGAGGTAGCACCCGTGCGCGGTGTGGACCTTGCGGCCGACGGAGACGCCGAACACCCCCATGTGGACGGAGCAGGCGGGGCTGTCCATGAAGAGGTCGCGGGCGATGGCGGCGACGCCTCGCATGCCGGTGCACCCCTTGAACTGCACGTAGTGCTGGAAGGCGGTGAGGCTCCCCTCGAGGTGGTGCATCTCCGTGTGGTCTCCGAATGGCTCGCTCGCCCTCGAGGAGACGCCAGTGTGGCGCCCGCACTCCAGCGCGCTCGCGAAGTGGCCGCACAGGTTCCTCACGCGGGCGCGTCTCCGCCTGAGCGCCGCCCCGTTGCCTCCTGCGGGAGGGGGGCTTGGGGACAGGAGGGGAAACACCATGGAAACGTTCCCGCTGCCCGGGCTGTGCGAGTGCTCGCCGCGCGGGCGGTAAATGATCTCGCCAGTGCCGTCGAGGACTATGGCGTCCATGAGAAAACGATTGCGCGCGGGAGACACGCAGGCGGGGGCTGGGTTTAAAGAGATTTATTAAAAAAAAAGTGCACAAACTCATTCAAACGGGTTTCGGGAATCCCCGCGGCGGAGCATGTCGTCGAAGAAGTCCTCGTCCTCGTCCCGCTCATCCCAGTGGAAGAGCCCTGGCGGCAGCGAGGAGGCCTCCGCGCCGTCTGCAGGCTCCGGCACGCATTCCGCGGAAGAGGCTGAGGCATCATGATGGTCCACCTCCTGCGGCGGCTGCGGCATCAGCTGCGGCGGGAGCGAGAAGGGGAAGTCCGTGACCGGGTCCGACGAGTCCGGCTCCTCGCTGAAGAGGCCGTCGAGGGCGTCGAGCAGGTCGGCGTCGAGCGGCACCAGGCTGTCGACGGAGAGCAGCCGCGTCGCCCGGGAAAGGGAGTCGTAGAGGACCTCCTCGCCGTTGTCGAAGGCCCACTTCATCACGGAGTTGCGGTGGACCCGGATGTCGGCGAGGGTGAAGGTCGGGTGGGTGCCGCCCACCACCTGGCATCGTGGCCAGCAGTTTGTGCCGTACCAGCAGCGCAGGCGCTTGACGACGGCGGCGTTGGTGAGCAGGGCCTGGCAGGCCTGCTCCACGGTGAGGTCGAAGAAGCAGACGAGGGTGGCGTGGGTGAGGCGCAGCCGCTTGCCGTCGGAGCGGTGCATGTCGAAGTGCGGGGGGCACTTCTTCACCGCGGGCGGGGGCGGGGCGCCGAAGAGGCGGGGCGAGGAGGGGGCGTGGTGGAGTGCGCGCGACTTGCGCGGGGGCTTCCCGCCTGAGGGGGGCGCGCGCCGGGCGGCGGCGTGGGCCGTGCGGAGGGAGCCGAAGAACTCCTCCGGGGACATCTTCTTGGCGGAGGCGGGCGGGGCGAGGACGATGGCTGGGACGGGCGACGAGGACATGGGGGCGCGTGGCAGACGGCTGGTTGTTTCCGCGCGCGCTTCTGCCCGTCCAATATATAGAGGGGGCCGACTAAAAAAAACAATTTGTGTTCCTGCCACAAACCGGTTTGAATCGGTTTGATTTCCGCGCGCAACAGATATAAAAACGAGACGTTCCCCGGGGCGGACACTAAAAAACAACAAAGAGATGACGGTGGCCACGACGACGATGCGCACGTGGCGGATGGCCCCTGCCGACCCGGCCCTGGACTGCGGGGCCCCGAGGCCGCCGGACATATCGCTGCGGGGGCTGTGCCTGCTGCACATCGAGTTCCTGACGCGCTACCCCGCCTCGGAGTGCGTCGTGACTTCCGCGTCGCTGCCGTTTCTGGACACTGTGGTGGACATGTTCCCCAAGACGCTCTTCCACGTCTTCTGCGCG
>Ga0209298_10001992_pt1 | contig 12950 bp, 21 predicted proteins | sample S_140806_EF_Meta_FD_187325 | JGI IMG/M metagenome (GOLD analysis project Ga0209298, IMG submission 187325) | Freshwater microbial communities from Lake Simoncouche, Canada to study carbon cycling - S_140806_EF_MetaG (SPAdes) (version 2) | ecosystem: Environmental > Aquatic > Freshwater > Lake ...
AGTCCGATTCAAGGGCTCTGGCTGGCGACGGGCCACCACCGCAACGGGGTTCTGCTGGCAGCCGTAACGGTAGAGCTGCTCGTGGGGGCAATCCAGAACGGTTTGAATCGGTTCGAACCCGAGCTGGAGTCATTTCACTGGAGTCGATTCGAGCAGACGCCAACCTAAAAGACCCTCCTGCTTAAACACCCAAATGGTGTCGCAACAAGGGTGCGGAAGGAATAAGCCAGGCTCAAAAAATTGGGTCGATCACCTAAACCGCTCTGGGCTTAAACCAGCAGTCCACGCTTGCGCAGGGCCTGGGGATCGGCGATCCTCATCCCCTGGGGGTCAACCTTGACGATGCCGCGCTCGCGCAAATTGGCCAATGTGCTGGAGGTGGTTGGCCGTGCCAGACCAGCCATGATCGCCAGCTCCCGCTGGGGCAGGGGAGGGATCGGGGCGAGGGGATCATTACCTCGCGACGCGGTCAGGGCAAGGTCCTGCAAAACCGCCAGCAAACGGGTGGTGGCGTCTGCCCTTTGCAACAACAGGCGGGCATGGCTGGCTCTCAACCGCACAGCCAGCAGACGGGCCAGTTCCAAGGAGACCTGGGCATCATGGAGCACCAACTCCCTGAACAGACCGGCCCGCAATTTCACGGCCACCAGAGGCGTCAGCGCCACCACATCGGCGTTGCGTAGACCATGCGTCAGAACCGCCATCTCCCCCATCAGGTCGCCAGGACCCAGCAGGGCGATCACCACCTCTTCGCCATCGGCCGAGAACGATCTCACCTTGGCCAGCCCTTCCTGAATCACCAGGACGGCTTCTCCCTCGTCCTGCTGGATGAGCAGGACTTGATCAGCGTCAGCCGCCAAGGGGATCTGACCGGATACCAACGCTTCTGCCTGGGCCGCCGGCAGGTGGGCAAACAGGGATACGGTTTGGAGATCGGCCGCCGTGAGAGGGGGCGCCACGGGGCCCTCAGCCCTCAGAACGCCAACCCTGATCGGCCGGCGTCCAGTCGCTCAGCTCGGCGGGGCTGAACCACAGGTTGATCTCAAATTCGGCGGTTTCGGGAGCATCGGAACCGTGGATCACATTGCGACCAATGTTCACCGCCAAATCACCGCGGATGGTGCCGGGCTCGGCATCCAGGGGTTTGGTGGCGCCGATCAGCTTGCGAGCGCTAGCGATCACACCATCCCCTTCCCACACCATCGCCACCACCGGACCGCTGGTGATGAAGTCCACCAGACCGGCAAAGAAGGGGCGCTCACGGTGCACGCCGTAGTGGCTTTCGGCCAGCTCGCGGCTGGGGGTGAGCTGCTTGAGGCCCACCAACTTGAAGCCCTTGCGCTCAAAGCGGCCCAGGATCTCCCCCACCAGCCCCCGCTGCACCCCGTCGGGTTTGATAGCGATGAAGGAACGTTCGGCGGCCATGGATTCAGGTGCTGATGGGGTTAGTGGCCATCGTCTGCGCTGGGGTGGCCGGTTGGCAAGGTAGACGGGCACCTGGGGCGTCAGCGACTCGTCTGCAGCGCCCGACCCAGCAGTGCGCTGATCAACTGAACGCGGGTCTTGACGTTGTATTTGACGCGGATGCTCTTGCCGTAGTCCTTGACGGTATGGATGGAGATTCCCAGGGCGTCGGCGATGGCGACATCCGAAAACCCTTTGAGCAGCAGCACGAGGATTTCCTGCTCGCGGGGGGTGAGCGATTGGGGAGATTCGACAATCGCTTGCGGCGTCCGCATGCGGGCGCGGGCGCGACTGCACCTGCAAGCCATGGGCATGAACATCAAGGACCCGCTGGTTCGTGCCAAGGCCCGCGAATTGGCCGCGCATCGGGGCACCAGCGTCACCGACGCCGTGCGCCAAGCCCTTCGCGCCGAACTCGATCGCTGCCGCACCGCCGCGCCAGGCCAACAAGAGGCGGCCCGGCGGCAGGCGCTGCTGCAACTGCTCAACCGCTGCCGCGAGCTCCCCTGGCCAGATCAAGGCAGCGGCGCCGAACTCCAGGCGCAGCTCTACGACGAAACGGGTCTACCAGCCTGAGCGGCCTTTCCAACTAATTCGCCATGGTGATCGACACCTCCGCCCTGCTGGCGTCGGCCGACATCACCACCGTGCCGCTGGGGGAGTCTCATGTGCACTGGGCGCCTGTGGGCTGGCGCCGCTTCGGCAAGGGGCAGCACCGGGCAGCCCTCAACTTCGGCGACTGCTTCAGCTATGGCCTGGCCATGGCCCTGGAGGCACCCCTGCTGTTCAAGGGTGCCGACTTCGCGGCCAGCGATGTTCAGTGCGCACTAACATGCGCACACAAACGGCCCTGGCGCATGCGCACCACCCTGGAGCTGCCGGATCCGCTGTTCGCACGCCTGAAAGCTCGGGCGGCCAGAGAACGTGTGACCCTCAAGCAGTTGCTGCGCAGCTATGTGGAGCAAGGACTCAGCGCCGCTCCCGAGCGCACCGGACTGACACGATCCGCTGCCACGCTGCCGCGCTTGGACGGACCGCTGGCCATTGAGGACCACCAGCTCAGCAACGCCGCCCTGTTCGAGCTGCTCGACCCGTGAGCACCACCGCCGACCTGCCGGATCTGAATGTCTGGCTGGCGTTGGCCTGGCCCGAACACAGCCATCACCAGCACGCCGTTCGGTACTGGGAACAGCAGGCCGCAGCACAGGTGCTCTTCTGCACAGTCACCGCTCTGGGGCTGGTGCGCCTGGTGTGCCAGCCGAAGCTGATGGGCACGACCGTCAAGAACGCTGCAGAAGCCTCCGCCCTGCTGGAAGCCCTGTGCCAGCAGCCGGGCGTGCAGCTGGCCGCGCCGGAGCACGTCGGCTGGGAGGTGTTTCATCAGCTGCTGCGTAGCGCTGAGCTGCCGGCCCGGCTTTGCACCGATGCCCATCTGGCGGCCCTGGCGATCACCAATGGCTGGCGACTGGTGAGTTTCGATCGCGATTTCGAACGGTTTGAAGGCCTGGAGAGGCTGCTGCTGCCCTGACCCTCATTGAGGTGGGCCATCACCAATGGAGAGCCCGCCCCCCAAGGCAAGGGCCAAACTCCGCCTTAGGCTGAAGGCAGCCCCGTTGCCGGGCCCATGTTCGCCCCCCTCAGCCCTCTCAGCTTGCCGGAAACGCTCACTGGCAGCCTGCGGCTCACGCCCGAGCAATTCGCCGAGTTCTGCAGCGCCAATCCGGACGCGGTGTTGGAGCTGGCCGCCGATGGCTCCCTGATCACCATGACTCCCACCGGTGGCGACACGGGTGCCCGCAACAGCACCCTGGCGTTTTTGCTGCAGCTGGCCATCAGGAGCAGTGGCCTGCCCCTGAAGCTGTTCGACAGCTCCACCGGCTTCCGGCTGGGCGATGGCTCCGTGCTGAGCCCCGATGCGGCCCTGGTGAACCTGGACCGCTGGCAGGCTCTCGATGAGGTGGAACGGCGGAGCTTCCCGCCCCTCTGCCCGGACCTGGTGGTGGAGCTGGCAAGCCCGAGCGATGGGACACCCCGCGGACTCACGGCCCTGCGCCGCAAGCTGACGGCCTACCAAGCCAATGGGGCCCGCCTGGGCTGGCTGCTGATCCCCGAGCAGCGGGCGGTGGAAATCTGGGGGCCGCTGGCAGGCCCTGCCGAGAGCCCCCGCCGGATCGAGCCCGCCGCCCGTTTGGATGGGGCGCCCCTGTTTCCGGGGCTGGTGATCGATCTGGAGGAGATCTGGACGGGCTGAGGGATAGGGAGCAGCCCGCCACCAAGGCCTGCATGGCTTACTTTGGTAAGAAAAAGTGAGGGGTCCCTGTTGTGGGTGCCCTGTTGACGCTCTCATCCAAGGGGCAGCTGGTGATTCCGGCCCGGCTGCGACAGCTACTGGGGCTCAATCCCGGCGACCGGCTGGAGCTGACTCTTGAGCCGAATGGCCTGCTCCTGAAGCCCCACAGCTCGCCCAAGTTGAGCAGCGCCCGGGATCGGATCGGCTGCGCCGGCTACCAAGGCCCCACGATTCCCTTGGATCAGCAGGATCCGGCCTCTATGCCACCCATTTCCTGCTATGACGCTGTCCGTGGCCCTCGACACCAATCTGCTGGTGAGGCTGCTCAGCGGCGATGAGCCAGAGCAGGCCCGCCGCGTGGCCGATTTGATCGACACCAGCCCGGCCTGCTTTGTACCGATCACGGTGGTGCTGGAACTCGAGTGAATGTTGCGTGGCGCGTACCGCCTCGATCGCCCCGCGGTCATCGCTGCCCTTGAGGGCCTGATGGCGATACGCCAGCATCGCCGAGCTGCGCGATCAGGGGCGCCGCTGAGCGCCCTGGAATCGTCCGCTGACACGGCGGAGACCTCCAGCGATCTGGTGCTCGATGTCTCGCTGAGCCGGGCCTGGTGCTTTGTTAGGGAAACTCCCAACGCGGTGGTGGAGGGGCAGCAGACCTTTCAGAGGCCGCCATGCGCCGTCCAAAACTCTGCGGGGGTGCGGATGGGATAGCGATCCCGCAGGGTCAGCAGGGCCTTGTCGCCAGTCACCAGGGTTTGGGCCAAGCCAAGTCGCAGCGCCGCCAGCAGAGTGCCCAGCACCGGCAGGTCGTCGCGATCCGTGAGATCGCTCTCCTCAACGGCCTGCGGCTCCACCAGTTCGGCCAGGATCGCCAGGGTGTCGATCAGATCATCGATCGCCTCCGGCGTCAGCCCATGCCGGTGGGCCAGCCGGGGCAAGGTGCGGCGCAGCTCAGCCAGGATGAAATCAGACAGCACCACCTCCAGCGCCCCGAAACGCCAGGCGGCAAGCAATCTGCCGGGCACGCTCGCGGGGTAAGCGAGGCCCGAAAGCAGCACGTTGGTGTCGAGCACCACGGCCAGCCCGGCCATGGTCAGCGCCCGGCGCGGCTGGCCGCCACGGCGGCGTCAATCTCGGCCAGACCTTCGGCTTCAGGAACCTCGGCATAGCCAGCCTCAATGCGCTCGCACAGCCCGTCGAAACGGGCCTGCAGCCGGCGGATCCGCTCAAACAGGCGGGCATCCACCAAGGCTGCCACGGGCTTGCCATCCCGCTTTATCACGATGCTGTCATGGCGGTACTGCACCTGGTTGAGCATGTCGCCCAGGTTTTGACGAAAGCTGACGGCCGTGGCTTCGCTGATCATGGCAACACGATCCATGGGATCAATGAGACCAGTATGACCAATATGGTCCCTTGGGGCAACCAGCGTTCCGCTGCACGGTCCACGGCGCCTAACAACCATGCCGGCGCGCAATGGATGGGAGCGGAAGCCGGGAAGTGCCCCCTCGCGCCAGCCCAGCCTCCGCGCCCTTCCCTGGACCACCGCTGACTAGATGCGGTGATCGCCTGGTTTAGCTGGCCGATCACCGCCATGCCCTGGAGGCGTTGCTTGTTCTCGCCGCTGGCCTGTTGGTTGAGGCTGCCCCAGGTGGAGATGAGCTGCAAAGGAATCAGCAACGCAAAGTCCAGGGCGGCTACCAGGGCCAGCCTTGAGTGGCGATCGGGGCCGTGGCCCATGCTGCTGATTTCGGCATGGAGCACCACCGCCAACTGCAGTAGCACCGCCAGCAAGGCCAGGAAGCCATTGGTGCAGAAGGCCCCGGAGAAGGCCAGCAGCCAGAAGGGATCGGCGAGCTTGGTCGGCAGCAGCGGCAAGGCCACCGCCAGCACAAATATCACCAGCAGCCCATTGGCCGTGGCGGAGGCGAGCGCCGCAAACCGCTGGGCCTCGCCCTCAGACAGAAAACCTTTCCACCGCCCGCTTTCATGCCTAGGGCACCCGGCACCAGCTTGATGCGCTTCCTAAGCTTGCGGTTGAAGCCGAATGCGGCAGCGGCTCCGAGAGCAGGGAGGGGGCCTGGAACCGGGGCAACTTTCCTAGCATCTAGCCATACGTACGTCGAGTTAGGAGTAATAGCAGCAACGCCGTTTCCATAATTCAGATTGCTATATTGTCTCAAGCTATAGCCTGGGTTGCCGGGCCCAAGGCAAGTAACGGGGTTTGAATTCTGGCATCCTGCAAGTGTACCGGATCCCAATGCAGGCCCCGTCATCATATTCCCCGCCGTAGGCACAAAGCTTATTATCCCAATATTTGCATTATAGTATCCATCTATTGGCGATCCAGCCTGGATTGCGGAAACAGGGTACAAGGCATTCCAAATGCTTTGAGTTATGACTTGGCCGAAGCTGTAAGCGGCATTATTGTTGCCATACCAAGGCTGGGCCTGGAATGTGGCGTCGTAAAAAGTTTTGTTTGCAGTATATTGATTTGGGATAAAGGTATATGTGCTGAGATCGTATTGCACACCTCCCACCGTCACCACAAAGGCCTGGGCCGAGCCTGGGCTAAGGCTGATCGCCGCCAGGACCCCAGTTGCACCGAGGGCCAGCCTGGGGAAAGAGGCAGAAAAACGAATCATTTTAAAATTTTTAAATAAAACCGATAGAAACTATTAAGCCCCCCCCGCTTGTCGGTATCGGCAGGCACTTTTTGGTCGCAACCAGGGTCTGGGGCCGGTGATAGTGCTGCTGCTGCAGACAGGATCCAGCCGGTGCCCCGGGGAGTTGGGCGGGGGGTGTGTCGGGCTGGTGCGGGCTGAATGCGTAGTAAATCCCGCTCCAAATCTGCCTCGGCGTCGCACTGCTACTGGCGTTGCCGTTGCTCGTTGATCAGGCGTGGTGCGTTCTGCTTGTCGCGCAGGCGCCGTTTCTCCGCACGCTTGGCCAGGGCGGCTCGAAGAACAGGTGCGGCAGCCGAGGGCAGGCGGCCGGAAAAGAAAGAAACCCCTTAAACTGGTTGCCAACTGGTTGGAATTGTCCCCATGCGCAGCGTCGGTGCTTTCGAGGCCAAAACCCATCTGGCGGCCCTGCTCGATGCCGTCAGCGCTGGCGAACAGATCACGATCACCCGCCACGGCCATCCCGTGGCGCGGTTGGTACCTCACGCTGCCCAGCCCCCCGGCGGCGTGGCAGAGACCATCGCGCGCCTGCGCCAGTTCAACCAGGGGCAGAGCCTCAGCGGCATCAGCATCGCCGAGCTACGTGATCAGGGGCGCAGATGAGCGCCCTGGATTCGTCCCCAAACGCAGTGGCAACGGCCGGCGATCTGGTGCTCGATGTCTCGCTGAGCTGTGCCTGGTGCTTTGCCGATGAGGCCAGCGATGGGGCCTGGGCGATTCTTGAGCAGCTGCAGACGAATCGGGGCCAGGTACCCGCCCTATGGCTATGGGGAACGGCCAACGTGCTGCTGCAGGCCGAACGGCGTGGCCGCATCAGTCCTGCCGCCAGCCGCACCTTCCTCGGCCTGCTGGAGGGTCTGCCGATCAGCGTGGACCACCCCACCACAACCAGCGCCTGGCACGACACCCTGGCCCTGGCCCGCAGCCACCGCCTCACCAGTTATGACGCCGCCTATCTGGAGCTGGCGCTGCGCCGCGGCCTGCCCCTGGCCAGTCGCGACAAGGCCCTGCAGGCAGCGGCCCGAGCGGAGGGCGTACCCCTCCTGCCCAGCTGAATGCACCCATGCCAGTTGTCAATGCATAGCCCGGCGGCTACGGCACAAATCCCAGGATCTGCCCCACGATCTCAAGCACCTGCTCCAGCTTGTCGCCATCGAGGCGAGCCAATGGATGGGGCGGGCGCCGGGAAGTGCCCCCTCGCACCAGCCCAGCCTCCACGCCCGTCCCTGGACCACCGCTGACTAGATTCGGCCTACCGAAATTTCACCCATCCCAGGGCCTGATGGTGCTCGCCAACGCCAACGGCACCCCGGCCGCCCCCCTCACCTCGCCCAGCTGGAGCGCCGCCGATGGGGCCGCCCTCTATGGTCTCGACCGCTGGGGGGACCCCTATTTCTCCGTTAGCGGCCGCGGCCATGTGATGGTCCAGCCCCGCGGCGACCGGGGCGGCTCGCTGGATCTGGTGGACCTGGTGCAAGAGCTGCAGGGCCGCGATCTCTCCCTGCCGCTGTTGATCCGCTTCGATGACATCCTCGAAGACCGGCTGGAGCGCCTGCATGCCGCCTTTGAGCGGGCCATCGCCCAGTACGGCTATAGCGGCCGCTACCAAGGGGTGTTTCCGGTCAAATGCAACCAGCAGCGCCATGTCGTCGAGCAGCTGGTCGAAACCGGCCGGCGTTGGCACTTCGGCCTGGAGGCTGGCAGCAAAGCCGAACTGCTGATCGCCCTTTCGCTCCTGGAAGATCCAGAAGCGCTGCTGATCTGCAATGGCTACAAAGATCGTCGCTATATCGAAACCGCGATCCTGGCGCGCCGCTTGGGACGCCAGCCGGTGGTCGTCATCGAGCAAGCCGATGAAGTGGGGCGCATCATCGCGGCCAGCCAAGATCTAGGCGCCGCCCCGTTCCTGGGCATTCGCGCCAAACTCTCAACCCGCAGCACCGGCCGTTGGGGCAGTTCGGTGGGCGAACGGGCCAAGTTCGGCCTCTCGATTCCCGATGTCCTCAGCACCGTTGCCACCCTGCGCCAGGCCGGCCTGCTGGCCGATCTGCGCCTGCTGCACTTCCATATCGGCAGCCAGATCAACGACATCGCCGTACTCAAAGACGCGCTGCAGGAAGCGGGGCAGATCTATGTCGAACTGACGCGGCTCGGGGCGCCCATGGGTTTTCTCGATGTCGGCGGGGGCCTGGGCATCGACTACGACGGCAGCCGCACCGCCACGGCCGCGTCCACCAACTACTCCCTGCAGAACTACGCCAACGACGTGGTCGCCACCGTGCGCGAATGCTGCGAACCCCATGACGTGCCAGTGCCCACCTTGGTGAGTGAAAGCGGCCGGGCCATCGCCAGTCACTTCAGTGTGCTGGTGTTTGATGTCCTGGGAGCGGGCTCCGTGCCGGGGGATGTGCCGGAGGCCGAGGAGCGGGAGCCCTTGGTGCTGCGCAATCTGCGCGACACCTACAACGGCATCACAGCGGAAAGTGAGCGCGTCCTGGCAGCGGATGACCCCGATGGCGCGAGGGACAATGCCGCCCGTCCAGAGCGTCTCCAGGAAGCTTGGAACGATGCCCTCAAATTCAAAGACGACGCCCTTGCCGCCTTCCGGCTTGGCTACTTGAGCTTGCCCGATCGGGCCAAGGCCGAACAACTGACCTGGGCCTGCTGTCAGGCCATTGCCGAGCGACTTGAAGCCATGGCAAACGAAACACTCATCCCAGAAGAATTACGGGGGCTGTCGGCGGCTCTCGCCGGCACCTACTACGCCAATCTGTCTGTCTTTCGTTCGGCTCCCGACACCTGGGCAATCGATCAGTTGTTCCCGGTGATGCCCCTGCATCGCTTAGATGAATGTCCTACCCGCTTAGGCAGCTTCGCCGACCTAACTTGCGATTCAGATGGCAAAATTTCCCGCTTCATCGATCGCGGCCAGGTGAAATCCCTGCTCGAACTCCACACTTTAAAAATTGGCGAACCCTATTGGATCGGCCTTTTTCTGGGCGGCGCCTACCAAGAAGTAATGGGCAATCTGCACAACCTCTTCGGCAGCACCAATGCCGTCCACATTCGCCTCTCTGACGGTGGCGGCTATCGGGTTGATCATGTTGTTAGAGGCAATACCAATGCTGAGGTACTCGAAGCCATGGAGCACGACCCCGATCTCCTGCTCGAACGGCTGAGGGTAGCCAGCGAGGAGGCGATCAGCAAGGGCCAGCTCGTCATCAGTGATGCCCGCAGGCTCATGGCCCACCTGCGCACCAGCCTTGGCCAGACCACCTATCTGCAGGACTGAGCGGGATCAGGCCGGCACCCGCTTCTCCAAGGTGACCGCCTTGAGCCATTCCGTATTCACCCCAGAGGCCCGCTCCAGGGCAACTTTGCCGGTACGGGCAATTTCGAGGATGCCATAGGTCTCAAGTAAGCGCTCCAAGGCCACTAGCTTGCCCGGATCACCGACGACCTCCAAGGTCATGGCGTCATCGGCCACATCCACCACCTTGGCGCGAAAAACCTGCACCAGATCAAAAATCGCACTGCGGTTTTGGGGCGGAGCTGACACCTTCAACAACATCAGTTCACGCTCCACCGCCGGAATGGTGGAGAGATCGATGACACCCAACACGTTGACGAGCTTGTTGAGTTGTTTGCTCATCTGCTCCAGGGTGCCGTCATCTCCCTCCACCACCATGGTCAACCGCGAAACACCGCGGTTTTCCGCCGGCCCGACCGCCAGACTCTCGATATTGAAGCCACGCCGGGCAAACAGACCCGAAATGCGGCTCAGGGCCCCGGATTCATCTTCCACCAGCACCGAAAGGGTGTGCTTCATCGCTCCAAGACTGGGTCGCCCGTTCCAAACCTAGGTGGTGTTGGGGACCCCCCTCCGAAATCGATACCACTAGAGCAGCTCAGGCGTGAGCTGGGGGAAGGGATGCGAGCCATTCCAGCAGGGTTTGATTAAAGATGGGGGGCCGCTCGTCGTGGGCACAATGGCCGGCCTGATCCAGCACCACCAGGGGGGTATGGGGCCGCCAGCGCCTGCATTGCAGGGCCACCTCCAGGGGCACCAGGCCATCTTGACGACCCCAAATCAGCAGCAGGGGCTGGTTCAGGCGGGTCAGCAACGCAGGGGCCGTGGCGTGATGGGGGCGCAACGGCATGGCAATGCTCATGGCCCGCAGGGCCCTGACCGCCCCAGGACGCCGGGCCGGCCTGGAGATCACCCGTCGCAACTCCCGATCACCGATGATCGGGTTGTCGTAAGCCGACTGCAGACCCAGGTCCAAAAGGGGCGAATGGACCAGGAGTGGCACAATCACCTCCAAGGGCAGCAACCGACAAAGCAGATTCACAATCAGTCGCTTCAACCGGCGGCGCCATGGGGCTTGGCGGGGGGAGCCACCGAGTCCACCCATCCTCGCCATCAACAGAGCCGGATCCGGGAGGGGAACCGCTGCTACAGCATGCACCCGATCGGGAAAATGCACGGCGCAAGTGAGGGCGACCAATCCACCGAGGGAGTGGCCCACCAACACCGCCGGCCCTTGAACCACCTCGTCTAGAAAAGCCCCCAGCTGCCGAGCCCAGAGACGATTATCGAGCCGTAGCCAGGGCTGGCTTGAATCTCCAAATCCAAGCAGGTCCATGGCGTAGACCTGCCAACCTGCCGCAGCGAAGGCACCGGCGTTGTGGCGCCAATGGCCACTGCCGGCCCCAAATCCATGGATCAGGACTAGGGGGGGATGGGCTGGATCGCCGATGCGGCGCCAGTGACAGCCGTGACCCTGCCAGTGCCAGAGGCCGTGATCGCCCCAATCCACGCCCCAATGGCTGGCGGGGACCGCCGCCGGTTCAGGGTTCACCCTTCACCAGGGTGCCGCCTTCAATGACGGTCGCCCGCAAAATCTTGTCGCCCTGCTGAATCTTGTCAATGACATCCATGCCCTTGGTCACCCTGCCAAAAACGGCGTAGCGGCCATCCAGCTCGGGCAAGGCCTCCAAGGCCACATAAAACTGGGCACTGGCGGAATTGGCATCCCCGGAACGGGCCATAGCCAGGGCACCCCGTTCGTGGCTGAGGCGCAACTCCCGGGTAATGCCTGGGGTGGTCAGGGGCTGGCCATAGCGGGGCCGGACCTCGGACTTAAGGCCTACTTCAAGGGGGATCAAGCGGGCTTCGCGGCTCGTGGGGTCGATATAGCTGCCGGTGCCGTATTCACTGGCAGCCACCTTGGGATCGGCGCTGATCGGATCGCCCCCCTGCACCACAAACGGCATCGGTTCCCTTACGACGCGGTGGAAGACAGTGCCGTCGTAGACCCCGCGTTTGACAAGATCCACGAAATTGCCTGCCGTCAAAGGGGCAGCCTTACCGTCTAATCCCAGGATGACTTCGCCCCGACTGGTCTGCAGGGCCACTTTGGCGGAGCCACTCAGACATGGGGTCGTGGCCACGGCACAACCCATGGGGGTCGGGGCCCGTTCGGCAGCGCAGGCAGACAGAGTCAAAGGAAGGACCAAGCTGACCACGAAAAGGGCCAACTTGAGCCGCCAGGGCGGCTGAAGCGGGGTGCTGTACTGAATCACCATCGGCATCAAAGGCCCTCCAGGGGGACACCAAGGAAACGGGCCAATTGGGCTCCGGAGAGTTCAAGATCGGCTAACGGCTGGGGCTCACCCACCTGGGTCAGGGGCAAATCGCGGCGACCCTGGAGCCGCAGTGCCAGCCGGCGCCGGGGGCTGATGCCCTCACGCACATCTACCTTGACGGCCTGAATGTCCCTGAGGGGGATATCCAATTCGATGCGACGACGAAAGCCCCGACGGGTGATGCGCGCTTGACCTGCCGTGCGATCGAATCGGTTGCTGCCTGAACCGACGTCGATAACGATCACAGACCACAGATAGGCCGCGAGCGCCAGCGCCGCCAGTCCGTAAAGACCCATCACCAACCCCTGGGGCACCCAGACGAGCTCTGCCGGATGGCCGATCGGCAGCAAATTGCGCTGAAAACGACTGGAGGCACTGGTCAGCAAGAAACCAAGTCCACCAATGCTGACCGCGGTGGCCACCAGCAGATTGGAAAGTCGCCTGGAGCCCAGCACCGGCTGCTCCAAAACCTGGGCAGGATCAGCCAAACCTGTAACCGTCGCAGGGGGGACGCTGCTGGGGGCCATAAAGAAGGAGTAGGGCAAAGGTGGACCCATCCTGCCGTGGGGGCGATCCGGTCGCGCCTGGGCCAGCGAAATGCCCGGGCCGAGTCGGCCTGGGCCACCGCAGCCCCTTCTAACTTCGGCCGATGTCGAGCAGCCGCGTCGTTCCAGGCAGGGTTGTTACGATCGCCAGGTATCCCACAGCCCAGCGGGTTTCCCGCACCGTTCTTCCCATGACGATTGCTGTAGGGCGGGCGCCATCGGCCCGGGGATGGTTCGACGTCCTCGATGACTGGCTGAAGCGCGACCGCTTCGTTTTCGTGGGGTGGTCCGGTCTGCTGCTTTTCCCCTGCGCCT
>Ga0209298_10001993_pt1 | contig 12943 bp, 6 predicted proteins | sample S_140806_EF_Meta_FD_187325 | JGI IMG/M metagenome (GOLD analysis project Ga0209298, IMG submission 187325) | Freshwater microbial communities from Lake Simoncouche, Canada to study carbon cycling - S_140806_EF_MetaG (SPAdes) (version 2) | ecosystem: Environmental > Aquatic > Freshwater > Lake ...
GGCGCTGGAGCGCACGATCTCGGAGATCATCGGGATGCCGCCGATGCAGGAGACGAGGGTGTTAGCGGCACCGACGGCGAGCAGGTCGCGGTTTAGATTCGTGCGGCGCTGCCATGGGTCTAGCAGATCGACGGCCTTGGCACTCAGCAGGGACTCCAGCGTGCCGACGAGGGCAAACATGACGATCCACTTGATGCTGGCCATGCTGGTGATGGCGGAGAAATCCGGGAAAGCCAGACCATTGAGCATGTTCATCGGCAGCGCGACGAGGTACTTCGGACTCACGGCATATTCATGTCCGTGGAACTGATACATATGCTCATGCTGGATGTCGAAAACGAAGGCCAGCGGCGTGGCGACGAGCAGCACGATCATGGGGCCTGGAATGGACTGCACGAGCTTGTTTTTGATGAAGAGGCGGCCAAACAGCAGGAGCAGGGAGATCAGGCCGATCAGTGCGATCTCTGGATTCATGTTCATGATGCTGTGGGGGATCTCCGCGAGCAGTTCCAGCGGCTCCTTGGCATGAGCGGCCACGCCGAGGGCGACGTGCGCCTGCTTCGAGATGATGATGACGCCAATAGCGGCCAGCATGCCGTGCACAGCAGCGACTGGGAAGAACTCACCGAGTGTACCCAATTTAAACGCACCAAAGAGCATCTGGATCGCTCCCGCGACGATGCCGATGGCGAGGGCCTTTTCATAGCCCAACTCCTGTACGGCGCCGAGAATGATGACGATCATGCCAGCCGCCGGGCCTTTGATGGTGAGCTCGGAGTTGCTCAGAAACGGAGTGAGCATGCCGCCGATGACCGCCGTGAAGATTCCTGCGATGGGCGGCACACCAGAGGCGATGGAGATGCCGAGGCAGAGAGGCAGAGCGATGAGGAATACGAGGAAGCCGGAGATCATATCCTTGCCCATGTGGGCTTTGAATCCGGCGAAGTTGCCGACGGGCTTTGGGCCGGTGACTGTGGTGGTGGGTGCAGGGGCAGACATAGTGGAGTGGGGAGATATTTCGGGACGCTGCTATTCATCGCACCGGCGCTGCCGCCAAAACATCCCCTCGGCAGGGTATTCTCATCCCCGGTTGGGGGTATCCCCCTCCAGTCGTGACTGAATACCCCCTCTCAAGGGGATGGCAGGGCCGATTGAACTGGCCTTTGTTGGTGATCATCGTGACTTCCCATTCCGAAACCCCATCCGCCATCCCCAGTGACCGCCGCGAGCATCTCCGCCATGTGCTCGACCATGCCGCACACTATCTGCCAGCGCAGGGCCCTATCGGCGTCTTCATTCACCACAACACGCTGCATGCCTTCCAGCATGACCCGTTTGAAAAAGCCGTGCTTGATGCCGCGCAGTTGTTTAAAACTGAGCCGTACATGTCTGAAGAGGCCTACCAAAAGGACCGCGCACGCGGGCGCATCCTCGACCAGGACATCGACGACACGCTGCGCCGTGAGGACGATGCGGAAATCCTCCCCGGCAAGCTCACGCGCCGCCAGCTCCGCCGTGCGCTGCTCATTCCCGGTGTGCGCCGCGTGAACGGTATCAATATTTCCTGGCAACTCGAAGAAAGCGACTGGCTTACGGCTTTCCGTAAAGAGATCGACGCCACGGCGGCTCGTGCGCTCGCTGGTGACACGCCACGGGCGCTGTGGGAGGCCTGCGCGGCCCGCGTGCGGCCTGAAACCGCCGCTGCCGCCGCAAAGCCTATCCGCCCGCGTGACGCGGTGCTCGCGGAGCATGGCATCGACATGGATTTGATCATTCATCCGCCGCTCATCCGCCTGACGGGTGCGTTTGTGGACCAGGGCATCGCCTACTGGCCCATGCCGTTGCGTGAAGAAGGGTTGCTGCGTGCGACGCGGAAGATCATGCCGCAACCCCTCGCCATCTTCCCCGCGCGGCTCAGCGGCGTGGCTGCGGCCTTTCGCCAGCAGGAGGCAAAAAACATGGATGCCGAGTCCGTGGTGCTCGATGCGCTGGAAATTCTCGCTGTCTTCCCCGGCGACTGGGAGGAATACCTCATCGCCGAACTCGTCGCCTTGCCCGGCTGGGCAGGCCTCGTGCGGCAGTTGGAGGTGGATCCCACGCTCGCTCCGCATGATCGCGTGCGCTGCTCGCTCATGGAGTTCCTCGCGCTGCGCCTCACCTACACCATCGTCGCACTACAGGACATCACGGGCGACACCACCACTTGGCGTTCCTTTTGCGTGCCACCGCCGCACATCGACCCGCTGACGCCCATCGCACGGCTTTTCGATGCCGCACAGCTCACCGGCATCTCCAGTGATGTGCTCAAAGCATTGCCCGAGGCCGGCTTCACCCGCCTCAGCGACGAACTTCACGCCTGCAACGAACTGGAGCGTCGCCGCCTGCTCCACATCGCTTACGAGCGCCGCCATGAGCGGCAGATTCTCATCCCGCTGTCGAAATTCCGCGCCATGCCACCGCAGGAGCCCAAAAACGACCGCCTCGCCGCGCAGGCCATCTTTTGCATCGACGAACGCGAGGAGTCCATCCGCCGCGCACTCGAAGAAGTCGATCCCGCCATCGAAACCTACGGCGCGGCAGGCTTCTTCGGCTGCGCCATCGACTACGCCGGCATTGATGATGCGCATGGTGTGTCACTCTGCCCCGTCGTGGTCAAACCGGCGCATGCCGTGCGTGAGCAGCCCGTGGCCGATCACTCGCACATCGACGAAAAGCGTCAGTCGCTGCGCCGCGCCTGGGCTTCCGTCATGCGCGGCAGCTATGTCTCCAGCCGCTCGCTGGTTCGCGGCTGGGTGAGCACCGCGTGCCTCGGTTTCCTCTCTCTCTTTCCGCTCGTGCTTCGCGTGCTGCGTCCGCTCGAGTTCGCCCGTTTGATGGAAAAGCTCAACTCGCTCTTCCTCCCCGAGCCACGCACTGAGCTTCTCTTTACACAGGACGGCGAGGCCTCCAAAGATGCCACCACCGGCCTGCTCGCCGGCTTTGGCACGCAGGAAAAGGTCGATCGCGTCGCCAGCGTGCTCGGCCCTGCCGGTCTGCACAAAGGCCACGCCCGCATCGTCGTCGTCCTCGGTCACGGCAGCACCTCTTTAAACAATCCACACGAATCCGCGCACGACTGCGGCGCGTGCGGCGGGCGACGCGGAGGACCCAACGCGCGCCTCTTTGCCGCCATGGCCAATCGCCCGCCCGTGCGTGAGGGCCTGCGTGCTAAAGGCATCATCATCCCCGACGATACCTGGTTCGTCGGCGGCTACCACGACACCTGCAACGACAACATCGACCTCTACGACTTGGAGGCCGTGCCAGAGACACACCGCAGCGACCTCGCTCGTGTGCGGCAGTCTTTGGACAAAGCGCGGGCACTTTCCGCCCACGAACGCGCCCGGCGCTTCGAGGCCGCGCTGCCGAACCGAAACGCCGCCACCGGCCTGCGCCACGTTCAGGAGCGTGCCGAGCAACTCGGCGAGCCACGCCCCGAGTACGGCCACTGCACGAACTCCGTCGCCATCGTTGGCCGGCGTGACACCACTCGCGGCCTCTTCTTTGACCGCCGTGCCTTCCTCGTCAGCTACGACGCTCCGAAAGACCCGGAAAACAAAGCGCTCGCCGCTGTGCTCGGTGCCGTCATCCCCGTCTGTGGCGGGATCAGCCTCGAGTACTACTTCTCGTTTGTCGATAACGAAGGCTACGGCTGCGGCACCAAGCTCCCGCACAACGTCACCGGCCTCGTCGGCGTCATGAACGGTTTCCAGGGCGACCTGCGCACCGGTTTGCCGCTGCAGATGGTCGAAATCCACGAGCCCGTGCGCATCCTCTTCGTTGTTGAAACCACACCGCAGCGTGTGCTCAGCGTCATACACGCCAATCCACTGCTCACCGAGTTTTTGGAAAATCGCTGGATCAGGCTCGCCACGATCGACCCTGAGGACAGCCACATCGAAATCTACCGTGGTAAAGGCCAATGGGAGCCTCTCTCCGGTGATGAGGAACCGCTGCCCGTCGCCTCCAGCTCCATCGCCTACTACTCCGGCAAGATCGAGCACCTGCCCGTCGCGCGGATAGATCCCCGACCCGCCAAAGCCGCGTAATTTCTTCTCTCTTGCTCTTCTCTCCTTTTCGAATGCCCGAAAGCTCCTCTGACCGGGAGGAAGAGCAGGAGAAAGATTCAGCCTCCATTTATCATGTCTCTCTCAGCACTCATCCTCACCCTCGTCGCCGTTCCAGGTTCCTTGTTCATCCTGCTCTCGCTACTGTGGCTGCTGGGTGTGAAACTACCCGAACGGGCCATGTCACGGCTCACCAAGGGAGCGTATGCTTTTCTCACTCTCGTCACCTTCGTCATCGCCTGGAGGATGTGGCAGAGCGGGCAGCACTCCATTCGCATCTCCATCGGTGACCATTGGTTCAAGGTCGCGCATTATGAGTTCCCGCTCACCCTTCTGCTCGACCGCCTCTCGCTGCCCATCGTCGGCATTACGGTGATCCTCGCCGGCATCGTCGGCAGCTTCAGCGTGCGCTACCTGCACCGTGATCCCGGCTTCTTCCGCTTCTTCCTTCTGCTGCATCTCTTCACCTTCGGTGCGTTGCTCGTCTTCATGGCGGACTCGCTCGACGTGCTGCTCGGTGGCTGGGAGATCGTCGGCATCACCAGCGTGCTGCTCATCGGCTTCTTCCAATACCGGCCGGATCCCGTGAAGAACGCCCTCCGCGTCTTTGCCACCTATCGCGTGGCGGATCTCTTCATGCTCATGGGCGTCTTCCTGGCTCATCATTGGTTCAAAACCGCCTCGTGGAACGGCATGTTCAACGGCGAGTGGCCCGGACACGTCAACAACCTCAACGGCACCGCCGCCACCGTCGTCGCGGTCATGCTCGTCTTCGCTGCCAGCGGTAAATCATCCCAAGGCCCCTTCTGCGGCTGGCTGCCGCGTGCCATGGAAGGCCCCACACCCTCCAGCGCCATCTTTTACGGAGCCATCAGTGTGCATGCCGGCGCCTACCTACTTCTGCGCATCGAGCCGCTGCTGCATTCCTCCGCCATCGCCACCGGCCTGGTCATTTTCATCGGCCTCACTACCGCCGCCCTGGGCACGCTCGTTCATCGCACCTGCGCGGATGCGAAAACCTCGCTCGCCTATGCCTCACAGACGCAGCTCGGCCTCATCTTTGCTGAAATCGGCATGGGCTGGACCACCCTTGCCATCCTGCATGTGGTGGGACACGCCCTCGTCCGCACGCTGCAGTTCCTGCGTGCTCCCAGCATGCTGCATGACTACCACCGCGTGCATGCCGCCGCTGGCGGCCACCTCGAGCCCACCGGCGAGCACTACGAGTCCCTGCTGCCAAAGCAAACACAGATCGTGCTCTACCGCATCGCGCTCGGCCGCGGCTTCTATGATGCGGTCGTGGACCGCTTCATCATCGCCCCCGTCGTCGCCTTCGCGCGATTCCTCGGCGTGTTCGAGTTTCGCGGCGGCAAACCCTGATTTTTTCGCTCCTCCATGACTTTCCTCTCCTTTCCATTCATCACGCTCGGCATTGTTTCTTTGCTCGTCGGAGCTCTTTGGGCCTCTAAATCGGCCAATCCGCGCTTCGCGGCCATTTTTGCTGCCAGCTGCTCCTTCGGCAGCTTTTTGCTCTGCTCGCTCGAAGTCGCCAAAGCTGGTCACACACGACTTTTTGACCCCTGGCTGAGTTTTTTCGAGGCCGATGCCCTCGACGCCGTGCCCATGGCCTTCTTTGCAGCCCTCACACTCCTCGTCATCATCCTCGCACCGAAGCGTGACTCCGGTGGCAAAGCCCTCGCAGGCATTCTGCTCCTCGCCGCCGCCACTCAGACCACCTACGCCGCCGCCAATCTCGCCGTGCTCGCCACCGGCTGGTGGTTCACCAGCCTGCCCTTCGTCCTGCGCATGTTTGGCGAAGATCGTAGTCAAAAACTCGCCCAAGGCTTCCTCATCGCCAGCAGCATCGCCCTCACCGCCGCCATCGCCGTGCTGCATCACATCGAGATCGACGAAATCTCCCACGCCAGCAACCTCGCCTTCGGACTCATCATCCTCGCCGTCGTGCTGCGTAAAGGCCTCTTCCCGCTGCATGGCTGGATGATCAGTTCCTTCGAGCACGGCCCGCTGCTGCCACTTGCTCTGCTCTTCAACGGCCACCTCGGAGCCCTCCTCATCGCCCGCAGCGAAACCACCGCGCTCAGCCTCTCCGAAAAGCACGTCCTCGAGTTTCTCAGCATCGCTGCGCTCGTCACCGCGCTCATCACCAGCCTGCGCGGCTTCGCCGAAAAGAAACCGCGTCGCATGCTCGGCCTGCTCTGCCTCTCGCAGGCCAGCTTCATCCTCGCCGGCATCGCCACCGCCTCAGCGGAAGGCATCACCGGAGCGCTTGTGCACTGGCTCGTCGTCAGCGCAGCCTCCACCGGCCTCATCGCCATCGTCCGCGTGCTCGAAGTCCGCGTCTCTGGCAGCACAGATCCCACCGCACACCTCGGCCTCGCCGCCAAGGCCCCACGTCTCGCCACCTTCTTCCTCGTCTGCGGTCTGGCCCTCATCGGCCTACCCGGCACACTCGGCTACTGCGCCGAGGACCTCATCTTCCACGGTGCCTTAGAGAACCATCACTGGATCGGCATCGCCCTGCCCATCGCCACCGCTTTCAATGCCATCAATCTCCTGCGCATCTTCAACATCCTCTTTCTCGGCGTCCTGCCCAAGCACGTCATCGACATCCCGGATGCCTTGCCACGCGAACGATGGCCGTTGGCCGTCATCGTTGTCTTCCTCATCGCCGGAGGCATCTTCCCCTCCAAAGTCCTCCGCTGGCGCGAAGAAGCCGCGCATGAAATCGAAGCAGGTCTCGGGCTCGACAAGGCCGAGCATAGTGAGCATTGAAACACTCAGGCTTCTCAAACCTGTGCTATGGCGAATCCTCAATCCACAAACATGAACTCGTTGGAGAGCAGTAGGATCTGAACGAACTGCTCCCACGGATTCAGAAGCGTGCGCGGTTGCTCGCTGAAGTCTTTGGCGGCATCCCAGACCTCCACGGTGGACTCATCACCTCCGCCACTCGTGAAGGATGCCTGCGATGAACGAAGGACGGGAGACCACAAGAACTGGTCACTGTTGAGCCCATCACCGATGTCCACGATGAAATCGAGCGTCTCTCCGCGACGAAAAGTGATCGCGGAGAGATCCAGGCGGGCGCTGGCATGATGAAGATGAGTGCTCATGAGTTTCCCAAGCCTCGAATGGCTGACAAAGGCGCGAATGCCGTCACCGGCCTCGGGCTCATGTATCAGAGTCGAGGAAAGATCGTAGCGGCCATCTGCTGGAGCGGTCCATCGACGGACAACCGCATGGAGCCGATCATTGCCTGGATGGCCTCCCTGTGCGCTCAACTGTGCCCAGCCGAGGGAGGCGTTCGGCCACATCTCCTCTCCTTGCCAGGCAGAGCCGTTGAAATGAGGCAGGGATTTGAACTCGCGGATACGGCCTGCCTTCTCGTCCCATTCACCATGGCCGTATGACCAGCTTTCCGCATGATCGCTCAAAGCAGGCACGAGACTTGGATCGGCTTGGAGGAACTGCTCCGCTTGCGCGGCTTCCACCGGAGTTGGTACGCGCTGAAACAGACGCTCATAAATCATTCGAAGGCGCTCATCCGTGCTCGCGGTGGCGGCGGTGTCTTTCACTAGCGCTCGGGCCTGCTGGACGATGAAAGGATGATTTAATCCAAATAATGCCTGCTGCGGAACGGTGGTCTCGGTGCGCTGCGGGATCGAGAGATCTGGATTGGCGAAATCAAAGGTGCGCATCACCGCGGGCAGATTTTCACGATCCACGAGAGCGTAGAGCGTGCGGCGTGTGTTGTCAGAAGCAAACAATGACAGCGGGCGGCCTCCCATGCGAAGATTGAGGCACCCAGATGATGCCAGCCAAGCATCGCGGGCCTCTTCAAATGTGAGCCGGTGGGGCGTCATTCGGGAGAGGAGCCGGTTATCGGAATCACGCGGATCCGCTTTGTCACTGCGCTGCTGGTAGGTGCGCGAGAGCATGATGAGCCGGTGCATGTGCTTCATGCTCCAGCCCGAGCGAATGAACTCGGCGGCGAGCCAATCGAGCAACACAGGATGGCTCGGGAGGCTTCCTTGCTTCCCAAAATCACTCGGCGTAGCCACCAGACCTCTTCCGAAATGATGCTGCCAGAGGCGGTTCACCATGACGCGGGCTGTCAGTGGATTGGCGGGGTCGATGATGGCCTGGGCGAGCTCGAGGCGGCCGCTGCCCTTGGTAAAAGCGGGGCGTGAGCCAAACAAGCTCGGGAACTTTCGCTCGACGACTTCTCCCTTGGTCAAAGGATTGCCACGAAGGAAAACGCGTGCAGTGCTCGGCACAGCACGATCGAGAAGGACAGTCGAATGGGCGGGCGCGGCTTTGTTCTGCAACAAATGCCGGTCCACGGCCGCTTGGGACTTCCAAAGCTCCACGACGACATTCGTGGGGAAATACATCTCGATGTTGGCGATATGCTCGTCCGGCACAAAGCACGGCGAATCAGCCTTGGTGAGCACTTCATCCGTGATCTTGATGCCGGGATGTTTTTCCAGCCACGCCGTCCAGCGGTGAACGATGAAGGGATTCAGGTCTTTTGCGTCGAGAATCTGTCCGAAGACCTCTTCAGGATACTTATCGAGCTGTCTCTGAGCCGCGAAGTAGGCTGCCGCATGGGCACGAGTGCGAGCCATCTGCTCTTCGCGGCGTTGGGTGAGCAGCCCGCGGTTTTTCTTTTCTAACGCGTCTAACTCGATGGAGAAGCCTTGATCACAAGAGACAAGCGCTTCGGCGGAACTTTGGAAGATGCCATAGAGGCTGTAGTAATCGCGGGTGGGGATGGGATCGAACTTATGATCGTGGCAACGAGCGCATGAGACCGTGAGCGCCTGCGTCCCTCGCATGACGACATCAATGCGGTCATCGATGATGTCATGTGTGACGCCAAGAAAGCGTCTGCCCAGCGTCAAAAAGCCCATCGCTGCGAGATCTGGCGACTTTGCTGGCACGACTTGATCCGCAGCGATCTGAAGCAGCAAAAATCGATCATAGGGCATGTCCTCGTTCAAAGCTCTCACTACCCAGTCTCGATAGGTGGAGGCATGCACCCAGTGCTTTTCTTCCCGCGCATACACATACCCTTTGGTGTCGGAATACCGCGCCACATCCAGCCAATGCCGCGCCCAATGCTCACCATAATGTGGCGAGGTGAGGAGTCGATCCACAAGCGTCGCATAGTCATCGGCTGACCATATTTCCGGCGGCAGATCCGAAGGAGGCAGGCCGGTCAAATCGAAGCTGGCACGTCGCAGCAGTGTGCGGGCATCCGCCCTCGGCGAAAAGGTAAGGCCATGCTTCACCAATTCGCGTTCAACCAGCTCATCGATTCCTGACGAGCGGACAGGACGCAACGGCTGGAAAGCCCAGTGTTCCTCCGCAGAGACTGCCGCAGAGATGCAGAGCACGAAGCATGAAACCAGTTTGATCACAATGGTGATCTACTACGCCGCCCAGAGATGTGCCTTTGCTTGCCAGCCCAAGTTCCCGAGAAGCAGAAACTATTCTCCGCCTTGGATGGCGACCTTCTCACCGACTTCCTGATCACCCAAGATAGGCCAGAAGGCCTCCATGTTGAGCAGGTTCGGAGGATTCATCTTCCATGCTTTGCCATCCTTGATGCCCACACCTTGATAGGTGATCGGCATGAGTGTCACGCAAAGGCGGTCATGATCAAACTTCTGCACATGAAGCGCAGCGGCGAAGCTATTCTTCTTATCGAGTGTGATCTTGTCACCCACTTGGCAGGGATCGGCCGCCTCCTTCAGGCCAGGGAGGACGATTTCGACATCCACATCTTCAAGTTCTACCGAACGAGCACGAACGACCCAACCTTCGGTGATCACATCCGTCGAGGAAAGAGGGCGCGTGTTGAGCACCTGATACTCCCCGGTGACGTAGATGGGCTGCTCCTGCTTGTAATTGCGGATGTAAGCCCGCTTGAGCATGTCGTTCTTCACCGCCAGTTGCTCATGCGAAAATGCAAAAAATTCAGCGAGCAAATCGCGAGATGGTAAAAACTTCCCGCCTGGGACCGAGTACTTCGAAAAGGGGCGGATGGGATCGAGTTTATCAAATTTAGCGAGAACACGATAATTAAAGGGCTTCTCGGGGTGCGAGAAGACCATAATACTAAAGAACCAACAGAAAGTGGCCACTCCCATCAGGAACGTGATCAAAATGGTCCACCAAAAGATTCCCCCGGAATCTTTCTTTTTTGAGAAGCTACCCCCGCCATAAGAACGGTACTCACTTCCATCACTCAAAAATCGAATATGCATGGCAAATCTGCGAAGATTTTTATAAAAACTGGATTAAAACTTCTTAAATTCTACAAGACTACGGCTATTTGAAAAGAAAATTTTGTGAACAAGTGGCTTTTTGAGGAATTCAAAGCGGAGGCGACCCGGACAGCAGAAAACCGGCCACTTTCAGATCGCAATCAAGCACCGCATCATACGGTGGCCATGGGTCGGGCTATATCATCCGCCTGAAAGAAGCCAAACAATGCATAGCGATGAAGTTTTCGCGAATGAACGGTTGACAAAGGTTTGGACTTCTTCTGGCCAAAAGGCCCGCCACACGGCGGAAAAGAGAAGCCGAGATCGCCGATATAAAGATCGCTCCCATGAATGATCTATCCCCACTGATCCATCGTCGTGAATTCTTTGCCAAGACCGTTTTCGCCACGCTTGGATGCGCTGTCGGCTCGCCGAATTCTCCGGCACTGGCTCAAACCGATTCTAAGCCTATCGAGATATCGACGTTGGATGCACTCAACCGCTTTCCACGAATGATGCAGGACTGGCTCGTCACTGAGGTGCGAGCTGCTGAGGCACGCGGAAATGTGAAACGAACGAAATTGAAAACGAAGGCCGATGCGGAGGCCTATGTGAAATCAGTGCAGGAACGCATTCGCATGAGCTTCCGGCCATTCCCGGAGCAAACGGCGCTGAATGCCAAGGTGACCCGTGTGATCGAGCGAGAGGCTTATCGCATCGAGAACATTCACTTTGAGAGCCGACCTGGTTTCATCGTCACGGGTAATCTCTATCTACCGACGAACACACCAAGCAAGGTGCCAGGCGTGATCGGCGTGTGCGGCCACTCGCTCAATGGCAAGGCGGCGGAGGCGTATCAAAGCTTTGCGCAGGGTCTCGCACGGCAGGGCATAGCGTGTTTTTTGATCGATCCCGCAGGCCAGGGCGAGCGATTTCAGTATTTGAATGAGAAACTCGGTTCGCGCCTCAGCGGCGGCACAACGGAGCACAATCAAATGGGCAATTCCATGCTGCTCGTGGGCGAGTTTCTCGGCGCGTGGTTCGCGTGGGATGCCATTCGAGCGCTCGACTACCTGCTCACGCGGCCGGAGATCGACGAGCGGCACATCGGCGTGACGGGAAATTCCGGCGGCGGCACCCAGACGACGTGGTTGTGCGGTTTGGAGCCGCGTTTCACGATGGGCGCGCCATCGTGCTTCGTGACCACCTTTCGCCGTGATGCCGAGAACGAACTGCCACAGGACAACGAGCAGTGCCCGCCACGAGTTTTGGCACTCGATCTCGATCATTGCGACTTTCTCGCCGCCATGGCACCGAAGCCCGTGATCATCATGGCGCAGGAAAAGGATTACTTCGACGCCCGTGGCAGCGCGGAGACCTACAAGCGGCTCAAAAAGCTCTACACCTTGCTCGGCAAGCCCGAGAATATCGCGCTGCACACTGGCCCCGATCCACATGGCTACTCGCAGCCAAACCGCGAGGCGATGTATCGCTTCTTCGGCAAGGCCACCGGCCTCAAGATGGCTGAAGTCGAGCCAGCGATCTCGATCGAGAAGGACGCGAACCTACTTTGCACACCGCAAGGTCAGGTCGGCGCGATGAGCAGTCGCACGATCATGTCATTCACGAAGGAGAAAGCCGAGTCGCTAGCCTCAAAGCGTGGCAAACTCGATCTCAACGTCGTGCGTGAGGTGCTGAAACTGCCGACGATGCCAAAAACCGCCCCCGACTACCGCATTCTCCGCAGCGCGGGCAATCGCAAGTATCCCGCCAAGGCCTACTGCACCTACGCCGTCGAGACGGAAACGGAGGTGCATGCGCTGGTCACGCGCTTGAGCGCCGAGGCGCTCACCTCCCGTCTGCCGCGTGGTTTGAAGAAGGCCGCGCTCTACATCTCCCATCACTCGGCGGATGCCGAGCTGCGTGATGAACCGCTCGTTCAGGAGCTTCTCGCTGCCTCGCCGGATGCGGCTTTCTTCGCCTGTGATGTGCGCGGCATCGGTGATTCGCAGCCAGATACCTGTGGCGTGGATCAGTTCTTCGCTCGCTACGGCAGCCATTACTTCTACGCAGCCTACAGCTTCATGCTCGACCGTCCGCTGCTCGGCCAGCGAGTGCATGATGTGCTGCGGGTTGTGCAAGTGCTCGCTGCTGCGGGCCATGAGGAAATTCACCTCGTCGGCAATGGCTGGGGCGCATTGCCAGCGGCGTTTGCCGCGCTGCTTTCGCCAGCGGTGAAGCAGGTGACGCTGAAGCATGCGCTCACTTCATTCCACGAACTCGCCATTCACGAGGACCAGCAATGGCCGTATGCCACGATGCTGCGGGATGTGCTGGCGAAGTTTGATCTGCCAGAATGCTACGCGCAGCTCGAGGCGAAGAATCTCCGTCAAATCGAGCCCTGGGGTGCGGCGGATGGCATGAAGTGATGCGCGATACTTGCCTGTCATGCTCCTGCGGGTAGGGACGAGCATGGATGAAACCTACCAGCAACGATTTGGCGGCATGGCGCGGCTCTACGGCGTGGCGGCACTGCCACGTCTC
>Ga0209298_10001995_pt1 | contig 12931 bp, 20 predicted proteins | sample S_140806_EF_Meta_FD_187325 | JGI IMG/M metagenome (GOLD analysis project Ga0209298, IMG submission 187325) | Freshwater microbial communities from Lake Simoncouche, Canada to study carbon cycling - S_140806_EF_MetaG (SPAdes) (version 2) | ecosystem: Environmental > Aquatic > Freshwater > Lake ...
ATTGCTAGTCCTCCCAGTTTTCGTCTTTGACTGCATCAAGCACAGTTTTATAGACAGATCCATAGGCAATGAAGTCTTTGATACTGTCGTAATGATCTGGGGTTTCACTAAGCCTAGAAACCTTGACAAGTGCCATACATAATGCAGCTTGGTGAGGTGTAACTGGGAAGTCGAGATAAGCAGACCATAAGCCCGCAATTCGTTTGTGATTGTAGAATGGATGACCATAGACGCTTCCGCGCTGCTGGATCGTAGTAATGACCTCATCAAATAACTGCTCAGTATTTGTCGGCATTATTTTTGTTTTCCATCATCCTGCGGTGCATATCCCAGCCGTCTTTACGACCGCGCCAATAATGCGTTTGCTTTGCGCTTTCATGTATTCCATAAGCCCAGATAATTGCAACCATTGATGCAACCCATACTAGACCAGCTTCTTTTAGCGTCATTTTGTTGCCCACTCCCTGATTATTTTAGGCATCGCAACAGGATTTCTGTTATCGATTATTTTATAGGTTGCGCCTGACGGATGCACAGATGGTGCAGCAGCAACATAACCTTTCCATTTAATGTCAATTCCATCAATCAATTTACCTTTGAATACATCAGACTTGTTAGCTGTGTAATAAAGGTGCAAGCCATCACCAGTTTGGACTGTGTAAGTTGGCTCAAACTCAGGCAGTAATTCGCCTCCGTTGCGGTAATCAATATCAAAAACAACTAGACCTGATTGATAACAGGCTATGCCAATGTTAATTTTCTGATCATAATCAAACCAGAAGTTAATAAGTTTCTGGTCAGTTGTAGCTGATAAATAAGCCCTTTGAGCCAAGTCAAAGTGCGGATCTTTCTTGCGTGGCAATAATGGCAAAACTGCCCATCCTCGCTCCGCGTATTCTAAAGCTGTATCTCTACTGCCTAGATCTAGTTTCATCTCGCTCCCTACATATCCACACACCCTGTGCAGATACATAAAGGATGACCTAAATCAAGTTAATTATCTACCTGAGTGTCGGCGTGTTTTATAACAATTAGATAAAGCCAAGAGCCTCAATTGCATCGATATGATCATCAATCGTGCGTGGCTGATAATCTGTTTCACACTCCATAGGACTTTCCAAGAGCTGTAAATGATCCGTCCTTGTTGATTGGAATAAGCGTAGGGGTCATGTTTTTGCCATTCCATTCGAGGATAGCGATACCCATCTGCCAATTGGCCACAGTTCGCGTATAAGAGGCTTTAGCCTTATTCATAAGATTACCTACCTCAATGCCATAAAGGGGTCTGTAATGGCCTCCTATGCCCTCAGAATAGGCACTCATGCCCAGTCTATGAGTATGCCCAATAACGCAGGATTTGCCAGTCTTACGGGCTAAATTCAATGCAGTCATTCCAGCGTTAGGATTTGAATTGCCTTCATCGCCATGAGCTAAAATCCAGCCCTTTTCAAATTCGTAAAATGTCTTATGAAAGGTTATGCCTAAACTGTCAAAATCCATAAACTTGGCGTATTGCAACTCAGGTAATGACAGCATGCCCGGAACTTTTAGAAGTGTGTTGTAAAGCCTGTCAGTATGGTTTGATCTAACAATGTGCGCTTCTTTAGCGTTTTCGGTTAATGACCAAAGGATCTCTTGAGTAGCTGTTCGATCTTGATCAAGGGTCTGCTGATAAGCCAAAGGTGTTTTCTCAGCCCATCGAGAAATGGTTTGAAAGTCAATCTCATCGCCAACGCATAGAACGCTATCAAACTTTTCACGCCTTGCCAGTTTAATGACATTTTTGACAGCTGCTTCATGGTGGTAAGGAATTTGCAAATCACTTATTACTAAGTAACGCTTAATCATCATCCTCTTCGTCAGTTGGATCTATGGAAGGAATAATCCCGCCATCGCCTACGATCCAATCAGGGAAAGTCTTATGTTCAGTCATAAGCCAAAAAGCGTGTTCAGGCGTAAATCCTGCTTTTCTGGCTGCTTTGTAGCATTCGTGAAGAGCCATGTAATGTTGATCGATTTTTGTTAATGGCTCAGGAGATTGGCGAACGACGCGACGATTGATCTTTTTGCGTTTGATAGGTTTTCGTGTGTTCGCCATAATTAAAATTATGACTTACTGATTAGGACAAAGAGATCATCGACACGCTTCTCAAGTCGATTTATTTGATCCTTTATTGATGAGCCACCATTCGGTTTTAATTCAGTTAAATAGGATTTAATAACCCAACGCAGAGCCAGCAATAAACTGCTTGCGATTGCGCAACCACCAACGGCTAACGCGACCCAATCGTTTGGCGTCATTTCGCATCGATACCATAATCAACTTCTTTACCAGAAGTAGGATCAATGGCTTTAATTAGGGGAGCAATTAGCGCGCCAAGCATTACTGCATATTCAGGCTTGATATCTCCCACAATGGCTAAAGCCACAGTTATTCCAGAAGCTGCAACAGCTCTTAAATATGACTTAATTGCTGCTTTGTGTTTCTTGGTTAGTTTCATTATTTGCCTCCTAGTAGTGGGATGTTAAAGAAATCGCCTTTTTGATTTGGTTTGAATGAGATATGCAAATGCTTATGATGGGGATTTATGCCGCGATACTTCACAAACTTCCAAAATGATTTAGCACTAGCAATTTTGCCGGCATGGATTACATACAGAATACGCTTATCTGTTTTTGCTGCCTGTCTAATTTGATCTGCCAAATCGAAACTAACTCCTTCTTGGTCAGAAAGGCGAGCGTCAATGTCGATGGCGCATACTTCACCCTGTTCGTTTGGGTTATGCTGACTGACTCTGGATGAATGACGAGCATCACCAATCCACCCATCGCTGGCACGCTTGCGATCAGGGAAGCAGTCATCTGTTTGTTCTCTTAACTGAACAGCAGCTTTAGATAACCAAGCCTTCATTAGCCAAGTATCGTTTTAAGTTCATCAGCAGTTAAACCAATGCGATCAAGGATTGCAGATTTGGCAGCAGCCTTTTTTTCTGCTTCGGCTTTTTTAATTTTTACCAAATCTTTTACTGCCTTTTCAATTTCTGCTTTTGATGGCATAGGTCTTTCATCTAACCAAGTTAATCCATCTAAATCATGTCCAACCAAGACCAATTCAGGATTTGGAACTAAATAAGCAATTGCCTCAGCAATTTCTGTGTTTGTCATTATGCACCAATTTCTAATAGAGTAATGGTTGAAATAGAATCTGCATATTGTATTCTTACATTTGTTCCATTAAAGAAATTTTTAAATTGAGTTTTATATGTTGTTGCAGAAGTTGTTGCTGGACTATCTAGATATGAAGTTGAAACTGATCCAACAGCACTTTCAATCGTTGTATTCGTAAAACCTGCTTTTTTCTCAAATACCAAAATACTTGATCCATTTCTTAATAACTGCAAACCCATTGAGTTTGTTGCGTTATCGTATGCTTTATAGACTCCAGTGTGATTTACTAAAACAAGAATTTTGCTTGTTGCTGATGATGGGGTAATTGTTGCTGTTAATCCTGTATCCGTAAAAGTGCTGCTCAATAATAAAACCTCTGTTCCATATTGTGCATTAACTACCTGTAAAACTTTTCCGCCACCAGCAGGGGCAGCCCAAGTTGGCACGCCACCAGCAACAGTTAAAACATTTCCAGTTGATCCAATTCCAAGTCTTGTGTTTGTATTAGCTGTGGATGAACGATATTCAATATCGCCAAGAGTTGTAGATGGGTTTAATGCTTTTGTGGTTGTATCAACAGATGAACCAAGTGTGCGAATAGCAGATGCGCCATCCTTGACCAGCGCGGTGTCATCTGGTGTTGTCCAGCCATAGTTAGTAGTGGTTGCCATATTGTCCTATTCTTAGGATACGATTGTAGCGTATTCCCATGTCAAAGTTGTGGATAAGGTGTTCCAAGCCTCACCAACAGGCACAGTATTCCATCGCATTGCGACTTGACTGAACGCAACTGGTGAAAGATTTATTGTTAGAAATAGTTCATTGAATCTAGTGCTCCAACGCCAGCCTTCAACATAACCTTCAAACTCACCAGCTGAAATCTGGGTAGGTAGGTTTTGAATGTTCAATGGCTGACCCATAAAGATCCCAAGCAAGTTATCCCGATCTGAGTTATCAATTTCAGGATTTGTCAATGGGAAAGTGATGCTTTGAAATGCTGGTAATGGGAAGGCTCTTTGGGCAATATAACGATCTGCCACAGCTTGAGCATCTATTGCTGAATGAATTGTCGAATTAATACTTTCACCTTTGTAACCATAAAGTGCAATTGATGATGCTGATGATGCAGTTTTTTCTTGGCTAAAATTTGAGCCATAATTGATAATAATGTCATTTCGAATATCACCTGATCTAGTGATGGTTGATAAACCTGAACCTAAAGCATGATTGGCATCAAGATCAACATAACCATTGGCTAACAGATAAGTTTGGCGATGATCTGCGTCTGCATAACCAATATTGCCTGCACTGTCCTCATACAAATATCCAAAGGCTGAATTGGCTATAAGGCTTGCAATGTTGTAAATAGTGTCTGGGGCTTCCGTTCCACTTCGATTTTGCATTGTGTAAAGACCAGGCTGATCAATTTCGCCAAGTCCTTGATTTCCAGCAGTAGCCCAAGTTTCAGTTGCAGAATACGTTGCCCAAGTTGATGCTGCTGGAACATCATTCCAAGATGCCAGTAATACGCTTGAAAGAATTCCGTATATTTGATTGCCATCTTCATCTTGGGAAACTGCATCAGAATATAATTCTCTTGCTAACTTAACCAAAGATCCCATTGCCAAAATTGTGTAATTAGCAACCTTTGCTATATTTCCAAATGCTCCAACTTCAACAGTTAGATCAGTAATATCTCCACCAAAGAGATTGACATAAGTTCCTGAACTATTTTTAACTTGTAAAGCAAAACTATCGTTGATTGCAAAAGGTAAGGTTTGACCAGATAAAGCCACCAAAGTAACTTGCATATAAGATGGGGATGGCTGTGTATAAATATCAGTCCGACCAGCCTGATGTTGAATATCGCTGATTGCTATGTTTGTATAATCAGTTCCACCAACAGTCAATTTCCATTCAGGAGTAAAGACAGTCATTAATCGCCTCGAACGCTTCTGCCACTCAATGCTGGAATTGATCTTGCTGCGCTTTCGTTAATTACCTTAGCAACTGCTCTAGCTGCGCTCTCGCTGTCTAATGATTGAACTGTGATGTTATTTGTAACAGTTGGAGCAACTCCTCCTCCACGATATCCTGGTTGTGGTGGAGCGATATCTGTGGTTTGACCAAAATCAGTTGCCAAACCAACACCTAAACCAACACCTGCCAAAGCAACTGCGCCTGCACCAATAGACACTCCACCAGTTGCAAGAGCGGTTGCAGTAGCAGCAAGGGCAGCTGAATTTCTAAGAGCCACCATTGCGCCAACCAATACTTCAACAGCTGCAACAAATGCAAGCACTTTATTAACTACAAATACTGTTGCAATAATACCAGCCAATATAATTAATTCATCTTTGATGCTGATAATAAATCCAATGACGGAAATTAATTGCTGACCAAATTTATAAGCACCTTCTGTTGCATTTGTTATGCCTGCAACTACTCCATCCTCACCAGTTAATCCGGCAGCAAAGGCTTGCACATTGGGAACAACAGTTGCCAAAATATAATCTGCCAATTGCTTAACGATTGGTAATAAAGCAGTTCCAATCTTTTCTTTAGTTTCATCAAGGGCGATGGTTAATTGCTTGAATTTAAACTCAGCATTGGTTGCCTCATTGTCAATAAAACCTTTGTAGGTTCCCTTGAGCATCTGCATGATTTCCTCATGAGATTTTGTTTTAAGGGTAGTTGCATCTATACCAACACCTAATTTGCCAAGTGCTGTGTTTGATCCATCAAATGATTTTGCAAGCGCATTTGTAACAGTTTCTAATGGCTTACCAGTTGCGGTGGCAATTTCTTGAGATAATGACAATAATTCTTGGGCTTTGGTAACATCATTAGTTGATCGAATAAGTCTGGCAAATGCTGGTCTTAAAACTTCATCGGTTGTAGCTGTGGCAATGGATTGTTTTGTAATATAAGTATCGATTGCTGCTATCTGATCCTCTGTGGCTTTAGTGCTGGAGCGAATAGTTTGCTCTAAGGTCTTACGGCTTTTCTCATCCTCAGCTGCTGCACGAACTGCTGATACTGCAAATGCTGTGGCTGCTGCTCCTACGGCTGCAAATGCTAATGCTGCCTTCTTGCCAAATTCGGCTATATTGTCAGCTGATTTATTTACAACCTTTTCAGCATCATCTAAACCTTTTTTAAGATTATCAATATCGGCAGCTAAAGCAAGGGTTAATGTTCTACTTGCCATCATTGAACTCTTTTCTAATGTCTAAAATTATATCTTCAAATTCCTTAATTATAGTTGGTTGCAAATGTCTAATTGTTGGATAAATAAACCAACCTCTTGATCCCGGGCCTTTTGGCATTGGGCCAGACCATCTTGGAAATTGTGGATATTTACCTGAACCAAATTCAGCTGCTGCACCAATACCTTTACGATTACCTTTTGGGTCATTTCGAGTATTAAATTGAGTTGTTGCACCACCAGAAAATCTTTGTGAAGCAAAACCAAAAGATATTTCACCAAGTAATGAGGATTTCTTTACCTTACCGCCTTGAGCGACACGATCAGCAACCTTGCCTCTTGATGAAGCAACACGACGAATTTCGGTCAATTCCCTTTGTGCTAATTCGCCAACTCTGCGTCTAGTTTCCTCAGTAGCAATATCGCTCATATTTCTCATGACTTTAGCAAACTGCATAAGCTCTTTTTTGTCATAAACTATTAGAGGTTCGGTGCTAGTTGCCATTCCGTTCCTCCAATATCTCGATCGCTGTTAAAACATCCTCGCCATCAACCCATTCACTCATTGGAATTTGAGTGGCTATTGCCAACTCAACCAATAATCTACTTAGGCTTCCTGCTGGGTGGCTTTTGGGTTTGCATCACCGACAATGACATCGCCAACTGTTTCCATCCAAGCCTCAAATGGTTTAACTGGTTTTCCAGCAGCTTCGCGCTTGTGAGCGTTGTATGCTAAAAACATCAGATCCCACATGCCAAGTTTTTCTTTTGCTTGGCTTATGGTGTTGCCAGTTGATTTCTCCCACTTAGCCCACTCAGGCGGTTGGGCAATATAGGTTGCTTGCTCGCCTGAGTTATATTCAATTGTGATTGGTAACTTCATTTTTTGCTCCCGTTTCTATTTTTTAACTAAATGTTTCGGTTACATTTCCATTGGTGACTGTGAAAGTAAATGAAACAGTTTGTGCATCTACGCCTGATCCTCCAGCTGTTGGAAATTCAGGTTTGATTGGAAATACAAATTGTGCGCCAGTTGCAGTTGTAAGTGTAATGTTGATATCTGTGTCTGGTGCGCTTTCTGCTGCTGCCCAAATAGCCTCGCAAACAGAACTTGTCTTACCCCAGTCGGCTAACATATCCAATTGGAAAGTTCCGCTGGTGAAAGTGGTTTTGTAAGCAATTCCGTCAAGTGTTTGATATGACTGACGCTCATTGATTTTTGTCAAAACTGCATTGGTTGCTTGTGCTTCGATGTCTGTTCCACCTGTGAAAGACAACGAAATATCGCGACCTGTGATTACTGTGGTTGCCATGATTTCTCCTTAGACTGTGCGTGTGTAGTAGGTAGATACTCGAACATCTGCAATTAGCAAAGTCGATGCTCCGACTGTGGTGACTGTTGGTCTTTCGACCGAGCTGACAATATATCCACCAGGAATTACTGCCAGAACGCTTATAATCAATTGCTCGATATTGTCGAGCGATGCAGGGTTGCTGTTGTATGCAACTGCAACTGAAATAGTAAAATTAACTTTTGCTCTGATATTGCTTTTGTTTATTGTTTCAAATTCCAAATATGGGCTGTCTGGAACGACAACTACTGCTGGCGGAATAACTGTTTCTGGAACATAAGCATAAACATTACCTGCAACACTTGCTAAAGCTGTGGCTAAAGGTGTGCGAACTTGTTCAAGAATTGTTTGGTTAGCCACTATTGAGCCATGCTTTCGGTGTCAATATAACTGCCTAATAACCCAACGCATTTGTTGAATAAACTTCTACCCATGCGGAAAGGCGTGCTGGTAAAATCTACTCCTTCGATTTGTCCTCCACCTGCAAGTCTTGCTTGGAAAACTTCGACTGAAACTGTATAGACGGCTGATTGAACAGCTGCATTTCCAACATAAGTTGATCCGCCAGAAAGGGCAGCAATTCCGGATGGGATGACATTAGTCGCGAGTAAATCGGCATTAGTGATGGATTGTGAAAAGGTATATTGTCCAAGATTATCTGCCAGCACAACTCTTGTTCCGTTGTAAGGTGATCCGCATCCTGTGATGACGACTGATTGTCCTTCGGTGAATTCATGAATCCCTAGTGTAGTGAAAGTGGCGACATTATTTGTCAGCTCTACTTTTTGAATTGGTGCTTTGAATGTAACTAGCATTGGCAGAATAACAGTTTCTGCGGTATCGATAATTTGGTTTAAGTAAGCATCAGAATATAAGGATGATGACACACCAAGCACAGATCTCAACTCTGAAGCTGTAATTATGGTTGGCATGTCATCTCCTTATTACTCCCATTTATAGCTGCCTACCAGCGGGAGCACCAGTAGGCATTAAGGGCAATTAAGCCTTGTTGAAGCGACGGATACCGCCTGCAACCTTGGTTGCAATTGCGTAGTATCCATAAACTGCTACTTGTAGGCGGCCATTAGCGAATGCCTGAACTTGTAGAGTTGTCTTTGGTGCTTCGTAGAATGTGATTGCATCTGGATTAACCAAAAGCATTGTGTCATCAGCTGTTCCTGAACCAATAAATGGATCAACATATAGGTTTGTGCCTAATACTGAGCCAACTACTGATGAAGGTGAAGCGATACCTGAGTTGTTGCTTGGATTAGCAGCAGCATAAATTGGACGCTTTGTTGTATCTTGCGCAGCAAGCATTACTGACCACCATGAGCTGTTTGTGATCAAGTTAGTTGCAAATCCGCCAGTTGCAGCATAAGCAGCAGCAGCCTCAGTTGCAATGTAAGCCTGTAAGCCATCAGCATCAGCTGTGGTTGCAGTTCCAACTGTTCCATCTGTAAACATTTGAGTGAATACAGCGGTGTCAGTTGCTTTTGCATAAGCATTGTTTAATTGACGAATTAATTCATCATAGAAAACTGGTGATGATCGATCGATCAATTCCCAAGAAATGTTTTGAAGTCCAGCAGCTTTCTTAACATCAACTGTAATATAGCCAGAAGCCATTTCAGTTCCGCCAAGTGCTTCGCCCTCAGTTGAGTTTCCATCAACTGTTGGTGCGGTTGTTAATTTAGGAATTGTGAATGACATTCCTGATGCTGGCAGAACACCGCGAGAAATTGCATCAACTGATGGGCGTGCGCCAATTGTTGTTGTAATAAACTCGTTTAGGTGTTGTGGAAGTGTTAGACCTGTGTTGGTTGTTGTGTCATCTGCGAACTTAACATAAGTGCGGCTCTCATCGTTGCCCATAGCGGCTTTGATTGAGTGCTCTAAGTAAGATCCAGCAGACACGATTGGTGAGCGTGGCTTCGCGTAAGCAACTGGTTGATTTGCTACTACTGCCACAGGCTCAGACTTTGCAGCTTCTACCGCTTCGGTTGCGATAGGAGCATCTGAAGTAATATCAGACACTTTGTCCTCCTGTGTTGTTGTATCCTCAGCGGTTGCTTCGGAATTCTCTGGTGTTGTTTCAGTCGCTACGACTTTTTCAACTCTTGCTGATGCAATTGCAGGATCAGACACCAAACTGACCTCAGCTAATGAACTTTTTGAAATAACCATTGCGCCTTCTTTGTTATCCCAAGCATCAACCATTACACCAACGGAAAATCCATCACGTAATCCAGTTGCTGCTTCCTCTAATGCATCATCAGCTGCAAAAGTTTTTGCTAACTTAAATGTGCCTTCTAAACCTTGATCGTTTGCAGTTATATCAATCAATTTACCAAGTGGTCGAGTTTTGTCATGTTCCAAAAGCAATTTGACTGGCTTTGAGAAATCAATACTGTCTTTTGCAAATATTGTTGCGCCTGCGCTGGTATTACCACGCTCATTCCAAGAAACAATTGTTCCAGAAATTGTTCGCTTGTTTGTATCGGCTGCGGTTATGGTTATTGGGAAGTTAATCTTCATTTGATTAAGTCCTCCTCCTCTTGGATTTGTTCGATGCTCATTGCACCGATGCGGTTTAGGATTTCATAAACTTGCGCTCTTTGTAATGCATCTCCACGCAAGAAATCATCAACGCTAAAACGGATCTCAGTTCCGTAAGGCGTAAAATCTGGCATTGTTAATCTTTGTTCAATTGCAGTAAGGATTGGTCGTAATGAGAAATCAATCAAAGCCTTTCTTTCATTTACGGAATTTGAATAGGTCATTGATGTTGTTTCTGCTGAAATAAAATAAGCCGGTATTCCTGCTGCTCTTGAAATTTCCAAAGCAACATATTGACGCGCTTCATTCAATTGAAGTTTTGCTGGATCAAATCCTAAAGCCGTTAATTCAACATTAGCATTCAAGAATGCGGTTGCTCTAGTTGATCTCGCGATTTTCCAACTTTCGAGAAGTTTTGAAATTCTCTCTGGTGTCAAATTAGTTCCATTTGATTTTAATACCATTGTTGGAACTGGTTCTTTTGCGTAAAGTTCAGCAGCCTTTTCTAATTCTAAAGCTGCACGGATCGTGCGACCTGCTCTTTGTAAAATTCCTTCATCTAATCCATCAAATCGGACAATAGATCCAATTCCTGATTGTGGTGTCATAATTCCATCTAATTCATAACCAATAATTTCGGTTGAATTATTATTTAATCTAGGAATGATTCTATTTGGTGCAACTCTTGTCCATTGGCGAACTCTTGCGCCATCTGAAACTGAGTAAGCATCTAAAACTAATCCATAACCTACGCCATAAAACAATATATCCTCAGCAAGCCAAGCATAAACAGCTGATCCAGTAATTCTTGCATCTGGTTGCCAAATTGCTTGAACTGGTTCAACATGTGCTCCAGTGAATTTGTTATAGCCTTCTAAAGGTAGTGATCCAACTGTTGAACAAATAATATTTCTTGCTCTCGCAAGTGCTGGAACTGACATAGCCATTTCGCGAGTTGCGGTTTGTTGTGAAAAGTAAATTCCACCTAAAGCCTGTTGAATATTATATGGAGCGTTAGCAGCGGCAACATCAACGCCATCTGTTGCGGTTTTTGTATTTACTTGAAAGCGGTCGAATAATCCCATTAGCACATAATATACCATATTTCCTAATTATCCGACTTGTATATCTATTTCCGTTTCTTGTTGTGTCGCAAAATAAGTTGCTAATGCCGAAGCGACAGCTGCACAAACTGCCACTCGACTTGCACGCCTTCCAATGATCCATGACCCATCCCCATAGGGCAGTTTCGCAGCGGAAAGTGTTTGTTGGGTCAGTTCATCCTGCCCTCCATGCTGTAATCGATGGGAATTGATTGCGCCCAGCCACCGATCACAACTTTCAGCATATATCGCCCCATCCATATCTGTAATGGGAATTCCAGCAGGAACTAGCCGACTCGCGACAGCTTGTGCAGTCCTCTTGGAATAAGCGATAGTCTGAACATTATATTTTCTAACATATGGAGCAATATCATTTGCAACCGCTAAATCATTGATTGAATAATCATTTGACCAAGTGTGCAGTAAAACCAAGTTAAACTTTTCGCCCGGAAGTTTTTGTGTGGCAACTAATGCGCCAAACTTTCTATCTGGACTTAAATCTAATCCAAACCAAGTTTCTTTCTCAGGATCTAAAGGTATTGGATCTGTCTGACATAATCCCCATTTTTGTGCATCAATAGCTGAGTTAATTGTATCGACCCATTGTGCCAAAACTTCAGTTCGAACAATATCTGGCGGATCATTGATAATGGCTTTTAAGTTATCTGGATGAATTGTTATTCCTAGCGATGGATTGGCTTGAGCAAATGCCTGCCAGTTCATTTCTCCTGACGGAAGGAGAATTGGGGCATCGGGTTCTGCACTCCACTCAAACCAACCAATCGGATCGTTGGTCGTAGCTGAAACCAACGCCCTCTCACGCAATTTGTTTAGGATTACCGAATGTTGATCTCCTGCTGATGAATAAATCCAAACCTGTGGGTTTTTAGCAGCCATCATGGAATAACGCATTGATGACCAGGCATCCTCGTCTTTATATTCTCTAAGTTCGTCTAAGTGAATTGTTTCGGGTTTGCTTAAACCTCTAGCCGCATTGTTTGCTGCCTTTACAACAAAGCGTCTATTGCCAAATAATTCTATTTCCTCCGCGCCATGTTGCCAGCGGATTTTCTTTACTTCCTTTTCCAACTTTGGATTGGCTTCCATAAGTGCAACTATCTGCCTAAAGGTTTCAAGGGAAGTTGTAAGTCGATGAGCAGACGCAAGCTGTAAGCCTTCACCCCAAACAAACATTCCAGTTAAGATCCGAAGCATCATCAAAGTTGATTTGCCCTGCTGGCGTGCCATGATCAATCCCAGTTCGGAATGCGCCCAGCGACCATCTGGTCTTACTTTATGACCATGAATGCAAACAAACTTTTGCCATTCCATAAGGTTGATGCCAAGTTCAGTAGCAAAGTCGATCATTTCTTGACCTTTTGATGGTAAATCATTAAGTTTAGAATGAATACGTGGTGTTTGCACACCTCCTAATCCCGAATAAACCTGATCGCTTAAGATCTCTCCAGTTTTAAGGTCTATCAAGCTGATCCAGTCGGTTCATGCCCAATTGAGGTGTTTTGTGGGTTAGAAAAGGAACG
>Ga0209298_10001999_pt1 | contig 12916 bp, 15 predicted proteins | sample S_140806_EF_Meta_FD_187325 | JGI IMG/M metagenome (GOLD analysis project Ga0209298, IMG submission 187325) | Freshwater microbial communities from Lake Simoncouche, Canada to study carbon cycling - S_140806_EF_MetaG (SPAdes) (version 2) | ecosystem: Environmental > Aquatic > Freshwater > Lake ...
TCCGATCTGCAACTGGCCATGGTTATGAATGCCCAGAATATCGCCGGCAACCGCGTCTTCCATTCGCGAACGCTCGTTCGCCATAAAAGTGACTGCGTTCGCGATTTTCATTTCACGTCCCAGGCGTACGTGACGGACTTTAATACCCGGGTGATAGCGCCCCGAGCAGACCCGCACGAACGCAATCCGGTCCCGATGCTGTGGGTCCATGTTCGCTTGAATTTTGAATACGAATGCGGTGAATGCGGGTTCAGTGGGTTCAACGCGTCGAACTCTGGCCGGGCGTGACTGCGGTGGTGGCGCCCATTCGGCAAGGGCACCCAGAATCTCACGGACACCAAAGTTGTTGATTCCGGAACCAAAGAAAACGGGCGTCTGACGCCCAGCGAGAAACGCATCGAGCTCGAAGGTTCCGCTGGCGGCCCGGACCAGCTCCACATCGTTCCGCAATTGAGTGGCTTCGTCGGGGAATTCGCGGTCAAGTACCGGATCATCCAGGCCGTGCAGGACCTGAACATCGTCATCGCCTGCGCGCTCTTCGCCTGCCCGAAACCGCAGGATTTCGTCCCGTTGCATGTGGTAGACGCCCCTAAATCGCTTGCCCATGCCGACTGGCCAGGTCACGGGGGCGCACTGGATTTTCAGGATCGATTCGATCTCATCGAGTAGCTCGATGGGTTCGCGGACCTCGCGGTCCATTTTGTTCACAAAAGTAATGATCGGCGTGTCGCGCAGTCGACAGACCTGAAGCAGTTTGATGGTTTGCTCCTCGACGCCCTTGGCCGCGTCGACCACCATGATCGCGCAATCGACGGCGGTGAGTACCCGATAGGTGTCCTCCGAGAAATCCTTGTGGCCCGGGGTGTCGAGCAAGTTAAACGTGCAACCGCCCCACTGAAACTGCATGACCGAGCTGGCGACCGAGATGCCGCGTTGCTTCTCGACTTCCATCCAGTCTGAGGTGGCATGTCGACCACTCTTGCGGGCCTTGACCGTTCCGGCCATTTGAATGGCACCACCGAATAGCAGAAGTTTTTCGGTCAGCGTGGTTTTGCCCGCATCCGGGTGAGCAATGATGGCAAACGTGCGTCGTTGCCGTACTTGCTCCGCGATTGGACCTTCGGACATTGGAACTCTTTCCCTATTATCGACACGCTGAGAATTGCACCTTGTAACGTGCCCCTTGATTTTTTTGCATAATAACCTAAATATGGTATAGCATAAAAACCTAGAAATTGAATCGCAGAATAACCTACTAAACGGATGGCCAAGCCAGCAAACAAGCTTGCCGAGTCGCTTGGCGTCCTGAAGTCTCTTCAGGACACCGGTCGCGTTGCCATTCGCGCAAACAACCTCTCCCGCGTCCATCGCGAGCGCCTGCTAAAAAACGGCTTCATTCGCGAGGTCATGAAGGGCTGGTACATTCCTGCTCGTCCGGACGGCGCGGCAGGAGAAAGTACAGACTGGTACGCCTCCTTCTGGTCGTTCTGCAGCGCCTACCTGTCGGAACGCTTTGGTGATCAATGGTGCCTAGGCGCTGAGCAGTCCCTCGCCCTACACATCGGCAACTGGACAGTTCCCCGACAATTACTCGTGCGTGCGCCGAAGGGCAACAACAAACCAACCGGGCTTCTCTTCGACACCTCGATTTTCGATATGCGGCTGGAAATTCCAGCCGAAGCAGATGTCGAAACACTCGAAGGTTCGCGTGTGATTCGACTCCCTGCCGCTCTGATTCATTGCGCACCCGGACAGTTCGCAACCCGCCCAGTGGACACGAGGGCGGCGCTGGCGATGGTTCAGGATGCCTCCGAGGTATTGGTCCGATTGCTGGACGGCGGACATAGCCGCGTCGCCGGAAGGCTTGCAGGCGCTTTCCGCAACATTGGACGAAGCCAGATCGCGGACACGATCATCGAGACCATGCGCTCTGCTGGCTACACGACCGTCGAGTCCGATCCGTTCACTGATGCACCACCCGTTGTGATTAGCGCTCGGCAGATCTCACCCGCTGTAAACCGGCTACGTATGATGTGGGGACTGATGCGAAATGACGTACTTGAGCGGTTCCCGAAGCCACCGGGCCTTCCATCCGATATCGAGGGCTATCTTGACGAGGTCGAGGATGCCTATGTAACCGATGCCTACAACTCACTCTCGATTGAAGGGTACAGGGTCAGCGCGGATCTCATCGAGCGCGTTCGATCTGGTGACTGGAATCCGGATGAGGCGAGTGGTCATGAGCATCGCGACGCACTCGCTGCGCGCGGTTACTGGCAAGCATTTCAGAAGGTCAGGGAAGGCGTTGATCGTATCTTGCGCGGAGAGAATGCTGGTGATGTGACGGAGAAAAATCACCGCGTTTGGTACCGCGAACTCTTTGGTCCCAGCGTGGTGGCCGGGATACTCAAGCCGGCAGATCTTGCGGGGTACCGCAACGGCGCTGTCTATATTCGGCACTCGATGCACGTCCCCCCCCGCAGTGAGGCAGTTCGCGAACTGATGCCAGCCTTTATGGATCAGCTTCGGGAGGAAGATGAGCCTGCGGTGCGGGTCGTGCTCGGTCACTTCTTCTTCGTCTACATCCACCCTTACTTCGATGGCAACGGGCGCATGGGACGATTCCTCATGAACGCCATGATGGCTTCGGGCGGCTACCCGTGGACCGTGATTCCGGTGGCGGAGCGCGCGCGATACATGGAAGCGCTAGAATTCGCCAGCGTCAAACAGGACATTAAGCCTTTCGCAGATTTTCTTGCGGAGTTGGTGACGCAGCACAAGGAATCCCCAGGTCCGGTTGAATCCTTACTGAATCCCGGCCAATCTTAGGTCCGACGCGCAGAAAATCAGCGCTGGAAAGCTCACGGCCCAGGCCCAGAAAAAGCGGTTCAGCCCGAAGTACCAGAACACCAGCCCGTGGAACACGGCCGCGATCATGCAGAAGCCGATTGCCCAGACGGGTCCCAATAGCACCAGTGGCGCGGCGCACTCCCACAGAATAAAGCTCCATGCCGCCAGGCGGGTAATGGCGGGCTGGTGCCAGAGGCTACTGGCCGGCAAAGGTCCGTAGATCGCGGTGTCGAGAAACACCGTGAGTGCTCTGCCGCTTCGCCAATGGACATGACCCAGCTTGATCGCACCCGAGATGAAATACGACGTAAGGGTGTGAATCGTGACGTACCAAAGGCCCGCACGCCAGGCCAGAGCTGGGGGCCACCAGATGCTTGCGAGATGGCCGATCAGGAGACCGGTCAACGCGACGATCGTCATGAAATCGCTACCCCCGTTGAACGTTCCACGCCAACGAATGAGTACGATGATGGTGCTCAGAAATAAAATCGTACAGCTGAAGAGATTTGATCCCCAAAAGAGAGTGACTGCCAGCAGGATGCGAAAGCCAAGATGGACTCGCTGCGTCTGGGGCCGAAATAGATGGTCGCAGGTGCTGCGCAACCAGCGTGGCGCGTTCTTGAGGTCGTCGCGCTGGATATCCCAGCGCCAGACTCCAGTCCCTTCTTGCGCAGCTGTCAGGCGCCAGAACTCGGCACATTGGATCAGCAGACTGAGGGCGCAAAGGCACTCAAAGGCTCTGACTGCATCGCCCAGATCGATCGTCACCGGTGGTCGTCCGGATCAAAGTAAAGCGTGGGCGACACGAGGACCATGGGGTTGTCCCCCTGGAGGTCCAGCGCATGGATCAGGCGGATTCGAAACTGGTAGCACAGGCCTTGGGTCGGCTGCGGTACGACTGAATGCGCCTGCTGGAGGGCGAGCTTGTTGGCCAATCGAATGGTCAGGCGATAGCTGACGAGATCGGTTACGTCTTCATCGTCTGACATCTCAGCAAGGTCCCCTGCGAGATGCTCAATCAGCGTCTGCTCGACCAGTTGCAGATTGATCTCGGGGTTATGGATGAACTGCAGAGCGCGGCGGTGCGCACGTGGGAAGTGAGGGATCCAGTCAGACCACGTTTCCTGTTCACCCCGAATCCTGAGTTCCAGCGTTGGCCGATGTCCAACCGCATGATAAAAGCGCCAGTTCGGAAAAAAGGCGCGCAAGAAGTGCAGGTGCCGGCTCTGCACGTCATGCCGGCGCAGCTTCAGGCTGATCAGGATCGCCAAAAAATAGGCGAGAACGAGGGCCGCGGTCAGCGTCATGACAATCCGTTGGCTGAGGCCGCTATTGTGACGCTGGTCTCGACTCCCCGCTACAATCGCGCTGCACCGAGGCCGGCGCCAAGGTCTGTTGCAGGGCCCCCGTAGCTCAGTGGATAGAGCATCTCCCTCCTAAGGAGAGGGTCACACGTTCGATTCGTGTCGGGGGCGCCAGATTGATGCGGTCAAGCCACTCCCTGGCGCAATTGCTTCAGGTGATCACCTCGATCCGAAATGATCCTGAAAACCGTTCGCCCGGTTTAAGACTCACTGCGCGTTGGACGATCACGGGTTCAACGCACACAAAGCGTTGCCAGTCTGCATCGGGCAAGTCTTTCATTGCTTGGGCGCCAGCAATGCCAGGGTTCCAGACCATCCACTGATTGAATCCGCTCATCGAAAGCCGGAATCGGGCAGCACCTGCGTGCAGTTCGACCGGCGATGCGGTATCAAACAAGCGTTCGTAGAGCTGTCCATCCCAGTGGATGTCCCCGTCGGGTTGGCGGGTGATTTCGGGGTGAAAACGGTCGCGAATGGGAACATCGCCCAGGCCTTCGAGGCGACTCTGAAGGAGGTCACTGACCGAGAAATAGGGATGTAGTCCGCCGGTCCAGGAAAATACGTCCGTGCCTGTGTTGGTGACATTTAGAACGAGTTCCAGCTGACGCCCGGACGCGCGCATTTCGAGAACCAATTCGGCCGAATGCGGCCAGTCGGGAGGGGCCAAGTCGCACGGGGTCAAGTCGGGGGGGGGCGATTCAGAGTTTGAATCCCCCTGGTTGTTTGCGACGCTTGAACCAACCCTCAACATGTAATGTCCAGCTTGATCAAGGGCACGCCAGTTGGCGGTCCGAACGAAGCCGTGTTTTGGTAGCGGCCCTTCGTCGTTGAATTGCGGGAAGAGCACCGGGACGCCGCCCCGAACTGGCGAGCCAACGCCTGCGGATTGAGGGCTCAGATAGAAGACCGGGATCGCGCTCGCGCCAGGTCTGTCTTCTGTAAAGGAAGCCCGCAACAGCTGGGCCCCAAACGGTTGGTGCTCGAGGGTCCAATTCGATGGGTTATTTGGCATGGTTTAACGCGTTCCAAGCGATCACGGTTTCGAAAAAGTGCTCTAGCTGCTCTTGGAGTTCCGGGCGGCCAAGGTGTTCAAATCATCGATAAAGCCGCTGATTCTCCGGTCAAGCGCTGCCCGCTGAGAAGGTGTCGCACTCGCAAGCAACCGGGCCGCAATGACGTCATTTGCAAGGGCCAAACGGTTTGCTTCTTCGGCACGTGTCGCGCTGGGTCGCCAAATCTTTTCCAGCATCTCTGTAAACGCGGCTTCCGCTACCTCACGGTTGCCCGATGGGCTGGTGAGCATTTCAAGTCCGGCGATGATTCGTTGCTGACGGGCCATGCGTTCTGCTTCGACCAATGCATCAAAGACCGCGATCTCCTGAATATGGGTCCGGATGAGTTCGCGCTGGGTGGCAGTGACCTCACCAAAGAGCCAGTCGGTCCGTTCGATCCACCGCTCCTCGCGCCGAGCCGCGCGCACCTTCGGTGATGCGGGATGGATGTCGCGGCGCCATCGCTCGTTACCCTCTTCGAACCGCACGCGCATCTTATTGACTTGAGCGGGCTTGAGGGTGACCGCGATCGTGATCAGATCTGGGGTGATTCGCTGCGCAAGTGGGAACCACCACTGAGTGATGGTCTCTCGCCATCGGGTGACATCGGCCGGGGTCGTGGGCGGGCCCTCCCGAAGTTGTCGGCGCACGCCCTGAAGCCACTGGGCGGTCGGTCGCATTTGTTCGCGACGGGCCCATTCAAGCCACTGGTTGATCTGCTCACGGCTTAGAGTTGCTTGTGTCTCGTCCAGATCCCAGGTTTTTTTAGCTTCCCACTGCAGCCAGTAGGGAAGGGCGTCGAATGCAACCCGAGGGGCAGAGCACGCGCTCAAGCCGATTAGCATCGAAACCGTGACGAAGCGGCGAAGTCCCTTAAACAGGTTCGTGATTGTCACGGGATACCTCGGTCGCCGGCGCTGTCGGCGCCACTGTCGCCGCCGCTTCCGACGATTTGATCCCTGCGAATCGACGTCACGATGTCAAAGCGGATGCCGTTGCCGGATCGCTCAGAGCGTCGCTCGATTTCCTGCCAACTCAGGGGGTCAAGCGCTGCAAAAGTGGTGTCACCTTCCGGCGTAAGGTCAATCTCTGTTACGACTGCGCGCTCACAGTCAGCCATCGCGGCCGCATACACCTGGCCACCGCCGATTACAAAAATCTCGTCCTGATCCGCGCAACGTTCGATTGCTTGCGCGACGCTGTCGACCCGCTCCGCGCCCGGTGGATCGAAGTGTTGGTCGCGGCTGAGCACAATGCTGCGACGGTTCGGAAGCGGTCGCCCGAGCGCGTTCCAGATCGACTCCCAGGTGCGGCGGCCCATCAGGACAGGATGCCCGGTCGTTAGTTGACGGAAGTGCTTGAGGTCCTCCGGCAGGTGCCAGGGCATTGCGTTATCTCGCCCAATCACACCATTGGCCGCCCGGGCGACGACCAGTGTGAGTCGGGGCTTCAGATTGCAACCTCAGCGCGGATGTGAGGGTGAGCCTGATAGCCCTCGAGCTCGAAATCTTCGATCTGATACTGCTCAATGGAATCAGGATGGTTCTTTAGGACCAGTCTTGGCAACGGGTATGGCTCGCGAGTGAGCTGTAACCGAGCCTGGTCCAGATGATTCAAATAAAGGTGCACATCACCGCCGGTCCAGACAAAATCACCCACCTCTAATCCGCACTGCTGAGCGAGGATGTGCTGCAGAAGTGCATAACTCGCGATGTTGAAGGGGACACCCAAAAAGACGTCGCACGAGCGCTGGTAAAGCTGCAGGTGAAGTCGGCCGTCGATCACTGCAGTCTGAAACAGGCAGTGGCAGGGCGCGAGCTTCATCTGCGGTAACTCGCCAACGTTCCAGGCGCTCACAATCTGCCGGCGTGAGTTCGGGTCACGGCGGATAAGTTCGATCAGTTGCGCGATCTGATCGACGGTTTGCCCGTCCGCGCCTGACCATGCCCGCCATTGCTTACCGTAGATGGGCCCGAGTTCACCGTCTGCGTCGGCCCATTCATCCCAGATCGAGACGCCGTGGGCTTGCAGCGACCGGACATTCGTCTCACCGCGTAAAAACCACAGGAGCTCATGAAAAATGGAACGGGTGTGAAGCTTTTTGGTCGTCAGTAACGGGAACCCATCGGCGAGCCGAAATCGCATCTGGTGCCCGAAGACCGCGATGGTGCCCACGCCCGTTCGGTCGTCTCGCTGAACGCCTTCGTTGAGTACACGCTGGATCAGTTCAAGATACGGCTTCATTTCAGGGTCCGGTCAGCAGTGAGACGGCGTTGCGGGGTGGGGCTGCAATTTCGGTTCGTGCTCCGTTGCGCTCCAGAACGACCCGTTCGGCGTCAATCCCAACCAGTACCCAGCCCGATTCCACTTCGTCGCCCAATGCGATGCTTCGAAGCGGCTTGCCATCAACCGAGATCAGGGCAGACCCACGTTTGCCACTGACGAGTCCAACGACCTTGAAGTTCACGGTGGGCGCTTCAGCGGCTTTGGGTGGTTGCGCACCGAAGAGCGAGGCCGCCAGATTGGCGTTCAATGGCACGGCAACCGCTCCGCTCGCGATGGGGGCAATGGCTTGGGTCGGAGCCGCGAGGCGCGGTACCCACCATGCGAGGATGCCTGCCAACAGCGCAAGAAGCAGCAATGAAGCGAATCGGGGCAGCCAGAGGAGAGCCTTCAAAGACAGACGTCCTTCGTGGGGGTGGAAGCAGGGACTATGATACCGGGACCAGCACACCCAACGCCCGAGCACTCGATGACGCACCCTTCCTACGATTTGCCAATACTCCCCTTGGCGGGTCAGGCCGACAGGTCTGCTCGCAGCGGACTGTCTGCTCGATTGGTTCGTTCGCGGCGAGCGGCGGGGGGTTTTACCCTGATTGAGATCATGGTCGTGATTGTCATTCTTGGGGTGCTAGCGGCATTGGTGGTTCCTCGCGTTATGAGTCGTCCTGATGAGGCCCGAGCGGTCGCAGCCAAACAGGATGTCGCCTCGATCATGCAGGCCTTGAAGCTTTATCGACTGGACAACCAGCGTTATCCGAGCACCGAGCAGGGCTTGATGGCCTTGGTTCAGAAACCGACGGTGTCGCCCGTCCCGTCGAACTGGAAGTCATACCTGGAGCGTCTGCCGAATGACCCCTGGGGTAAACCGTATCAATTCCTGAATCCTGGCATACGGGGTGAGATTGACGTCTTCAGCTTCGGTGCCGATGGCCAAAGTGGCGGCGCCGGTGTGGATTCCGACGTGGGTTCGTGGGACCTCTGAGGCCTCAATCAACTGAAGTTTCGTTAAACGCTAACTCTTGTATCGAGTTGAGCCGGGCCCCGAATCGGCAATGGCGATCGGCGCGTGGGATGACGCTGATCGAAATGCTCGTCGTCGTGGTCATTATCGGGATTGTTCTAGCCTTCACGGCGATCTCAGGGGGGCCAGATACCCAACGCCAGTTGCGCCTTGATGCCGAGCGACTGGCTGCGGTACTCGAAATTGCTCATGAGCAGGCGCTCCTTGGCGGTGCCCCACTCCGGTTTGAAATTGATGCCCAGGGTTGGCGTTTTCTCATTCGCGATCAGCGCACTTGGCGTCCCCTGACGCGCGACCCCGAATTGCGCCCCAGACCCTGGAGCGTGCCAACCCAAGTCGATCTGAGTCGGACAGATGGGCAGTCGACGGTCGAGTTTGGACGCGATGCGATTGATTCGCCATTCACGATTGTTCTACGCCGCGAGCAGGCCAGAGTAAGCCTGCAGGCAAACGGCCTCGGCCTGTTTGGCGTGCAATGATCAAGCGGACGATGGCCCGACGGTCTGCAAGACGGTCTCTTGCGGGCTTCACCCTGATCGAGGTGTTGGTCGCGCTGACGATCGCCGCAGTGGCCTTGATTGCCGCGTTGCGTGCGACCGCCACGTTGACACAAGGTGCACAGGACATGCGACTACGGGCGTATGCGCTGTGGAGTGCGGAGAATCGATTGGCGACGATTCGTCTGAGTTCTGAGTGGCCCGAGGTTGGTCGGCGGCGTTTCGATTGCCCACAGGGCGGCGTCGCTCTGCGGTGCGAAGAGGAAGTATTCGCCACACCGAATCTCTTTTTTCGTCGGGTCGAGATATCCGTCCGCGCGGCGGATGCGCCGGTAGAGGCCGATGCGCCGCGTCTGGCTCGCCTGGTCGGATTCGCCACCAATGTGCCGGGCAGCTAGACATGGTTGCGCCCCGGCTCCCTCCGTTCACCAGTTGCCGCTCCCCCTCGCCCCCACGGTCGCGAGCGGGCTTTACCCTGCTTGAACTGCTGGTTGCGATTGCGCTCCTGGGCGTTCTGGCCGTGTTGTGCTGGCGAGGGCTCGAATCGGTTTTGTCTTCGCGCGATCGGCTGACCCGTGAGAGCGAGGGGTTACGCGCGCTGACGATCGCCTTTGCTCAGGTTGATGATGACTTGAGGCGCACTTGGGCGGTCCGCACGATTCCGGCGGTTGCCCGTGCCGTGCGCTTTCTGTCGGTCGATGATCGCCTGGTTCTCGAATTGGCCCGTTTGGGTGGTACCGCTTCTGATCCGACGCGAATCGATCGGGTGGTCTGGCGATTGCGCGCGAACAACCTGGAGCGTGGCGTGGCCGCTAACGTCGCCGACGGCTCCAACGCGGCAGGCGAACTCGTCTGGCAACCGGTTCTCGCCGGTGTTAAAGACCTGCAGTGGCGGGTCTGGCCAAGCGGTCAGGGCTGGCAGACCGGATTTGCGATAGCGGCCACGATGGCGAGTCAGGACGCAAGCCTGGCGGCTCCGCCGACAGAAGTCCCAAATGCTCCCGCCCCAGGGCGACCAGTCGAAGCGCCAATTCTCGGGGTCGAGTTGTCGATCGAGCGGGCAGATGGTTCCCGCTTTGTTCGCGTTTATTCGGTGCGCGACTGATGCTGCGGAGTGCACTTCGAGGACGTCAGCGCGGCGCGGCCATCGTAACAGCGCTTTTGATCGTTGCGTTGGCGACCACGATTGTCTCGGCGCTCTTTGCGCGCCAGAGCGCGACCGTTCGAACGATTGAAAACCGGCTTGCGATCACCCAGGCGCGTTGGATCGAGCGCGCGGCGATCGACTGGGCCCGGGTAATCTTGCGCCAGGATGCCCGATCGAGCAGTACGGATCATCTCGGCGAGCCTTGGGCGGTTCCGGTTGCCGATACGCGGGTTGATGCTTCTGTCGGGGCTGGGGGGGCATTGGACAGCGGGGCGACTCCGGCAACGCTCTCGGGGCAGATCCTTGATATGCAGGGACGGTTCAATTTGGCCAATGTCGTGCCGGGCGGCCGGGTTGATCCGGTTGAAGCCGCCGCGCTTGCCAATTTGCTGACTCTCGTGGGACAGCCCTCATCGTTAGCCGAACCGCTGATCGCGCGCCTATTGGCTGCGACCCCAGCCGTCAAAGAGACAGCCGGCGGGGAGGGTGGAACGGGGGCCGGGACTGGGGCCGGGACTGGGGCCGGGACTGGGGCTGGGACTGGGGTTGGCTCGGTCAACACTTCGCGTCCAACCGCATTGCCGATTCGACGGGCTGCTGACCTGCTAACGATCCCCGGGTTCGACGCGGTCGCAGTGGCTGCCCTCGAACCACTGATTGTCATGTTGCCTCGAACCGCGCCACTCAATATCAATACTGCATCGGCCGAGGTGATTGCCGCTCGCACGAGTGGCATGGAACTGTCTCAGGCGCGAGCGTTTGTGGCCGCCCGGGAGCGCGTTCCCTTTCGGGATCTGACCGATGCGAACCAGGCCTACGAGCCGCAGGCGCAGATTTTCAAGGCCGAACGTTGGGGTGTCACATCGGCGTGGTTTCTCGTCCGGGGAGCGGTACGTTACGATCGGATCGAGTCACGTAGTGACACCCTCCTGGAACGCAAAGGTCGAGAACTCGTAGAACTGGTATGGCAGGACCGTTACTAGGATCCTTTTTTCAGCGGCAACGCGCCCCGATCGGGGTCATTGTCTGGTTGCCAGCCCGCGCCTCCGCGCCGGCCGCAGTGCCGGCGGACGGCCTGACGGATACGGCCGCCCTGACCGTTTGGCGCGACCCCGGTATTGGACCTGAACGATGCGTTCTGGGGGCTTTGAAGGGTGTCAAAGAGATCGCCGTTGTATTTGACCCTCGTGATGTCCTGCTGGTCACTGCCACGGTGCCACCCCTGACTGGGGCCCGTCTCGAACAGGCCCTGCCTAATCTGATTGAAGATGCGTTGCTTCAGGATCCTGCAGCCTGTCGTATCGCGTTGGGCCCGGACCTCGGAGAAGGTCGGCGGGTTTTGGGCGTTGTTGATCGAGAATGGTACGACCTCATCGTCGGGGGGTTTGCCCGCCAAGGGATCCGCGTCGTAGCGGCCTGGCCTGCGCCCCTCACGATTCCCTGGCGGGAGGGCACCTGGTCAATCGCTTGGGTTGGTTCCTCGCTGACGATTCGGCTCGGACCTGCCGATGGCTTCGGGGTCGAAGCGGAAACCTCCAATCTCGAATCGTCTGCGGCGGCGCTACTGGCGCTGGCTCAGACCACTATTCCATTCGAAGGAACGGTGAACCTTTACGCCGACGATGCCGAGGCCCTGAAAGCAGTCCAATCCGCCGTTCGCGCGGCTGGCCTGGTTGGCGTTACACACCCCATGCCGGTCCCGGTTCCCGCATCCATTGACCTTCAGCAGGCGGTGGCGGGGAGGTCGCGTCAAGGGCGTCCCGCGGTGAAGGTGTCCTGGCCCAGATGGCGCTGGCCGCTGGCACTGGGGGCCCTGTGTGCAATGACGGCGATCATTTGCCTCAATCTGCAATGGGGGCTGATGTCAAAAGAGTCCGCCGCCATCGAGGCCGCCATCGAACAGCGGGTGCGTACCGTATTGCCGGCACGGATACCGATCGTGGATGCGTCGTTACAGATGCAGCGTCGACTTGATGTGGCGCGAATTCGTGCGGGTGAGCCCGCCACCGATGATGCGACTGCGCTCTTGACCCGGCTGGCCGCTGCTCTCGGTCCAAGGGCCATGGACGCGTTGATTTCCGCTGACTACAGAGACGGTCGTTTACGAGTGCGATTTCAACCTGGCTGGGCCGACGCAGCGGCCGCGCGAGAATCTCTGCGAGAGGCGGCGGGTCGCGAACGCTTGCGTCTGCAATTCGAAGAACGTGACCCGGTCGCGATTGTGAGCTTGGGGTCATGAACGCGGATCAGAGCCAGATCGCCCGTTGGAAGTCTGAGGCCCGCGGACGCTGGGATGCGCTGGCCGCCCGTGAGCGCTGGTTGCTGGGAGTGGCTGCACTGGTGTTGGTCATGTTTGTGCTCGATCAATTCGCTGTTTCCCCGGCATTGCGCGGAATTGCGCGGCTCGACCGGGAGTTGCCGCAAAGACGTGCGCAGCTGGCACAGGTCGACTGGATGGCCGATCAGTTTGCCGGGCTCGCCAGCCGGGCAGGTACGCCATCGGCTCAAACGCTTGGTGCAGAGCTCGAACGGCTGTTGAAGGCAAACGCCCTGCCCGCCGAGTTGCTTCCGGGGGGTGATACGACCTCGCAGGAGCTTCGGGTTAATAGCGTGCAGGTGACTCGTCTACTGCAGTGGATTGCCGACACGCAGCGTGATCTTCGCGTCCGTGCGACCAGCCTCGAGATTGAGCGCACCAAGAC
>Ga0209298_10002005_pt1 | contig 12900 bp, 11 predicted proteins | sample S_140806_EF_Meta_FD_187325 | JGI IMG/M metagenome (GOLD analysis project Ga0209298, IMG submission 187325) | Freshwater microbial communities from Lake Simoncouche, Canada to study carbon cycling - S_140806_EF_MetaG (SPAdes) (version 2) | ecosystem: Environmental > Aquatic > Freshwater > Lake ...
TTAAACGGCGCTGCTCGCACTCCTCCTGCCACTTGGCGAATTCGTAGCGAATGCTCTGCAGGGCCGAAAGCGGATGAATGCCCGTGACCATGAAAAGGGAGGTGATATAAACACTGCCAAAAAGCATCACCGAGCCGCCTTTCCCCACCACAGCGAGGCTCAAATCTCCCAGCAGCCTGCCAATGAACCCGCCACCGCCCTCGGGTAAGAAGTTGTTATCTGGCTCAAACAGCCTCAGCGCATGCAGAAGAACCGCCGCCGTGACGGTGAGAATGAACGTGCCGAGTATGCCCAATCGCGTGGTGGGCGTCTTGGTATGCAGCTTGCACACGCCGAACCACGTCAGGCAGATCGCAATAGCATAGGCCGCGAGGCCAAGGAGGTAAAAGGACCATCCGGCGACCCAAGCCCCCAACCAGCCCATGAAATTTTGCGTCGATTCATTGTGGGCGTCTCCATGCCCCAGAGTGGCATCCGGCCCCAAATCATAAGAGTCATAGGAAACGAGAGCCAAGAGCAGCATCGTGGCCGCCATGAGCAGGAGGATGCCGATGGGATCATTCCACGGGCTCACCTTTTCATCGGTGGACCGTGAGCGTGCGGGGCGGGAGGCAGCAGCGGCGCGATTCATGGCGACGATTTTGGCAGCAGAAATTATTTAAGGCTACTGAAATATTTAGGTTGCCCAGATTATCTGGGCTTGCTTCCCTCGCCTCGAAAGCTCCCGCAGCAGCCTCTGGCTTGCAGCTTGACGCTTTCCTCACCTCGCCCATCATCGCATCTGCGCATTCCGCACCATCTCTATATGAAGAAAACCATCGCCCTCTCCCTCGCTGCGGTTCTCGCCGCCGCCATCATCCCCACCAGCAGCGCCCAAGACGCCGGCAAGGTGGACTTCGAAAAGCAGATCCTCCCCATCCTGAAGGAAAGCTGCTTCAAATGCCACGAGAAGGAACACGAAGAAAACGGCAAGGTGAAGAAGCCCAAAGGCAAGCTCCGCCTCGATAGCGCCGCGACGATCATGAAAGGCGGCAGCGAGTACCCCGATGAAAACGTCGTCGCAGGCAAACCGGACGCGAGCTGGCTCGTCAAAACGATGACTCTCCCCGACTCCGATGACCTCGCCATGCCCCCCGAAGGCAAGGGCGACCGCGTCAGTGCTGCGAACATCGACCTGATCAAGAAATGGATCAGTGAAGGTGCTAGCTTCGATGCCTGGAAAGGCGTGGAATAGCCTTCCCACCCCGATTTCACGAAAGCGGAGCCACCTCAGCTCCGCTTTTTTGTGCCCAAAATCCTCGTTTTTAGCCTGAAATCCCCGCTTGCATTCAAAGGCGGACCCCGCATTATCCACGCCCCTCGCGAGTAGCCTCCCTCTACCATTCGCCGTTGGTCTCCGTGCCTGCCTCCCTCTGGGATAAGCAGGATACTCGTCCGGAGGTAACCCGGCCTCATATAACCACACCATGTCAGCACGTCTTGCTCGATTCGAAATGCCGAGTCGTCTCGTTAAAAACGAGGCCACGGCCACCGAAACCTACGCCCAGTTCGTCGCCGAACCCTTTGATAAAGGTTACGGTCACACCATCGGCAACAGCCTCCGCCGCGTCCTGCTTTCCTCCTTGGAAGGCGCCGCTATCACCTCCGTGAAGATCCGCGGCGTTGAGCATGAATTCTCCACCCTGCCCGGCGTGCTCGAAGACGTCGTCCAGATCGTTTTGAACCTCAAGAAGGTGAAATTCCGCCACAACAGCGAGAGCAAGGAGCCACGTCTCCTCTCCCTGATCGTCGAAAAAGAAGGCACCATCACTGCTGGCGACATCAAGGACGACAACCACTACGAAGTCATCAACAAGGACCAGGTCATCTGCACCATCGCCAAGAAGACCAAGTTTGAAGCCGAGTTCGAAGTCCGCGTGGGCCGTGGTTTCGCCTCCTGGGAAGAAAACAAGCGTGCCGATACCCCCATCGGCGTGATCCCGATCGACAGCATCTACTCCCCTGTCACCCGCGTGAAGTATGGCGTGGAAACCACCCGCGTCGGCCAGAACACCGATTATGACAAGCTCGTGCTCGACGTGTGGACCGATGGCCGCATCTCCCCGCAGGATTCCCTCCTGCAATCCGCCGCCATCCTTCGTCACCACCTCGATGTCTTCGTGAACTACGACGACAAGGCCGTCGAATTCGAAGCCGCCCCGGAAGCTCAGAGTGAGGAAAACGCCGAACTCCGCAAGCTGCTCAACATGAGCGTCAACGAGATCGAACTCTCCGTCCGCGCCGCGAACTGCCTCAACAACGCCAACATCACCTCCGTCGGCCAGCTCGCCATGAAGACGGAATCCGAAATGCTGCGCTACCGCAACTTCGGCAAGAAATCCCTCACCGAGATCAAGGAAAAGCTCGCCGAACTCGGCCTGTCCCTTGGCATGAAATTCGATCCTGCGCTGCTTGAGCCCATCCCCGGCGGCGTGTCCCTCCTCGCCCGCAGCAGCATGCTGGCCGATGACGAAGAGGACATCGCCGATGCCGCTGGCTTCACCAAGCTGGTGGACAGCCATCTCGACGACGAAGACGAGTAAGATCAACCCAACGAAGAATAGGAACGCACTAACAGGACATGAAACACGGAAGGAAAACCATCAAACTTCAGCGCAAGCAGGACCATCGCGATGCCCTGCTGATGAACCTCGTCATCTCGCTCATCGAGCACCGCCGCATTCGCACCACCCTCGCCAAGGCCAAAGCCGTCCGCCCATTCGCGGAAAAAATGGTCACCATCGGCAAGGCGGGCACGCTGCACGCACGACGCAATGCGTTGCGCTACCTCCGCCACAAAGATGTGGTGAAGGAGCTCTTCGAAGAGATCGCCCCGGCCTCCAAGGAACGTGCAGGTGGCTACACCCGCATCACCAAGCTCGGGCAACGCCGCAGCGATTCCGCCCCGATGGCCTACATCGAATGGGTGGACGCCTTCGTCCCGAAGGCCGCTGCTGCTCCAGCTGAAGTCGCCCCTGAAGGCGATGCCGCACCGGCCGAAGAAGCCGCACCGGTCGCCAAGAAGAAGGCTCCAGCCAAGAAAGCCGCTGCTAAAAAAGCTCCGGCCAAGAAAAAGGCCGCTGCCGCCGAGTAATTCGAGCATCCATCATCCCACACGCGGGAGCCTCTTCAGGCTCCCGCGTTTTTTTATGCCCTTCATCCGCTTTGCAGGCCAGTCAAACACATCAAGCGCTCACTTGAATTGGCCTTCTTTTGCAGCTACCACGCTCGCCGATGCCCGCCTGCCAGATCGAAGACTATTCTGACAACGCCGCTTCGCGGGACGAGCTGATCCCCTGGCTCATCGCCAGTGATCCAGAACCTCTGAGCGAGGCAATGTGGCAGCGGCGGCTAGCGCACTGGTGGGATGAGAATCCTTTCGCATCCCTCGCGCCATCTCGCGGCTGGGTTTTGCGTCATGAAGGCAGGATCGCAGGCTTCATGGCGCTCATTCCTGCCGGTTATGCCGCCGGTGGTAAGCTTAATGCCGCCTACATCGCCTCCACCTGGCGGGTGGATAAAGACCATCGCAATGCCAGCCTGCCCATGCTCATGAAGCTGCGCCGCCTCGCAGCCAGCGCCCTGATGGCTGACACCACCCCCACGCCAGACGTGCAGCTCATGCTGCAAAAAAGCGGCTGGCTCCCGGCTACGGCCATCACGCGCCATTTTGTGCCCCTCGGCCTCTTCAGCATGCTCGCGGGAAAAAAATGGCCGCAGCTTCCCGCAGGCAAAAAACTCACGCGTGATCCTTTTGAGGTCAAAAGCATCGCAGCGAGCTTTCAAAGGCCTGACAGCATCGAAAAATGGATCACGCCCGTGCATCTGCGTTGGCTCTCCGCCGCCCCGATGCGGCGTCATAAGTTCCTCGGTGTGCTCGATGAGGCCGGCTGCCTCACCAGCTACCTTTTCCTCACGCCGAAGAACATCCGTGGCATCCCCGCCTGGATGGAAATCGATCACTTCACGGTCAGCCATAGCTTCACCGAGCTCCACGCCCTCGTCGGTGAACTGGTGCGAAGGCCTTCCCTGCTCGGCAGCGAGCGTCTTCTCTCCCTCGCCAGTTTTCCCGGTGATGTCTCATGGGATGAAGCCCCCACTCTCCACCACCGTGAAGAGCAAGTGACGCATCACTTTTCGATTCCTGAACCTCTGAAGGTTCTGCCCAAACACAGCGTCCTCTCTGAGGGCGATTGGGGCCTTTAACTGAGTTTCTCGATCACCGCGAGGAGGTGATTCCCTGTGGAAAAAGTATCCACGGTCATCATCTCATCCGGAATCTGCACACCGAGTTGGTGCTCGATTTCCATCAGGAGATCAATGGAGGCCATGGAGTCGAGACCGAGCTTGCCAAGGTCTTCATCCATGGGCACAGCGGCATCGGCGGAGAGGAAGCGGAGCTTCGAGCGGAGGATTTCCTGAAGTTTCGGAGTGAGATCGGCAGCGGTCATGGGGGAGAACGAATTAAACAGCACGATAAGGGTTATGCCAGCACTGGAAGACCCACTTTTCGACCACCTCGTGGCCGCGATAGGCCACTTCTTCCGGGGTCTCGTGGCTCAAAAAGCCGAGCAGGCTGGCGGTGAGGCCGTAAGCGCCCACATTCGGCACGGCGAGCACATCCCCCACCTCGACGGGCGACATCTTTTGGCCTCGCGCCAGGCTATCGAGCGGGCTGCAAAGCGGTCCGACAACATCGGCGACCATCTCCCCCTCTCGCCTCGCGGTGAGATTGATCAAAGTCAGCGCCGCACGCGGAATGCGGCCGAGGCCAGACATGCCGCCGAGGTGATGAATGCCCGTGTCGAGCACGATGTAGGTCTTCGTTCCGGCTTTCTTCACATCGAGTACCGTCGTGAGCAACGTGCCGCTGCTGGCGCAGAGGTAGCGACCGCTCTCAAAGCAGAGCTGCGCCTTGCCGTGCATCGGCGAAGCCTTCCACACAGCCTCCAAAGCCTCACGCAAGCCCGCGAGATCGCTACCCGCTGCCTCGCTGGCGTAGGGCCATGGAAAACCGCCGCCCACATTGATGACCTCGCATTCAAGGCCCAGCGCACTCGAAACACGCGCCGCTGTCTCCAGCGCACACTGGGTGTTCTTGGCCAGTGCCTCCACCGAGGCCACCTGGGTGCCGAAATAGACATGCACACCATTGATGGTGAGGTTCGGCAGCTTCAAACGATCCGCCGCACCTTCAGTGAGCAGCAGCGTCTCATCGAAGCCGAACTGGCTCTCCACCCCACTCATCGCCAATCGAGCATCGGGAGCCTGCTGCGGATTCACTCGCAGCATCGCCTTGATCTGCACACCAGCCTCCACGGCCAACTTCGAGAGTCGTGCAGCATCCGTGAAGCTCTCGCAGGAAAAATGCGTCACGCCATTCTCCAGCATCCTCGCGATCATCGACTCCGATTTGCCGGGTCCGCCGAAGACGATGCCGTCCTCGAAACCTGCGTTCTGAGCCGCCAACAACTCCCCATTCGAGGTGATCTCCGCCCGCACTCCTTGCTCACGCAGTTCACGGGCGATGGCTGGCAGCGGATTGGCTTTGAAGGAGTAGTAGAGCCGTGATCCCTGCGGCAAAGCGGCGAGCAGCGTTTGCGCCCGGTGCTTCACCGCGTCCAAATCATAGGCGTAAAGCGGCGAGCCATGTTTCTCGATCAGTTGATGGGCGAAGGCAGTGTTCATGGTCATCTCCTCGATAGCTGTCGATTTTGAACGATCACTTCAAGGACTGCTCGCCAGCAGGGCTGGCTCCGAAAAGCGGCAGCAGGCTGCCGCAGTCCAAAGACTTCGTCATTCGAGATTGGGCATTCTTTCGTCATTCGGTATTCGGAATTCGTCATTGCTCCGCCAGGAGTCCCCTCAGGGCTTTTCGATCCACCTTCTGGTTTCCCGTCTTGGGAAGCTCTGGAAGGAAAAATACGCGGTTGGGTACTTTAGCGGGTTCGAGCTTGACACTGAGTGCCTGGATGATCTTGGACTCATCGAGCGAAGAGTCTGAAACACTCACAAACAAGCACAGCAGATCCTTCACCTCGTCTTTGACGCAACCCGCAGCCACGACGCCGAGCATGCGGCAGGCTTCTTCTTCGACCTCCGCTGGGCTGAGGCGATGGCCTTTGTGCTTGATGAGGAAATCACTGCGCCCGTGAATGAAGAGGAAGCCTTCGGCATCCACGCTGCCATAATCGCCACTGCGCAGCGTGCGCTTGCCATCGAGCATGGGATAGCGCTTCGCCGTCTCCTCCGGTGCCCGCCAGTAGCCAGGAGCTAGATGGGGGCCGCGCACGCAAAGCTCACCCCTCTCACCGGGCGGCAGACGCTGGCCATTTTCGTCGATGGCAAAGACCTCCGTGCCATCAAGCGGTCTGCCGACGGATTCGGGCCGCGCTTCCATCTCCTCAGGCAGGAGGATGGAGACGCGTTTGCATTCCGTGAGGCCATACATCGGATGCACGCGAGCCTGCGGAAACAGCTCGCGAAGGCTCGCGATGTAGCTTTGAGGCAAATGATCGCCGGTGTTGGTAATGACGCGAATCTTGGGCAGCGGCACCGGCCGGTAGCGCTGCATCTTGATCAGCCCGCCATACAAAGTCGGCACGCCCGGCAGCACGCTGATCTCCTGCGCCGCGAGGATGCGCGGCAGCTCCGGCCCGGCCATCTCCGGTCTGCCGATGAAGACCGAGGCACCCGCGATGGCTGCGTAGAAGAGCTGGTAGAGGCCGTAATCGAAGCTCAGTGGCAAAAAGATCGCCACGCGATCCTCCGGGCGATATTGAAGTCTCGCCTGAATGGCGGCCGACACGAAGCGCACATTGTCATGCGTCAAAATCACCCCGCGAGGTGTGCCCGTGGAGCCGGAGGTGAAAACGAGGAAGGCTGGATCATCACCCGCACCCGGAAACGGCACCTCCGCAGGCTGTGAATCATCCGGCAGGTCTTCAAAGCGTAGCGCCTCACCTTCACTAGCCGTCCAGAGAATCGGCGTGCTACCAAAAACATCTCGCAGGGAAGCCGTCGCAGGCTCCAACAGGCCCAGCTTCGGCTCCGTCTGATCCAGAATGCGCTGAAGGCCCTCGGGCTTCATCTGCGGATGCAGGATTACCGCGATCCCACCGATCTGCGCCACAGCAAAAAACATCAGCACCGTCTCGATGCGGTTCTCCATCACAATGACCACACGATCCCCATGCCCGATGCCGCGCTCCCGCAGCCACGAGGCGATGCAGGCCACACGCCGCCACGTCTCCGCGTAGGTCAGCACACGAGTTCCGTCCTTCAAATACTCGTGCTCCGGCCATTGCCGTGCGCCCTCGCGCACCAAGGAAGCGAGGTCGGAATGAGATGGAATGGGGGTGGGATGGCGCGTCATCAGTGCAAAAAGCCTAAAAATCTAAGGGGAGCATTCTGACCGTGCAAGCTGCGGAGGCTATTTTTTGTAGTTCTTCGGTCATATATCGTCTCGCTCAGCGTCACGAAGACTCGCAACCACGCCTCAACCCGGTGGTTCAGCCTGCCAAACATGAAACCCGCCCTCTTTCTGCTCCTCGCCACGGCCGCTTCCGCGCAAACAGCGGCGGATCTCGCCTTCCAGAAATACGATGCCGATCAGGATGGCAAGGTCACGCCCGCCGAGCTCACGCAAACCTCCATCTTCAAGCGTTACGACCTCAACGGCGACGGTCACATCACCCTCGAAGAAACGCGCAGCGTCATGGACGGCTCGGAAACGTCCAGCAGCATGCCCACCGACCTCAACCAAGGCCGCAAGCTCTGGCAGCGGCTCGATCAAAACAAAGACGGCAAGCTCACCCGCGACGAAGTGCCGCAATCCACCGTTTTCGCCCGCTTTGACCTCAATAACGACGGCGTCATCACACAAGAAGAAGGCAAGCAAGTCGTCCAAAACGCCCTCAAGCCAAGTGATGCGGGCACTCCTGCCCGCAGTGCATCATCCACCTCCGTCTTCACTTCCGGTTCCAAGGTGCTCAAAGGCACCGAGCATGGCATCGGCCGGCAGATTGCCGATTTGGCCTTCACCGATCTCGCCGGAGCCACGCACAAGCTCAGCGAGTTCAAATCCGCCGTCATTGCCATGACCAGCGCGACGTGCCCCGTGAGCAAAAAATACCTCCACAGCCTCACCAAGCTCGACACCTACCTCCGCGAGCAAAACATCGCTCTCCTCCTCGTGAATCCCTTCGCCAGCGAAACGGCAGACGAGATCAAAGCCCAGCTCACCGAGGCCAAGATCACCGCCACCTACTGCCACGATCAAGACAAGGCCTTCGCGTCCGCACTCGATGCGCAGACGACGACGGAAGTCTTCCTCATCGACTCAAAACGCACGCTCATCTATCGCGGTGCTCTCGATGACCAATACGGCATCGATTACAGCCACGACGCCCCGCGCTCCACCTACCTTCGCGAAGCCATCGTCGCCATGCTCGCCGGACGCCAGCCCGTCATCACCGCCACTGCTGCGCCTGGCTGCGAGCTGGATCTACCTTCCAAGAACCTCACTCAAACCGCCGTCACCTACCACCGCGATGTCGCCCGCATCCTTCAGCAAAACTGCGTCACCTGCCATCGTGACAACGGCATCGCGCCCTTTGCTTTGACCGATCTCGACGAGGTCACTGACCGTGCGAAAGTCATCAAACGCATCATCACCGAAGGCACCATGCCACCGTGGTTCGCGGCACCAGTCGCCGAAGGCAAAGAGAACCCCTGGGCCAATGATTGCAGCCTCAGCCGCCGCGATAAAGCCGACCTCCTTGACTGGCTCGAAAGCGCCAATCGTCCGCTCGGCGATCCTGCGGATGCCCCTGCCCCGCTCGTCTTTGAAGACGAATGGACCATCGGCAAGCCGGACCTCATCGTGCAGCTCCCGCGTCCCGTTTCCATCAAGGCGGATGGCTACATGCCCTACCAGTTCCTCACCGCGCAGACCACGCTCACGGAGGACCAATGGGTCAGCGGCTACGAGATCGTCCCCACGGATCGCACCGTCGTCCATCACGTCATCGTCAACGTGCATGCCAAAGGCGGTAAAGTGAGAGATCGCGATGAAGGCAGCAGCGGTTATTGGGCCGCGTATGTGCCTGGCAACGCCTCGCAGGTCTATCCCGCTGGCTTCGCCCGCAAACTCCATGCGGGAAGCACCGTCAGCTTCCAGATTCATTACACGCCCAGCGGCAAAGCCACGCAGGACCAGCTCCGCATGGGCCTCCTCTTTGCCAAAGAACCGCCACGCTACATCGTCGAAACCATCGGCGTGCCCAAGCGCAAGCTCAGCATCCCGCCCGGCGAGGCGAACCACCTCGAAACCCACCTCCAGACCGTGCCCAGTGACCTCAACGTCATGGCCTACATGGCCCACATGCACGTCCGCGGCAAAACCTTCAAATACGAGCTCATCACCGCTGATGGCACCGAAACGCTGCTCGACATCCCCCGCTACGATTTCAACTGGCAGCTTCGTTACGACCTCGCCCAGCCCAAAGTGCTCCCTCGCGGCTCCCAACTCAAAATCACCGCCCACTTCGACAACAGCCCCGCCAACCAAGCCAACCCTGACCCCACCCAAACCGTCAAATGGGGTTCCCAAACCTACGACGAGATGATGATCGGCTACATCGAGACCTTCAGGCCGCTGGATGCAGGTGCGGAGTGACGACAACCTTGCGCCTTACAGCACATTCACCGCCGCGCCGCCATCGACGACGATGCCTTGGCCGGTGATGTAGGCACCGGCTTCGCTGGCGAGGAGAAGAGCTGGACCGGCGAGTTCTCGTGGAGCGGCCCAGCGTTTGAGGGCGGTGCGGTCGGCGAAGTATTTCTTTTCCTCGTCGTTGAGGAGCTTGCCGGGCATGTCGGTGAGGAAGGGGCCGGGGCAGAGGCAGTTCACGGTGATGCCGTAGGGTCCGAGGTCGAGCGCACTGGCACGCGCGAGGCCGATCAAGGCGGCTTTGCAGGCGCAATAGACGTTTCGCTTCAAACGGCCGCCGACACCGAGGACGCTGGAGATGTGAATGACGCGACCCCACTTCCGCTGCTTCATCGCAGGCACGAGCGCCCGCGTGAGCGACATGACGGCAGTGAGGTCCACTTCGACGTTTCGATCCCAGACCTCATCGGTGATCTCATCAATGGCCTGCGGATTGTTGATGCCGGCATTGTTGACGAGGATGTCGATCTTCCCGAGACGCTTCTGCGATTCTTCGGCGAGGGCTTTGACCTGCGCACGATCCGCCATATCCGCCACCATCCATTCGACTTTGACGTTTAATCCCTCGCGAATCTCAACGGCGGCGGCTTGGAGTTCCTCGGCGTTGCGGCTGGAGATGAAGACATCGGCTCCAGCTTCGGCAAAGCCGCGTGCCATGGCCTTGCCGAGGCCTTTGCTGCCGCCGGTGACGAGAGCGCATTTACCGGAGAGGTCGAAGAGAGGGGTGGAGGGCATGGGAAGGAAAAGATGAAGGATGAAAGATGAAAACTAAAAAGTGCTTAACTCGGTGCATTCCAGCCCATCATCATGGCGATGAGGCTGGTGGAATTGAAGATGGCGTGGAGGATCATCGGGGCGAGGAGACAGCCGGTGATCTCGTAAGCGGCACAGAAGAAAAGAGCGAGTACCCAGAGAGGCAGGAGGCTGCCGGTGTGCATGTGAATGATGGCAAAGAACAGACCGGAGATCAGCGCTGCAAAGGGCGCATCCGTGTAGCGCTTCAGCACGCCATAGATGAAGCCGCGGAAGAGGATCTCCTCCACCACCGGAGCCACGATGGCGGCGGCGATGATGATGAGCACGCGCAGCAGCGTGTCATCCGTCTTCACAAAGGCACGCACGAGTTCCTGCTCCTCGGCACCGGGGGCGAGGCGCTGCATCCAGTCATTCGAGAACACCGCTGTGCTACCAACGACGAGGAACATCGGCAGCAACGCGAGGGCGAGAGTGATCGCAAGGGCCTTCCAACGAATGACGGCGAAGCCGAAAAGCTCCACCGGATGCAGGTGACGGATCTGGGAGAGATACACGAGCAGCACACAGCACAGCATGAGCTGAACAAAAATCCCCAGAGCCACCTCGCTCACGCCAGGCGTAATCTTCGGGCCGCCCACCACCTCCGAAAGCGGCTGCATGATGCCAGAAAGTAGCAACCCGAGACCGGCGGTGAGTGCGACGAGATCGAGATCGCCATACTGCTGAGAAGCCACGAGGCCTTCGTGATTCCACGCTGCCTCCGGCCGTATGAGACGCATCCATTTGTAACCCAGCAGGCCGAGAAAGAACGCCAGCCCGGCAATGCAGGTGAAGTCTTGCAACACGGCGATGTTCGCGATTTCCGGCATGACAGAGTTCAGCGAGCGTAGGTGGAGGAAAGGTAATACGGCACGCCGGGCTGCAAACGGGGCAATGCCGAGCCGCCGCTGAGATTCAGTTCCAGCTTTGCAGGCTGCTGGCGGGCTTTCAGCGAGGCTTCAGCAAGGCCCAACGCATCGAAGAGGCCGTGCTCGTGCTTGTAGCGTACCACAGCGGCTCCGGGAGCTTTGCCTAGCTCACGGGCCAAGGCGCGGGCGTCTTCGATGTATCCGATTTGATCCACGAGCTTCGCCGCGAGCGCCTCGCGGGCGATGACGACACGGCCATCGGCCACAGTGCTCTTGAGCAGATCCTTGGGCTGCTTCCGTGCCTCGCTCACGATGCCGAGGAAGCGGTCATACATCTGCGTGACCAGGTTTTGAATGTAAGCCTTCTCATCGTCACGCATCGGGCGGGCACCACTGAGGCTGTCCTTGAAGGCACCACTGGTGAAGGTGTTCATGCCGAGCCCCACTTTGCCGAAGAGATCGGCGTAATTGATCGATTCCATGATGACGCCGATGCTGCCGGTGAGCGTCGTCTCGCTGGCGACGATCTTGGTGGCTCCGCAGGCCACATAATAACCACCAGAGGCGGCGATTGAATCCATGTGGACGACGACGGGCTTGACCGCCGCCACCTTCTTCACGGCATTGTAGAGCACATCACTGGCGGTGACCTCGCCACCTGGGGAGTTGATGCGAAGAACGATGGCCTTTACCTCGCTGTCACCCGCCGCCTGTTCGAGCTGATGCTTCAAATTTTCGATGCTGGGCATCGCCTCGGCAAAAAGGCCTTCCGACGAAAACGACGAGATGATGCCATCGAGGTCGATCTGAGCGATTTTGGCCGTCGCCTTCTCCTTGGCAGGTTCGAGGAGGTGTTCGCGGAGTTTGGGAAGTGGCTTCGCGGGCGAGGCAAAGGTCACGCCGGTCTCCACACCGCCTGAGAGCATGGCGAACTGGCCCAAATTGCAGGCCAGGCTCAGAAAGAGGAGGATGATCACGAAGGCGAGAAGGCAGCCGTATTTTTTGCTCATGAGCTACGATGCTACCGCGTGGCTTCCGGGGCTTCAACCCCCGGCTTGTCATTCGCAGCGAGGAAATCAAGGCGCAGCCAGCTTCGTCACCACATGGCTCATGTAGGGGAAGAGCTGTTTTTTGCGGCTCACTACGCCAGGCATGTCATAGACGTGCTCTTTGGCCTGCGGGTAATCGATGGAGGCGATGACGCGATCGTCACCCGCCACGAGCAGAACGCTGTGATGGCGTGTGATATCCGTGACCATGAGGCAGGCAAAGTGAAGACTGTGCTTCTGCAGAAGCGAGTGCAAGGCGGCCTGGAGGTCTTTTTCACGCTTCCAGAACTCGTCGAGGCCCAGTTCCTCGATCTGGCTGATGCTGATGTGCCAGCCGTTTTCCTCGAAGACCTTCCGATCACTCTCCAAAGCACGATCCGGGGTGTTTTCGCGGAGCATGGAGCCTGCCGCGAAG
>Ga0209298_10002007_pt1 | contig 12885 bp, 12 predicted proteins | sample S_140806_EF_Meta_FD_187325 | JGI IMG/M metagenome (GOLD analysis project Ga0209298, IMG submission 187325) | Freshwater microbial communities from Lake Simoncouche, Canada to study carbon cycling - S_140806_EF_MetaG (SPAdes) (version 2) | ecosystem: Environmental > Aquatic > Freshwater > Lake ...
TTTATCTAAATATTTTGTATGATTAGAGTAAGGTCTTACTGAATGACATTCAATATAATGATTATTTCTTAATAAATCAATATCATATTGAACCTCTTGACTCCTATGGCAATCAATTCTTCTATTTAGGAAAATATTACTATAACTAAAATCAGTAATTCTTTCTCTTTGTTCAAAATTCATTAATTTATTTGAACTATATGCTTCATCCATACCCCAATGCCCACCCCACATTGATGGTAAATTATATTCAGTAATTTTTTTAAGTTCATCTTCAAAACTATCTTCAAACTTGTATATATCTAAAAATGTCGTACCTTTTGCAATATGATAGGCAGATGGGCTAAACCCATTTTCATCCCATTTTTTGGGGAATTTGTTTTCAAATGTGTATTGGTCATCAATTAACATAACATAATTACTATCATCTACATTTTTAATACAATCTTTTAAGAAGAAAGTGCCTAATGGTATTTGATCAATACCCATAATAGCACAAACATCATCTGGATACATTTTAGTAAAGTAAAACAAAGCCCAAGTATAATGCCAAGGTATAATGTTTTTTAAACTATCATAAACAAAAATTTCCCCATATTCAGTAGATAAATTAAATTTTTCTATATCATCTTTTTCACCAAAATATATTAATGTTGGTGTAATACCAAATTTATACTTGTACGTGTATGATATTTTATTCCAAAATTCATAGTATAATGGATTATTATTTGATACTAAAATAACTCTATTTATTTTCATTAATTTACAAATTTACCGTGACTTTTATGATGATAGCTAATAGTTTTATCCTCAAGGTATAATACTGAATCTAAAAATGTACATAACACAGCACCCCATATTGGTAAATCCCCCCATCTATTACTATAAACACAAGATGATTCATCAACCAAGCTAAAAAACTTTTTAATATTATTTTCATTATTAAAATACTCCACATCAATAATCATAAAATTAGTGTACGGACATTTGATGTCATTAAAAGTAGATTTTGGAATTATTTTATTTTCATTAATAAATTTATACAATAAATTTTCCAAACCAACAATAACATCTTTTTCATCTTGTTGTTGAAAATAAGGGGAAATAAATTTAATATTATTATTAAACATATTTTCTATAGTATTTTCATCAAATCTTGTTAAGACACAATCTTCATCAATTCTAATTATATATTTATATTCTGTTAAATATTCTAAAAAATCAATTGACCAAAAATGACACATATGTTTATAACCTAAATTAAACCCATTAGATAAGTTTGTTGGTGGGCATAAATTATAATTATTTTTATTTTTACTATCATTAAAAGCAATGTTTGGTTTTGTTTTTTTTACATTTTTGAAAACTAAATTTAGTTCTGGTGTGAATTTTATTATATGTAACTGGTCTTCTATACTGATATTTCCTTCATGAAAAATAATGAAATCATATTTATTTTTTGAATTCTTATACAATACATCATATATTGATTTGTTTCTTAAAATTAAATCATTATATCCAGAAACTGTGTTATAACCTCTTGTTAAAACAACTATTGCAACTTTTAAACTATTCATATTTTTTATAATTGAACTTCTTTAACCACCTCATGACCTTGTGTCTTATGGGAATCTGCTTGAACATGCTCAATATCTCCAATATGAAAATATACAGGTGTATTTGACAATATTGAGAAGAATGATAATGCTCTCTCCTGGTTATGCCCAGCATATTGATCACCCATCATATATGGAATGATTGGTTCAAGCCAATTCATATATTTCTCAAAATATGAGGTTAATAAACAAACATTATTTGTTGTTGGCCAATATAATTCCATATTTTTTAATTTGGCATCATTCATAAGATTATTCATATATGTCTTCATATCAAGATTATAGGCTTCCAACAAACCTTTAAATATGGATGAAACCCAATCTTGATTTGTAATATAATGATAATTTGACATCTGTAAAGGAAAATAACCAACAATTTTTGAATCACTCCCTTTTAGCATATTCTTCAAGAAAAACCCATAATTATCTTTTAGATTAACATCATATTCCAATAGATTTATGTATTTTGTATCACATAAATTATTTTTATGTATGGCATACCAAGCAGTGAATGCTGTGAAATTTGGGTAGTCCTCAATATTATATGGTAAATCTCTTGCAATAACAACATTGGTTAAAAATTGGATTTTATCAACATCACCTTTGCCAACAAACATAAACACAACATTACCCAATGAATTAAATTTACCAGATTCAATATTTGCTTTTATAATATCTTGATCATGACAAGTTATGAATGTTGTGATATCACAATTCTCCTGCAGCATATAAGGAAGTTTATCCTTATATTTCTCTGTATATAATTTCTTATTTTCCTCCCAAGAGGGTGTTGTTACGCCAATAGATAGGTGGGTAACTCTAACGTCATAGGTAACACCCACTTTAACACCATCCAAATAATTTGGTGTTGTAAATGAAATGTCATAAAAATGGAAACCACCAAACTCCTCATCAAATTTATGTTTTATTCTAGTCTTATCAATTGCAATAAATAAACCATCAACCAAAGCAACATTTGATATTTTACCATAATCCTTTGAATACTTTGATTGCCAGGTCTTCCCCTCCTTTTGATGATTTACAATTCCCCTCATAGTCATTGACTTTTCCCACCATACACCACTTTCTGACATATATGTACTACCAGCCAATCCAATAATACCATAATCACTTTTTTTGAAGTTCTTTTGAATTTCATTTCCCCAACTCTTGGTTTCAAATATAAGATCATCATGACAAAGAACAACAATGTCATTCTTTGCCTGATTCAATATCTCATTATAAACTTTGGTTAAGGATTTCTCTCCATCATTAACAACCTCAATTATTTCTGCATTCTTAAAACCCACTGTCTTTCTTATATGTTCAATAAATGTCGGATTGCTCTGTCTTGTTGAAAAACCTACTGTTATCATAATTGTATTCCTGTTGATCCAAAACCATTATCCCCCCTATCTGTTTGGGGTAATTCATCAATATTTTCTATATTAACATACTTGCCTTGTATTACTGGGCATAATACTGCTTGTGCAATCTTTGTTCCTTTCTTAATATGAAACTCTTCTCTTGATGTATTAAATAGTATTACCTTAACTTCGCCAACATACCCCCCATCAATGGTAGATGGTGTATTCAATACAGTAATTCCATAATTGATTGCTAATCCACTTTTTGGTCGAATTTGTATCTCGTGTTCATCTGGGATATTAAAGGCTAACCCTGTGCTTACCATTAGCCTAGATAGGGGTTTTAATACCACTTCTTCTACTGAACAAAGGTCAAATCCAGAATCCTTTTCGTAATTATAAAATGGATCAATCGCATCTGGATGTACTTTTTTATATCCAAGGTTTTTTACCTTCATTGCAGTTTCAAATAATGTACCATATTCTTCTGGAGAAATGCCAAACATTTCCAAAAGTCCATTAATATCATCATCATCACCTTGTTCATTCATAAGATTTTGCAATCTTTCAATTTCTTCTTGCGATAAATCATCTAAATCATTTCCTAAACTCATTTTTTTTTTAGTTTTTTTTATTATTTAATATTTTAGTTGTGCTAATATTAGGTGTTTTTGCAAAGAAAACAACCTCCTTAACAAATTCTTGACCAATTATTTTTTTCCCCTTATAATCGTCACCAATAATCATTATATCTGGTTGATAGTAAGCTAAAATTGATTTTAATTCAGCATCTGAATCAAAAGATGTCACCTCATCAACAAATTTTAAAGAGGACATTATTTTAAATCTTGCGTCCAAAGAATTAAAGGGTCTATCATTACCCTTTAATTCTTTAACCCTCATATCACTATCAAGTCCGACAAATAGATAACCAAAACTTTTTGCATATTCCAATAAATGAATATGACCAATGTGTAAAACATCAAAGCAACCATTTACCCAAACTTTCATAGCTTATTTTAAAATTAAAAGTTTTTTAATTACATCAATTAACACTTCTACATCTCTCTCACAATATTTTGTAATACCTTCAATATTGTTATCATTCCAGTAGGCATCGTGTACCTTGTTGCCCGTAACATCCATATTTTTAGATGATTCAATTCCAAGGCTAACACACATTAATTCTAACGATGCAATTGAACCAAATTGACCATATTGCCAAATGTCTTTTGTATCTATCGCTTTAACTTCCCAAGGCTTTGTATCAAAACTTGGTAAAATCTTTGGGGGCATTAATCCGTTAATCATCATTCTCTTTGCCAATACTGGAATATCAAAACCTTTTACGTTATGTCCGCAAAGAAAGTAATTAAGTGAACCAACTTTTTGCAAAACCTTTTGTGTTTTTTGCAGAATATCCAATTCGTCTGTTCCAGAAAATGATTGCATTTTAATTGACCCATCATCATTAACGAATGCCAAAGAAACACAAGCAATTTTTAGAAACTCAGAAACAAGAGCTGAACGATTATGAAACATAGAATCGAAACCATCTGCCCCATCCTCTGGAAATCTTTTTTCAAACCAATCATAATAATTTTCAAACTGAAAGGCTAATTCAGGTTTGTTTGTTTTTAAGGTATCAAAACTGGCTTCACAACCAACGGTTTCAATGTCAAGGAATAAAATTTTGTTTAAAGGTACATTTATCATGTTGTAGTTATTTAATTAGTGACTTATAAAATTCTGCTCTATTTTTTGTTACAGTAATTAATGAATATCTATCCTTTACTGTTTCATATAAGTTCTCTCCAAGGTCTTGTACCAAGTTGGGGTTCTTCATTAACTTTTCAATATACTTTGCCCAATCAACACTATTTCTACCCTCATCAACAAGTAAAGCATTACCCCCCTTCACAAAAGTACCTCTATCTAACCCATGTTTTAAATCAATAGTATATGGCCCAAAGTTTGAGGCTATTAATGCTTTTTTATAAAACCCGGCTTCAATTACTTTTAATTGTGACTTCATTTCATTAAAAATGTGATTCTTTATCGGAGCCAAAGATATGTCAAATTTAGCATAATTCTTAGCATATCCTGTAACAGGTTTTGTCCACACTCTTAAATAAGCCTCCTCATTTTCTTTCCCATAAGGTTCTTGCACAAATTTAAGCAAATATTTTCGATAATCCTCACTTATTGTGGAATATTTTTGTGTAAATATTTCCTCATATCTTGCCCATACAGTTTCTTCTGGCTTTATATTTCTCCTATTCTGTTCTTTTGTTTCAGCATTTATTTCAGTGACTGAACCCCTAGTATCAAATCCACATAATACAAATTGTAATTTATTTGAATATTTTGTTAATGAACTAAATGGTTTATCTAAAATCATTAAATCATGTTGATGACTAGAACCGCCTAACCAACCAACTCTAACCCTGTCAGATTCAAGGGTTGGCTCATTAAATTGGGGGTCATTTGGATTTATAGCATTTGGGAATACAAAAACATTTTTATTATATTTTTTAATTAAATCTGCATATAATTTTGTTGTTGTTGTAACATATTTTGCAACTTTTAAATTTGCAATTATTTTTTCATTTATTTTATGAATCTTAATTATTTCATATATGGGATGTTCTTTTGTTGGTGACCAATAATCATCAATATCACATATTGTGATAATACCCATATCATTTAATTTTTGAATTAACTTATTTGCTGTATCAAAATCTGGTCCAATACTTCTGTGAAAAGCAACAATTTCATAATTCTTCCAAAAGTTCATATCATCCATTGGGGGTTCATAATTAATATCTACGTGAAATTCACTAGAATATTCTGATTGTAAGAATAGATGGGGGTCGATTGAACGGAATTTCCCAACTCCAGAACGGTCAGAGGGGAGGACTAAAACTTTTATTTGTTTACTCATTTTTATATTTTATATTTAATTATAATAAATAAAATCAAAAAAAAAAGCAATATGCAGAGATTGCATATTGCTTTTTACAAACAAAATAATTATTTAATTAACTTTTAATCTTTTTAATCTTTTGTATTTTACCTTCAAAAATATGTGACCCAACCCTAAATTGGAAGAACTCATCTGACTTCTCTGTACTTTCTGTTAATAGCCCCATTTCTTTAATGGTTGATTTAATTGTTTCTTTTACAATTTTTTTAATATATTCTGCGTCTATTGGCGTACTTGATACTTGTTTTTGTTCTATTATATTTTGTTTTGGTTTATTGCCCATTAATTTTGACGCTTTTTCAACCATCTCATCGGTTAAAATATTTCTACCAATAGGTTGTTGAACTTGTGCAATTGGGTGTTCAAGCATAATCCTTTTAATTTCATCTGGCAATCTTGATTTCTTTATTGCATCTTCGGAGGGGGTTTCAATATTTCTTATTGACATAACTGGTGCTGTCATTTCATTTTCAGATAATATATCATCAGGTATATTATATCTTGCATTTGGTATTGAAAAATCAACATTATCACCCATTGGTATTGCGTTACCACTTCTTGGTAACTTGTTATGAACATCCATTATTGCTTTGGATTTCATTAGTTTTTGCATTAAATCATTTTCCATATTATATTATTTTCATTGTTCATTAAATTGAGCCTTAACGATACATACCCCATTTTGGAATGTTTTATCTCCATTAAAATTAAACCCTTCTCTTGGTGTTGTAAATACTTCACCTGATGGATTTAACGACATTATTTTATCCAATCTAAATATCCTCCAACCAGGTAGGATTTGCTTCCCCAAGTAACCAGTATGTGAAGCCCCTTCAATATCATATGCCCTAATTGCTTTATTTCCACCCTTGGTTGTACCAAGACAAACAGGTTCAATTAACCTTAATCCTTTACCCCCTGGCTCATCACCATCATAGTAAATGACACAGACTTGTCTTCCCCTTATTGCAGAAGCAATTGATTCAATTGAAGCGATTTCCGTTAATAATGATTTTAATGTGTTTGTTAATTTCATTTTATCTTAAAATCTGGGTATGGATTAGTTACCTTAAATTTATTTATTTTTATTTCATTTTTTCTTTCAACGATATCTTGTTTTGTTTCAATTGTTTGGCTATGCGTATCAAGAAAAACGCCATTACCTCTTCCTTTATTATCCCCATCACCAAGGGCATTTGGATTTTTTGATGAATATTCAAATGCTGTATCTTTATATTCATTTTTTGGCAATAACTTTGCTCTTTGTTCTTCAGCAAATTTGGTCAAATTATTTTCAATATTCTGATTTAAATCAATTGATGTTTCAACTCCCATAATTTTAATATTTTATTAATTTTTTTATTTTATTTATTTCCTCTGTTATTTTTGGTATTGATGAAGCATGTCTTTCTGTTGCCTTTTTGTGTGTTTCTGATGGTCTAACATTGGTATCATCTTTATCATGTGAATCAATAAATTGATTTGATTCACCAGCGTTTGTTCTATTTGTTTGGGTCATTTTAACATTTGCTCGCATTTGGTTTAATGTTTGTTCAACCCAATATTTCATTTTAAGACTACCATTTAAAATAAATTCAGCATCCTTAAAATCACCTTTATAAGTATCAAAATAACTTTTTATTCTTTTCATTTGGGTATATGATATTGTATTTTTCCCTTGCAATTCTTTATTCCTTTTATAGCCTTGACTATCTTGGGGAATTTGTCCAACAGAATTCATACACATCATTAAATGTTGTTTCATTTCTGGCGGGAAGGGAATTGGTCTATTATAAAGTTTACTATTCACTTTTTAGCATTTTTATTAAATCATTTATGCTTAATCCGTTTTTCTCTGCTTGTGTTTTCAACATTTTAATGTTCTTTTTGATAATTGGATTTGTTTCATCTTTTGATGACTGCAAATCACTATCTCCATTTCTTTTTGATACAACCAAATCTTCAACCATTTTATTAAATTCAGATAAGGTCATTTTATCAATGGATCCTTTCTTTTTCTTTTTAGTTAGTTTTCCAGAGGGGTCTTTACCAAATTCTTTTGTTCTTTGTTTTGCCTCATCAGGTTCAACATCAAGTTTATCAATCAAATATTTATATGTTTTTTTACCATCAAGATTTTTTGTTTCCTCATAGCCAAATGCGTTGGACATATCAATCTCTTCAATCCCCTCGCCATAATATGTTCTATATCCACGAGTTACAGGGTCATTTGTTTGCCTTGTTGCTGGAACAATTTGATCCATTGTTCTATGAGTATGTTGCGTATTATTTAATATGGGGATTTTTGATGTTAGCATTGAACCATCATCATCAACCAATTCTTCCAATTCTTTTTTTAACTTCTTTGTTGTTGGTTTTCTTTTGGTTTTAACAATTTTATTTAAGTGATTTTTTATTTTTTTAATATTTTTTTTATCAAAGTGAACAACTTCATCATTATCTCTTGCTTCGGACAATGTGCCATTTATTGAGAAATATAGTGAATATTTATCAGTCTTTTCTCTAATTAAAAAATAATAAGGTGAATTAAAATATTCTTCGTTAATATTTATCATTTGACTTTTATTCATAAATATTCACTAAATACTATTTATTATAATAATAATATAAATGAGTTATCAAAATGTTAATCAATATAATTTTAATAAGATTGGATTTAGACCTATAAATGAAATTATTGATATAAGTTTGGCTTCAGATGAGTTGAATTTTGATGAGGAAACTGTATTTTCATCAAAATTGATTGCCGAGAATGATGGAAATAGGATGCCATTTAGTTTTGATTTAAATTCACAAGAAACATCAATTTGCATAAATTGTGGTGTTTTTAGTAGTGATATTATAGTTTCTACAAATTATTATAATCCATATAATGAAAATTTATTCACAAACCAAAATTTATTTAATTTATGTGATGTTGGTTTAACAAGTGTTGACAATGGACTTGTTCAAGGTTTAACAGGGGAAACAATAGAGATAAATTCAGGATTATATACGGGGTCAACAAACATTTATAATAGGTACAAATATGATAGAAGATTAAAACTACATCCAATTACTGGATTCACAACAACAACAAATAGAATTTATTTAGACAATAGTTACAATTATAATATAACAGAACAAACAGAACCTAGCGTTGGTAGATATGCAAAATTAAATGGTGGATTTTACCAAGGATTTTATAGATTGGCTGGTTATGATTATGAGATTTTTCCAGAAAGGGTTAATTTAGGTTGGACAGCAGAATTTTTATTGAGGTATAGATGGACTGGTGATACATATAATGGATTAAATGCCAGATACACTGGAAACACAGGAACATTTTTTTACTTGGGTACAAGAGCGGAGAATAAATTTTACCATTATGCTAATGGCAAAGTTACTGGTATAACAAATTATAATAAGGTAACTTCAGGTTTAACTTGTTTGGATACTTGTGGTTGTAATTATATTAATACAAAATCATCATGCAATAAAGTTTATCCTTTATCTGGGTCATCAGATAGTGAAGTCATTTTATTAGAAAAAAATGTTTTATATGATGGGGCATCAAATGGCTTATCACTTCAATTAAGCGGTAATACGGGAAATCCAATACTTTGTGTTAAGTCATATGTTTTAACTGGTTCTTGCGAAACCACAGGTTATACCATTAATCAATGGTGTTCAACAAAAGGGGTGTTTAATGATTTTAGAAATACCACATACATTTCAAAAGAAAATTGGATTCAAATAGATGCAGTATTTGTAAGGGATAGATTATTAGATACTTGTGATTTAAAAGATTTGGGAGGGTTAGGTCTTCTTGTTAATAGTGAGTTTACCGCAACAACAATGAATAAAAGTATATCCCTAATTGAACCCACACACACATCAGGATATACCCCAACAAGCATAGAAGTTGTTAATTTTGATAGCAGATGGTTTGAAGGTGGTAAATATAGAAATGGGCATTTAAGGATTTATATAAATGGAAGAATATTCTTTATTGTTGATAATTTTGAAGAAATAATTCCAAGACAATTAGATACAATTAAAGAAAGGCAAATTGGCGTTCCTTTCAATATTTCCATTGGCGGGGGAACACAAGGCTTACATGATTCATTAACATTTAGTTCTTGCACAGGAAATGCAAAAATTCAGGATCCACAATTATTACCAACAAAAATTTTAAATAAAACACAATATTCTGGATTAACAACTAATATATTATTAGAAGAAATATTTGGGGGAAGTTTTATTGGTGATTTTAGCGCATTTAGAATGTACACAGAACCATTGGATGCTGGTAAAATAAGGCATAATTTTAATTTATTGAAAAATAGATATAAATTAGTTGACTTCTTTAATCCAGATAAAGGACCAGCAGTACCAGCAACGCCTACTGTCACACCTACGAATACCCCAACAATGACAATAACACCAACAATGACACCAACAATATCTATTAGTGCGTCAGTTCAAGTGAGTCCAACACCAACACCAACCCCATCAAATCTACCGTTCTATGCATATGTATTTGCAGAACCACAATTATACAATGATGGTATTAATTTGGAAAATTATATGTTAAACAACTCCGCAACTTGGGGTGGTTACCAATTCTATGGCGTACCTAACACATCCAATTATTCAACCAATTTAAATATATATGCACATTATTCTGGTTGGACCAGCAATTCTGGCAATTATATAACAAACCCAACATCATTATCGGCAATAATTAAGCAATCAAGCGGTACAGGAATTGACCCATTTGGTTGCCCACAAAATCAATATTCTTTTGGTACAATAAAAATAGCAGAAACAAATGTTAATACAAATATACAATATTTTTATTCAATATGGATTCCGCTTGGGGGTGTTGGAAATAGTTTGACCAATATGGTAATTGATGCGGGTTCAAATCCTTGCTTATCTGATTATGTAAATAATGGTAAGCCAGATGAAATTATAACACAAAACGTAACCATAACAAGTGGCGCAGCAATACCAGCAGGTGTTTACCGAGTTTTATGGCTACCTATTTTATATTTACCAATAACAATTCCTTTACGAAATAGTATTTATATAAAAGGCGAAATAAATTATTAAAATATGTCATTCCCATATAAAAATCCAATAACTGAAGTACAATTAGCAGGGGCTGATTCAATATCAAGAACATCCGTTTTTGGTGCTGGATTTTCAGTTAACAATGTAGGTGGATATATGGAAGTATATTCATTAAAAGATTTAGAGTTTTCAACATACGGTCAAACTGGATTAATAATTAATTCTGGTAATACCATCCCAATACAATTTACAATTGGGGGTTCAGCAAATACATTAACATTAAATTCTGATAATATATCTTCAGGAAGAAGAAGATTAGGTATGCTTGTTTATGTTCAAGAAACAAAAACGGCTTATCAATATTCCATAGATAATTATGATGACCTTTGGTTTGCTATGAGTGGACTAACTGGTTTATCAGGTGTTACTTTTAGCACATATAAAACAGTTGTTAATACAAGATCAGAAGCAGGTCGAAATTTCATTAATACTTGGACTGGCTCAACTATTGAAGGTGTTAATGGAGTTACAAGAGAAAATGCAAGATGGCGTAAATTTGCTGGTACTGATATAACAATAACTGGTGGAACATATTACTCAGCAGAAACAAAATTAGATTTATATAATAATAGTGGGGGAACAATAACAATAAATGGATTTGTTAATGGTGAAGATGGTACTTCTGGTACTTCTGGTTCATCTGGAACAAGCGGGTCTAGTGGAACATCAAGTACATCTGGGACATCAGGAACAAGTGGTTCATCAGGGTCAAGTGGTAGTAGTGGTAGTTCTGGTACAAGTGGGTCAAGTGGTACTTCTGGCACAGCAGGTTCTAGTGGAACGTCAAGTAGTTCAGGAACAAGTGGTTCATCAGGGTCAAGTGGTAGTAGAGGTTCGTCAGGTACAAGTGGGTCAAGTGGTACTTCTGGCACAGCAGGTTCTAGTGGAACGTCAAGTAGTTCAGGAACAAGTGGGTCAAGTGGTAGTAGCGGAACAAGTGCAACATCTGGAAGTTCAGGTACAAGTGGTAATGCTGGAAGTTCAGGTACAAGTGGTAATGCTGGAACATCAGGCAGTTCTGGTACAAGTAGTACATCAGGGTCAAGTGGCTCATCAGGTACAAGTGGAGGTATAGGTAGTTCTGGGGCAAGCGGTAGTAGTGGCTCGTCAGGAACAAGTGGAGGTACAGGTAGTTCTGGGGCAAGTGGTAGTAGTGGTTCGTCAGGAACAAGTGGTTCATCAGGTAGTTCTGGGGCAAGTGGTAGTAGTGGTTCATCTGGAACAAGTGGAGGTACAGGTAGTTCTGGGGCAAGTGGTAGTAGTGGGACAAGTGGAGGTACAGGTAGTTCTGGGGCGAGTGGTAGTAGTGGTTCGTCAGGAACAAGTGGGGAAGCAATTGCCGAGTTTCTAATTACAGGCAATCAAAACGAAATTAATAAAACATTCATTTCACCAACAAATATTAGCGTTGAAAACCATTTGTTTTTCATAAATGGTATTTTATTAAAAAATGATGACGATTATACCATATCTGGTAATTCAATAATATTATCTGAAAATACTTCTGCACCAACATCAACAGACATTATTAGATTATTTGATAATGTTGCATTTAGTGAGGCAGGTAGTAGTGGTACAAGTGGCTCATCGGGTACTTCATCAACAAGTGGTTCGTCAGGTAGTAGTGGAATAAGTGGAACGGCTGGAACAAGCGCAACATCTGGTAGTAGCGGAACAAATGGTACATCAGGAACAAGCGCAACGTCAGGTTCGTCTGGAACAAGTGGAACGTCAAGCACATCTGGTAGTAGCGGAACAAGTGGCTCATCAGGAACTT
>Ga0209298_10002010_pt1 | contig 12879 bp, 8 predicted proteins | sample S_140806_EF_Meta_FD_187325 | JGI IMG/M metagenome (GOLD analysis project Ga0209298, IMG submission 187325) | Freshwater microbial communities from Lake Simoncouche, Canada to study carbon cycling - S_140806_EF_MetaG (SPAdes) (version 2) | ecosystem: Environmental > Aquatic > Freshwater > Lake ...
CAATTGAAAATACGATTTCTCATGGAGAACCCCGTACGTATAGCGATAATCGGAGGCGGCTGCGGTGCAATTACTGCGGCCTATGAATTATCCAAACCTGAGCACAATGGTCGCTTCCATATTACCGTCTATCAAGATGGCTGGAGACTTGGAGGCAAGGGTGCCTCAGGCAGAGGAACTGCCGGTCGCGTTGAGGAGCATGGCCTGCACGTATGGCTTGGCTTTTATGAAAATGCTTTTCGCATGATGCGCGATTGCTATGCCGAGCTCCCCAGGCTTGGCATCCATGAGTTCGGTAGGTGGGACGAGGCCTTCATCCAAGAGCACAATGTTGGCATCTTTTCCAAACATGATGTATCGGGCTGGCAAAAGTGGTCTGGCAAGTTTCCGCCAAAGTCGGGACTACCCGGGGATGCTATGCCGCAGCAGGAGATCTACAGCCTGAATGAATACTGCCGGCAGGCAATTGACCTCCTGCGAACCTTGATTCTCGACACCACAGTCGATCGCCTAGATGGCAATGGCAGGAATAGTAGCGCCAAGGGGGCGGGCAGGCCATCCTCCATCCCCGGGTTCGAGAACGCCCCCGAATCGTTAATGGGCTTGCTCGGTCTCGTGCGCCGTTACTTGGGCGCCAGCATGAGCACAGGCGTTGCCGGTGTGGTCGAAGGCCTTGGACTTCTAAGCACGGCGATCCGGATGCTGCCGTCCTTTCCCCACAGGATCCTCACCGATCTGGCCGAGGAGTGCGCACGCGTGGCCAGGCAGTGGCTGGAAACGCAATGGCTTGCCTCGTCTCCCCATCGCCATATCTGGGAGATGGTGGACCTTGTTCTCGCTGCCCTGGTGGGTTGCATTCGTTGTGGCGTTTTGACAAGTCCGAATGGACTGGATGTGCTTGATCAATACGAATGTCGTGAATGGTTACGCATGAATGGGGCTTCAGATCGAGCTTTGGCTTCACCGTTCATGGTTGGCTTGTACGATCTTCACCTCTCCTATGCCAAAGGTGTTGCAAGCGAGCCAAAATTGGCAGCGGGTCAATCAATGCGCGGCACATTGCGGATGTTTTTTGGGTACCGTGGCGCCTTTTTCTGGCGAATGCGCGCAGGAATGGGCGATGTAGTCTTTGCGCCATTATATATACTATTGCAGAGTCGGGGAGTGCATTTTGAATTTTTTCACCGATTGATCAATGTTAATATTCCCGATGGTTCTGCCCTGCAAGAAGGTGAACGAACATGTATCACTTCCCTAGAATTTCGGGTCCAGGCAAAAACCATTCGCGACAAACCTTACGAACCACTGATTCCCATCAAAGGGAAGAGATGTTGGCCAGCCTCACCCGATTTCAAGCAGCTCCGCTACGGATCCCGACTGAAAACTGCTGAGGTAGACCTAGAATCCCATGGGGATACAACTACTGCGGCGAGCAAGACATTGCTCTATGGCGAGCATTTTGATGCCGTGATCCTAGGGGTGAGCATCGGCGCCATTCCCCACGTGTGCAAGCCGATCCTGGCCCGGGATAAACGCTGGCAAGACATGGTGGAAAAAGTCCAGACCGTGGCAACTCAGGCCGTTCAGGTTTGGCTGAACCAGAGCGCCGATGAGCTTGGCTGGGAAGGACCTCCTTACATCATTTCTGGATACAAGAAACCCCTGGACACATGGTGCGATATGGAACATGTTATTCCCGAAGAGAATTGGCAAATCCCACCCAAGACCGCTTTCTATTTTTGCGGTGTGCTAACCGATGATCCTGGAATGGAATCGATGTCTTTCCAGGATTATACACAGTTGAAAAGAGAAGAGGTATACAACAACGCGCTGGAGCTTCTGCGCAGTCACGGCAAGCCACTCTGGCCTAAGGCCTATGACAGTTCAGGCGAGTTCAGCTGGGATCTCCTCATGCATGAAGAGAGCAAGTCTCACACCAAAAAGCTACCAGAAGCACACCCTCTGCGTACACAATACTGGCGGGCAAACATCAATCCCAGTGATCGCTACGTCATGACCGTACCCGGAAGCAACAGCTACCGAATTTCCCCTCTCGACATGCGCTACACAAATATGACCATCGCCGGGGATTGGACCGATGCTGGATTCAATGCGGGCTGCACAGAAGCCGCAGTAATGTCAGGTATGTTGGCAGCCCACGCCATCTCGGGATTGCCAAGATTGGAGGAGATTATCGCTTATGACCACCCCTAAACCATATATGATGTTAAGATAGCGAATGATTGTAAGCATGTCTGCAGTGTCCAAATGGAAGCGACCCGAACCCGCACGCTTTGCTCCATACCGCAACGGTTGGTCGACCAAGGATCAACTCAAGCAGGTCACAGAGATGGCTACAACCACAGTTGAGGAAGCGGTCAACCTGGGTTACGCTGTGATTGAAGACAACATTGAACGAGGTCGATCCTACGCCAGAAGTCGTAACAATGACCAGACGAGCCACGAAACCCCGGATGAATTGCTTCAACTAAGCGCCAAAGTCATACAACTGGGCAGAGACTTCTCCCTTGCCTATTTTGATTTGGTTGAAAAAACGCTATGCGAGGTAATGAGCTATGCATCTCGTAGCAGACCTTCAACCGATGATGAAAGCCATTCTAAACAGTAGTGATGAAGTCGCTCATCGTCGACCAGTTAAAGGAATACGGATTCTACGTATCATCCCATGTCAACCAGTACCTCCGCTCCTCCCCACCCTCTCCCTACCTTCATGAGTTGATCCTTGACTATCCAAGTCGAGGCGGCAAGATGATGAGACCTGGAATATGCATTTCCACGGCGAGGGCATTTGGTGCTCAGCTTGAAGAAACGATACCATTTGCTGCCTCTATTGAACTTCTCCACAACGCCCTCTTGATTCACGATGACATTCAAGACGAAAGTGAGGAGCGTAGGGGTAGGCCAACCCTGCATGAGTTGCACGGTGTGCCATTGGCTATCAATGCTGGCGACACACTCTTAATGCTGGCCTTGGGTCCTATGTTTCAGCGGTGTCAACAATACGGCAGCAGGATAGGCCAAAAGATTTTGGATTTTACCTTGAGAATGGCACAGGAGACTGCAGAGGGACAAGCCTTGGACATCGGCTGGCGTCGTGACAACCGTCTGGATATTGACGTGGCCGATTATTTAAGAATGGTTATGAAAAAAACGGCTTGGATGTCTACGATCTGGCCAGCCCAGATCGGTGTTCTGATTGGCGGCAAGGGAAGGGTTGATCCGGATATTATTACCAAGTTTGCTTTTTTTCTGGGAACATGCTTTCAGATCCAAGATGACTTGCTGAACCTGATCCCAAACAGTGGCTATGGCAAAGAGGCCATGGGTGATTTATATGAAGGCAAGAAGACTCTTATGCTGATTCACCTTCGACAAAACAGCAGTCCAGCAGAGGTTGAAGAGATTGATCTCATTCTGAGCCGGTCCCGCACTCAGCGCAACGAACAAGATGTACGCTGGCTATATGAAGAAATGGAGGCTAAAGGATCTTTGAATTATTCCCGCACTGTGGCTGAGGCACTCGCTGGTGCAGCTCTATACGAGTATTCGCTAGCTTTTGAGGCTTTACCGGCATCCCTTGATAAAGATTTTATGCAAGCACTTCCACTTTGGATCCTGAATAAATAATTATTATAGCAGATAGCAATACGAAAACTCGTAATCGGGCTTAGGATTTTTTGTTGCCACTTCGTGTTTATAGATGGCGATTCTTGATAATCGAAGCCAGATTCAGAATTGAGACCTGGTTGCTCTCGTCCCCGTTAGTATTTGGATGGGTGGTAGCTTTCAATGTAAATACATCTTCAATTCTAAGTGCTTGCCACTCCTCCTGGGCTTGGTCAGGCCCACCAGCGACGAAAGTACTACCAGAAAGGGTGCCAAGGGAAAGGCGTGTGGCAATCGTATGCCCCAAATGCTCCTCGGCTTTGACTCGCATCCAAAAAGGAACAATGGGATTGAGTACAGAAATCCACTGCTTAGCGATAAAACAGTAATAGACTGATTCTGTCTCTAGCCCCAGAATTTCGACAATGGGGTGAGATTGAGACTTATGGATTTTGATTTGAGAGGAGTCCCGGACTAAACCACAGTTTTTGCCATGCCCCTTAATGGTTACAGTTGTGGAACGAGTAACAATAGACTGATAACAGGCCAAAGTCGCATTTTCGCAATGTCTGTATTGTTTAAGGCCAATCATGTCAATATCAAAAGAGATGTCTTTTTGGAGAAAGTCTAAGGAAGCAGGTTCTTTTTCAGTATAAATTATTTCGGCTTTTGGCGCAATCTCTATCAATAGATTGGAGACTGCTTGTTCTCCATCACCTAAGGAGGAGAAAGATTCAATACTGAGCTCCGTATAGACTGATGGCTGATATCTCATGTCGCCCCTTGGATCATTGTAGGAGCTTCTAATGGTTGCTTTTTGTGTTGGTCTGCCGTTGACTTCATAATCACCAATGGTTGCACGCACACTATTATTATAAACAAAAGGCGAAATGAAGAATTTATTTGAAGTATGGGATCCTGCACGTAGCTGAACCGGAATAAAGAATTCGATCGACTTGTCCGTAAGCCAGTCAGGGCTTTCGGGACTAGCCCAGATATCACCATGATTAGTATCTACATCCTTAGAGACAAGATAGACTTTACACTTGGGCGGCATCTTGGCATCTGCTACATCCTTGGCATCTGATACATCAACGAGTTCCAGAGTAACGGGCTGCTCCTTATAAGTTAGGCCCAAATTACTGAAGTTCGCGAGATATCGCTCAAGATTTTCTTTTTTGGCCGCCAATGGATACACCTTGACCAACATATCTGGAATGGTAAACGGTCCATGGACAGGCGTAGCTGCAGAGCCAATGATGGAGTTATAGAAATACCTTCGGTCATCCGGCTCGGGAGTTTGTGGAGCTGGGGCTGCATGCGTGCGCTGTAAATTCTTGCTCATCTGGTTAGGGAGAGCTTGGGAATAAAGAACTTCGCCGAGCCCATAACTGAGATCAACATCACTCCAATAGGGAAGAATAGGCTCAAGAATATGAATCGTTTCTCCCGAGGAGTTTCTCTCTCTGCTTTGTGAATCGAGGCCTAGGGTTTCTACTATCGGATGCAGGCTAGAGTGATGAATACGAATGTTATAGCCACCCGAAAGATCTGCACGCGAGAGGTTGAGATCCCCTAGCAAACCAGCTTTGTTTATCCTGTTGGTAGACATCGCTGATTTCACCAGCGCCTGGTAGCAAGCCAGGTGAGGTCTTTCGATGTCAGGGAATTGCTTTACTGTAATGTTTTGGATGCTCAACTTGCCTTGCCTGCGTGAGTGGAATTTTTCATCCTGAGCAGTGCTCATTGTTGTGAACATTCGCCACCATGAAAAAGGATCTAAAGTACCAGATGACATCTCTGATGCGTAGCGGAGAGCGACCTTACCACTGTCAAACAAAAACCTCGCTCGCTCTTGCTGAGATGGATAACCCCGAAGACGAAGGCTAAGGCCGATATCTAATAAGGTGCCAAGAGAAGAAAGATAAGAAGAGGTTGCCTTGGCGGCAACATTCCAAGGGAACCATGGGCTGGAGAGGTTGGGAGGAAATGTGGAGAACATAGGGTTGGGAACAAAGTCAACCTCCAAAAGGAGATTGCGTGACGTTCGTTGTCCTTGGTAGTACTTCGGCAATGTATAGGTAGAAAAACGCAAAACCTGAGTTGGGTCCGTTGGAAAAGGCAATGAGAAGTTGAGATCCGTACGAAGCTCTCCCACAACTTTTGGCCAACCATAAACCTCTCTGCCTGTGAATTGGGAGATAAGGTCGTCAACGAATATAAAGGGTGAGACAATGGCCCAATCCATGAATTCGAGTTCTCCCTGATTGGGAGCACCGCCGCTCCAGCGCCACCACTCAAGTGGAATCGTGAACGTAATTTCGTGCTGAGAAATCCAACCGATATTTCGTGCCGTTTGGGTAATGTTAGAAGACATCTTGTCATAATGCAATAGCATCATGAAGACGAAAGGTGCAGCCGGTTTGAAGAGGTCGGCTTGGTCGGCATTCTCACCCGTGAGGTTGAGGTTGAGGTAGCTATGACAAAATTCTGTGAGCCTTGATATATTTGCTTTCAGTGGGAAAACCATCATCTTGACTCCCTCAAATTCAAATGGAGGAAGTAGTGGCATGGAGCCAAAGAGGGAGCTTCCAGCGGTTTCGATGTAAGGGGGGAGAGACACACTGCCCATGGAGGCCACCTTGAATTCTCGAATTATCTCCCAATTCTAGCAACGGGAGATGCATATGGCAGGTAAGGATGGCTACAGTAGCAAGACATTTTGCTCGATATTCGGAGCAAGTAGAGTTGCCAACATCTTAAGAGAAGAAAGAACTCAGTCCTGTAAGTACCAATTCATGGCATCTTTTAGGGTCACCATAAAGGGCCGAGTTGGACAGCCCAGTCGCTGCTGGAGGGGAGTTGGCGTCATTGGCTGCGAGTCGCAGACCAGCAGGGCGCTGAGGGCGGGGATAGGCGGTGGTTGACCTGCCAGGGCGGTTAGCGTCTCGGCCCAGACCATGGTCCAGGCACCTAGGCGAGCAGGCGCAACGAGGCGAGGGGTAGCAACCTCTGCCAAAGCACAAGCTTTGTTCGCCAACTCCTGTACGGTAAGGTTATGCCCGGCCAGAGCAATGGGCATTCCTCGCAGCTGGGCATCCAACGCGTTGCAGAGCAACGTCGCAACATCGCGCACATCAATGATATTGATTACTTGCTCTGTTGTCGCTAACACGTTGCCAGCAATTAGTTGAGGGAGAAAACAATATTTGCGATCTTTTCCGTCCCAGGGACCCATACAGACTGCGGGGTTGACAATCGTGATGTCTATGCCGTTAGACGCACCAATAAGCATGTCCTCGATGCGCTGCTTCACCTCGAAGTAGGGGTGAATGCTTCGACGCCACTGTGCCTCAAGTGCTGCTATACCACTTTCTCGGCGCAGCAGCGTCGTGAACGAACTCACATAGGCGAGACGAGACCTCTGCCGACCTACGGCCTGCAGAATCGCTGACGTCCGCCGGCAAGCCGCAGCCACCGGTTGACTCCGTGGAAACATGGTCAGGGGATATGGTGCAGCACAGTCCACAACAAGATCCTGACCATGGATCCAGGCGTCGATATGATCGCTGTTGCCACAGTCTCCGGACTGGATCTTCACCTCCAGGCCTCGCAAACTCGCGGGAGCGAGCTGACGGGTGGCAGCCGTAACGGCATAGCCACGGGAGAGAAGTTCGCGAGTCACCGCCTGACCAATGTGGCCCGTGGCACCAAGAACAACGGCCCGTTGCTTCGTCATCCCAACTCCGCCTGCAGGGCAGTGGCATCCAGGTAGTCGCGAAACATCAATCCTTCCGGGAACTTGCCAAGCACCTCTCGCAGAGCGACTCTTCCCTCCTTGGAATGTTTGCTCAAGTGCTTAGCGAGACTCATGGCCGAGCGCAATTCCAGCAACAGAGCCCCAGTGCTGCGGGCAGAAGCAACAGACTCTCGGTATAGCTCCAGTGAGGCCTTCCCTCGCGGCTCCCGCAACCGCAACAGATCTCCCTTCAATCTCAGCAATTCGGGATGATACATCCGGTCAACATTCTGCGAGGAAAGAGTTAACGCCTCGTCAACAACCTTCAAACCTTCCTCAAGTTTGCCAACCTCCAGACAGGCCTCGACAAGATAGGATTTCCAGTAGGCTAAGGGCAATTTCTGCTGGATCAGATCAAAAAATGCTAGACCACTGGTAATCGTAGCAAGACTTGCTTCTTTGCCTTCGCTTATGACTTCGCACCATCCCTGGCTAATCCTGGCGAGTGATCCCCAGAAGGCAAAACCCTGTTCGCCGCACAGTTGCACATTACGGGCAGCAAATTCAGCTGCTTTCGTTGGCTGGCGGAGTTCATGATGGATGATCATGGCAAAGGTTAGCGCTAAGGCCAGGCTTAAAGGATTGTCCAATTGCTCCGCTGACTCGAGCGTGAATTTACAGATTTCCAATGCTCTGTCGACATTGCCCGTAAGCACTTCTAACCATTGAAGGTAGATTGAAGAAAAAAGTCCGTGATCATCACCATAAGTAGAAACAAGCCTGGAGTGCATCGAAGGCTCATACAAACCGATGGACTTCTGAAACTCGCGGCGTGCCTCCGCAAAGCGGCCAAGGTAGAGGAGAGTTGTACCGTTGGCGAAGTGGATGGTTACTCTCAGAAGCGGATCTTCGTCTGGGGTGGAATATTCTTTCAGTTGACGGGCATATTCCACAGTGGGTCCTACACGACTGGAGGCGAGGTTGACTACCCAGAGCCCATAAACTGTGGGGATCAGCTGCGAGGTGGGGTTGTGAAGCAGTCCGCAAAGCTCCCGGCTGCGCCGGACATTCTCTTCCACCTCTGGAGCACAGTACCCCCGGGTTGCCACAAGACAGCCCCCCAGAGCAGCGCGCAGTTCAGCCTCCTTGCTGTAGTTGGAGGCGGAGGGGGGGAGGCCTTGCAATCCTTGAATCCCATGGGACAGTTCGGCGATGGCTTCCGAGTAGGCTCCAGCTTTTATGAGCCGTAATCCCGCTTTCAGCCGGTAGGCCACGGATGCTTCTACCAAGCCGGCCTCGAAGAAGTGCAGAGCCATCAGCTCGGGTCGACTGTGTGCAAGATCGGGAAAGTCGGCTTCAATTGTATGTGCCAGAGCATGATGGATTTCGCGGCGACGACTGAGAAGCATGGACTCATAAGCCGTATCTTGAATCAGCGCATGTTTGAATCTGTAGACTTCAGCAATAGCATTCTCATCTTCGATTTGGATGATATCGGCATTCTGCAGCTGATCCAGCTGATGACGCAACTGGTGAAGCTTGCGACAGATAGCAGCAATTAGACTATAGGGAAAGAAGCGGCCTATGGCAGAGGCGATCTGAGCAACATCCTTGGCCGGTCCTAGACTATCCAGCCGGGCCATCAGTAAATCTCGCAGAGTGGAGGGGATGGAGCTGATTTCAAGCGGACGAACCAATTCCCAATGGGTCGGAGACTCACGTAAAACCCCGGATTCCAATGTCGCTCTGGTCAATTCCTCCACGAACAGGGGCACACCGTCTGACTTATCAATTAGCTGGCGAATCACAGCCTCAGGAATGGGTTTAGCGGAAACCGCCAGGATCAGCCGCTCAATATCTTTCGGCGCCAACCGCAGGAGTTCGAGTTTGGTGATGTATGGGCGAAAATTCCAAGGGCTGACAAATTCCGGACGGGTGGTGAGGAGGAGCAGCAGACGGCTTTGACTAGCCTCCTCAATCAGGCTGGTGACAAACTCCATCGTGGATGGATCCACCCAGTGCAGATCCTCCAGAAGCACCACGACGGGACGCCTGTCCGTACCTTGCGTGAGCAGACGAACAAGCAGGTGGATGGTGAGCTCCCGCAGCTTTGGAGCAGGCAGGTTAAGGGGTGGCAGCTTGCTTGGCACCGAGAGCAACGCACATAACAACGAGGAATTCTGAGACTGGGACTCACCAGCCTGAGCAAGAAAAAGCTCAACTTTATTGCGGGTATTGTCATCTGAATCGCCGGGATCTATAGACAAGAACTGGCGAAAAGCATCCACTACTGGTAACAGCGCCGTATTCTGGCCGGTGGCTGTACAGCCAGCGCTCAGCAACAGGGCACGGCCTCGACACTGGTTTTGAAATTCATGCACAAAACGAGACTTGCCAATCCCTGCTTCCGCCCTCAGCAGAACGGTCTGCCCCTTGCCCGAAAGAGCTAGTGCGAAAAGGTTGGTGAGCGCCTCCATCTCCGCTTCACGCCCGAACATGGGCACCAGGCCGCGACGGATGGACGCCTCAAAACGGCCATGAACCCCGCTGGGACCCAGCACTTTATGGGCTTCCACACGATCACCGATTCCCTTCAAGTTAACTTTTCCTAGATGTTCACACTTGAAATACTCGGCCACAAGTTTCCAGGTGGAGGAGCTGATCAGAATGGTATTTGGGTCTGCTAAACCCTGCAGACGAGCGGCCACATTTGGGGTTTTGCCAATCACCAATCTTTCACGCTTGGATTTGCCGGCACCAACATCCCCGACGACGCCCAAGCCGGTGTGAATGCCAATCCGTGCCTGGATGGTGATTTGCTTGGAACGTACCTGGTCATTCAGGGAGCGGAGGGCTTCCAGAATCTCCAAACTTGTCTTCACCGCGCGCTGGGCATCATCATCCTGGGCCGCTGGGTAGCCGAAGTAGATCAGAAGTCCATCTCCCAGATATTGAGCAATGGTGCCCTGATGACGCTCCACCACAGCACCAGCAGTGGTTTGGTAAGTGAGCAACAGTGCACGCAGCTCTTCTGGATCCAGCTGGTCGGATAATCGAGTGGAGTCAACTAGATCGCAGAAAATCACGGTGATCTGACGCCGCTCCGCTTCAGCGCCGCTGGCCTGCGGCTTGCTGGCCGGGGGGGGCAGAGGTGAGGCGGCAGCGAGAGAGCTTCCGCACTGACCACAAAAACGGAACATTGGGGGATTAGTCGTGCCGCAGGCGCTGCAACCCAGTCCCAGAGCCCCTCCACACTGGCCGCAGAAGCGCATGCCAGCGGGATTAACCATGTCACACTGAAGACATTGTATTCCTGCAGTCGCCATGCTTCCTGGCACGAGATCAATAGGGTACACGATTTCTTAGGGAGGCCCTTGAAAACCCAAAGCAATCACGAGAATATAGCGTTGTAATCGCAAGCATTGAGCGGGGGCAGTGGCTGCATCCAGCTTGAATTCAGTCATAACGAGCAGGCCATGACCAATAAACTCACCAGTTGAGAGCATTTGTTAATCGAGATGGAGAAGGTCGTTGCGAAGTAATGGTATCTCGGGATGCATCCGCAGGTCTGAGCAGCGATTGGTCCCCATCTGGGTGGATAGCGAGAGCGGCCTTACCCACTCAGTGAAAATACGGCTGCCCATGTGAATGACCTCACACCGGCGGCTCATCTCTTGCACGGAGAGGAGACCGTGTTCTCTGCGGTTGTCGGCTGCCAAGTAATTGAGAAGCGCGCCGTAAAGCAAGCCAATGGGAGGGTTTCCAGGTTGCCATGTGACAGGGTCGGCGTCGAGTTCTTTCGCATACGGCGGAGGGGCGACTGTGCTATTTAGCATGTAATCGGCTGGGTAGTATGAGCATTGAGGCTTAACAAAGTCTATGGTTTGCTTATTTTAGCTTGCGGAGATGTGAAGTCGTGGTCGTTAACGTCGGCAGCGCAATGGAACTGTAAGCAAGCAACTCCCACTAGATCTGACTTTTTCGCTCTGGTGATGGCAATGTATTGTCGAACGCTAATGTTGATGCCCTTGTTAATGCAATGGCAGGATATTCACAATCCTCTGTTGGTCAGATAAGTCTATCTGCCATTGTACAGGCGTGATTTGTTCGGTGATTGTGGCTAGCTGGGTTTAGTTATTTGTTGCGCATAATCTATCCGCTCACGTCTAAGCCGCCAGATCTGAACCGCGCCCATACCTGCTTAGCCACCAGTTAAACCAGTTTTTAGCATTTTGAATTTCCGTGCCAGGCTGCCGGCCACCGCCTGCCCTAGCTGTTCAGGCCCCCTTCCATGCAGGGCTGATTCAAAGTCTTGGTACTGGCTTGGTCTTGGTTGTCGCCGCACCATTGCGAGCAGTGCCGTGATGTCATGCATCACAGCTTGCATGCCGGCTCTGATCGATTGCAATCCAGCCAGTCTCAGCTGGTTGATTGCTGCGTTTCGTAGCGTGGTCTTCGCCCCAGCCCCTTTGCCCCGGCAGCGGAAGGCTGAATCCGAGGGCGGTCGTCGTAGCTCCAGGCCCACCAGCGGCTCGGTCAGGACGCCCCTCGCTTCATGCGCGCGTCAGGGATCGCCTTGAAGTAGCTCATCAGAGCGAGATAGGCTGCGGCAGAAGCGCTCACAAGGACCGGGAGGAAGAGCTTCAGCCGACCTCAACCAATGCTGACAGCCTAAGCAAGAGACCCTGGGACAGACTGTGAATCATTTCTCCAGCATAAGACCAGGAGATTGGACGACGAGGTAATTCTATATTTGTGACAAGAATGGTATCGCAATAGGTTAAGCATGTGATCCCGACTTGTATTTGTTTGACTTTGTTGTCAGCATTGATTAGTTCGTCACCGCAATGATAGATATCGCTTCAATCGCCGCTTCAGCCTTGATGAGTTGACGGGGAGGATCCTCCGGGCAACTTGCAGTTGCTCCGCAAGGCTCGTGCGCCTACTGAGAGGCGCGGAGCTTGGTGCCTAATGAAGAATCCTTAAGCAGACCTGCCTTCGCTTGTTGAGCCAATCTTAATCACATCCCCGTAATGCAATAGCCCCCATCCACATAAATCACCTGGCCGGTGATGCCGCTCGCCAAAGGGCTGGCCAGGAAAGCGGCGGTGGAGCCGACCTCCTCCTGGGTGACGGTGCGTCGCAGGGGGGCCTTGGCTTCGACGTTGTGGATCATGTCGAGAATGCCGCCGATGGCGGAGCTGGCCAGGGTGCGGATCGGGCCGGCGCTGATTGCATTGACCCGCACCTGTTTGTCGGGCCCTAGTTCGGCGGCGAGATAGCGGACCGAGGCCTCCAGGGCCGCCTTGGCCACACCCATCACGTTGTAATTAGGGATGGCGCGCTCAGCGCCCAGATAGCTCAGGGTGATGACGCTGGCGCCCGGGTTGAAAAGGGGCTTGGCATAGCGGCACAGCGGCGCCAGGGAGTAGGCACTTACCTCCAATGCCCGGGCAAAGCCCTCAGGGCTGATGGCGGAATAATCGCCGATCAGCTCCTCCTTGCCGGCGAAG
>Ga0209298_10002011_pt1 | contig 12876 bp, 12 predicted proteins | sample S_140806_EF_Meta_FD_187325 | JGI IMG/M metagenome (GOLD analysis project Ga0209298, IMG submission 187325) | Freshwater microbial communities from Lake Simoncouche, Canada to study carbon cycling - S_140806_EF_MetaG (SPAdes) (version 2) | ecosystem: Environmental > Aquatic > Freshwater > Lake ...
CACGCCCCAGGGCCGCCGCCAGCACACCCTCACCGATCTGCTGCGCGAGGTGCACCAAGTGGAGGGCATCGCACGGCTGCGCTTTGCCACCAGCCATCCCCGCTATTTCACCGACCGCCTGATCGACGCCTGCGCCGAGTTGCCCAAGGTGTGCGAGCACTTCCACATCCCCTTCCAGAGCGGCGATAACGAAGTGCTCAAGGCCATGGCCCGCGGCTACAGCATCGAGCGCTATCGCCGCATCCTGGAGCGCATCCGCGAGCGCATGCCCGACGCCTCGATCAGCGCCGATGTGATCGTCGGCTTTCCCGGCGAAAGCGACGCCCAGTTCCGGCGCACCGTCGCCCTTGTCGAGGAACTCGGTTTTGATCTGGTCAACACGGCGGCCTATTCCCCCCGCCCCAACACCCCCGCCGCCGATTGGCCCAATCAACTCCCAGAAGCGGTCAAGGTCGAACGGCTCGCTGAACTCAATGCGGTGGTCTCAGCAACCGCCCAGCAGCGCAGCGACCGCTTTGTCGGACGGCTGGAGCAGGTGCTGGTGGAGGGGATCAACCCCCGCGATCCCCTGCAGCTGATGGGACGCACCCGCAGCAACCGGCTCACCTTTTTTGCCGCCGAAGCCGAGGGGGGACACCGCTGGGGGGTGGGGGATCTGGTGCCGGTGCGCATCGCCACGGCCCGGCCCTTTTCCCTCAGTGGCCAGGCCCAGGCCCCCAGACGCTGATACCCTTTGGCCCCTGATCTCCGGCTTGCCGGCCCCCATGCCCAGCAGCCCCACTCCCCTGACCATCGGCTTGGTGTTCGGAGGAGCCTCCGGCGAACACACCGTCTCGATCCGCTCGGCCCGCACCGTGCTGGAGGCCCTGGGGACAGGGGCTAATGCCGACCGCTATGCGCCGCGCCTCTTCTACATCGATCGCCAAGGCCGCTGGTGGCCCGAGGCTGTGGCCGGTGCCGTGCTGGCCAGCGGGCTCCCCAGCGAGCCTGACCTGCCCACCACCCTGCCCCGCCCCGGTTTCCAGGGCTTTCCCGAGGGGGCCCTCGACGTGGAGGTCTGGCTGCCCGTCCTGCATGGGCCCAAGGGCGAAGACGGCACCATCCAGGGGCTGTTCACCCTGATGGAGCGGCCCTTCGTCGGCTCCGGCGTGCTGGGTTCGGCAGTGGGCATGGACAAGCAGGCCATGAAGGCCGCCTTCGCCGCCGCCGGCCTGCCCCAGGTGCCCTACGCCTGCCTGAACGCCGCCGAGCTGGCGGCAAAGCCCGACGCCGTTGTCGAGCACCTGGAGGCCAGCCTCGGCTACCCCTGTTTCGTCAAGCCCGCCAACCTCGGTTCATCCGTTGGCATCAGCAAGGCAACCAACCGCACTGAACTGCTGGAGGGCCTGCGCCTCGCCGCCAGCCTCGACCCCCGCTTGATCGTCGAACAAGGGGTCGAAGCCCGCGAACTGGAATGTGGCGTCCTGGGGGTCAACAAGCTGCGGACTTCCGTGCTCGGCGAAATCCGCTTCGATGCCGATTGGTACGACTACGACACCAAGTACTCCGAGGGGCTCAGTCACACGCTGATCCCGGCCCCGGTGAGCGAGGAAGTCAGTGAGCGGGCCAGGGCCCTGGCCCTTGATGTATTTCGTGCCGTGGGGGCCAGCGGCCTGGCGCGGGTGGATTTCTTTTTCAATGAGGAGCTTGACGCGCTCTGGGTTAACGAGATCAACACCTTTCCCGGATTCACCAGCCAAAGCATGTACCCCATGCTTTGGGCCGCCAGCGGCTTACCCCTGGAGGATCTGATTCATACCCTGGTGACGGAAGCGAGAGAATCCTTCCGCCTGCATGACAGTTCTGCGAGGTTGAGTCCATGACCGAGGGTCTTCTTTGGTTGCCTTTGCTGCTGGTCTTTGTGCTGCTCACGGCCCTCGGTTGGCTTGAGCGTCGCCGCCAGCGGCTGTTTCGCGAGTGGGCGGCAGGGGCCGAACTGGCCAAACTGGACTCCTGCGGCGCGGCCCGCCTCCAAGATGGCCAGCTCAGCTGGAGCCGCTTCGAGGCGGGTCGCTTTGAAACCGTCGATCAATTTGCCATCAAGGGCCTTGAGTTGGTCGAGTTGCTCGCCCTGGGCTCCGGTGAAGCCCCCCTCACCGAAGAAAGCCAGGGGGCCTGTCGGTTGCGATTGGTGGGTGGTGGGGTCGAAAAAGATCTTCCCTTCGCCGATGCCCAGCGAGCCCGACTTTGGATTGACGAGCTGATGGCCCGTTCCCGTTGCGAATTGTGAGGGCCTCCCCGGGTCCCCCCCCCCAGCGGCCCGGCACCTCCGCCAGTCCCGGCGCCCAACGCCGCCAGGAACTGCGCCAACAGCGTCGCGCCGATCGCTGGCGGCACGGGTGGCGTTTTCTGGTCTATTCCGCCCTTGCTGCCGGTGTCGGTTATGGCCTGATGCGCCAGGGCTGGATGTTGCGCAATGCTGCCCAGGTGGAAGTAAGCGGCAGCGCCCTGGTGAGCCGCGAACAGGTGATTGAGGCCGCCAATATTCGCTTTCCCCAGCCGCTATTGGGGCTCCAACCCAGTGAGCTCAGTCGCAATCTCAGCGACAGCCTTCCCGTGGAGCTGGTGGGCGTCAGCCGCTTGATGATGCCCCCCCGCCTTCGCATCGAACTCAAGGACCGCCAAGTGGTTGCCAGGGCCGAGCGCCGCCAAGCTGGCGGCCTGGCCCAGGGTTTTGTCGATCAACGGGGCGCCTGGATCAGTGAACGCCAGACCCAGGGACTCGCCAGCCCTGGGGATAGTTCCCTCAAGGTGCTGGGATGGAGCGAGCGTCATCGCGCCACCATCGCCCGGTTGCTGGAGGTGCGGGAGGAGTTTCAAGGTGGGTTGCGGGAAATCCGTTTTGATCCCGAGGGCAACCTTTGGGTGACGACCGGCAACCTGGGGGCCGTGCGGCTGGGCCTGGAGGATGGCCAATTGGATCGCCGCCTGCTGGCCCTGCTCCACCTCAACAAGAACCTGCCCAAGAAGCTGGGCAACCGGCGGCCGGGCAGCGTCGATCTCACCGATCCAGATCAGCCCGAACTGAGCGTGGGATCTTCGCCCGCCCCAGCTATCGCCAATCCCGGCGGCAAGAGCAATGGCAGAGTCCCCGGCCCCGATCGGGGCAACCCCGGCACGGCCCCAGGAAACGTCGCCATTCCGGCTGTCCCACCCCGCGGAGCCCAGTAAAGTCGCCAGTTAACGCTGACACCGGCTTGTCTGGTGGCGCTTCCGCCCCCACCCTGGCCTTGTTCACCTGTCCTGAGATCCCGACAGATCCCGCTAACGACATAATGCAGCCTCAGATCAACGGCAATCTCACGCCCACCCCAATGTCGCGTGACTCCCAAGACCCCAGCAGCGATCTGCCGAACCCATCCGCCTTCCCCCTGGAGCCCAAGGAGATGAGCCAGAATGCCCAAGGCACCAACGGCATTGTTCCCAGTCAGTCGGCACGCATTGAGGTCATAGGGGTCGGTGGCGGTGGCAGCAATGCGGTGAATCGCATGATTGCCAGTGACTTGAAGGGAGTCGGCTATCGCGTGCTCAATACCGACGCCCAGGCGTTGCTCCAATCCGCAGCTGCCCAACGCATTCAGCTGGGACAAAAGCTGACCCGGGGTCTAGGGGCCGGTGGTAATCCCGTAATCGGTCAGAAAGCCGCTGAAGAATCACGGGCGGAACTGCAGGAATCCTTGGCAGGTGCAGATTTGGTGTTCATCGCCGCCGGCATGGGGGGAGGCACGGGCACCGGTGCGGCACCGATCCTGGCGGAGGTGGCCAAGGAATGCGGCGCCCTCACCGTGGGGATCGTGACCAAGCCCTTCGGCTTCGAGGGCCGCAAGCGGCTGCGGCAGGCAGAGGAGGGCATCGCCCGGCTGGCCGAACACGTCGATACCTTGATTGTCATCCCCAATGACCGACTCCGGGACGCCATCGCTGGTGCCCCCTTGCAGGAAGCGTTCCGCGCCGCCGATGACGTCCTGCGCATGGGGGTCAAGGGCATCACAGACATCATCACCAAAGCCGGTTTGGTCAACGTGGACTTCGCTGACGTGCGTTCGGTGATGGCCGATGCCGGCACGGCCCTGTTGGGCATTGGTGTCGGATCGGGCCGCTCCCGCGCCCTCGAAGCGGCCCAGGCCGCCATGACCAGCCCCCTGCTGGAGTCAGCCCGGATTGACGGCGCCAAGGGCTGTGTGATCAACATCAGCGGCGGCAAGGACATGACCCTTGAGGACATGACCACCGCCTCGGAATGCATCTATGACGTGGTCGATCCCGACGCCAACATCATTGTCGGAGCCGTTGTGGACGAAAGCCTGGAAGGGGAAATCCATGTCACCGTCATCGCCACCGGCTTTGAAAGTGGGGGCAACTACAGGCCCGTGCAACGCAACAACCCCGCCTTCATCGAGCGGCTACCCGACAGCACCGCCGAACGGGGCGCCAAGATTCCCCCCTTTCTGATCAACCGTCAAATGGGCCAGGACTAACCGGACGGGGCCTTGAGCAACTTAAAGGGGCCAGAACGATTCAGAGGCGCCTTCGTAGCGGCAGTTTATCCGGGGCGATGGCCCAGATCGCTGCCAGCAAAAGCGGCTGGCTTCGATTTACCTATCTATTGCCAGGGTTTGTCTGGCGGGGCAAGCCAGGATCGATCGCTCTAGATCCTGGGTTGGCCGAAAGGGTGACCCGGAGTCCACGCCTGCCAAGAGCATCCCGTGTGGCTGCTCCCTTCCGGTTCTGACCAGGTTTAGGCGTCCTGGCCGCGTGGGTCCGAGTCGATTGGATGCTAGCAATGACGCGGTTCAGGACTTCCGCCGTGCCCATGCGCCCCGGTGATTGGCTGTCGCGCAAACAATCGGGTCGTCCGATCACCATCCTCACGGCCTGGGATGCGCTTTCGGCGGCCCTTGTGGCCCAGTCCGGTGCCGATGCGGTCCTAGTGGGAGATTCGCTGGCCATGGTGGTGTTGGGCCATGCCACCACCCTGCCGGTAACCCTTGACGAGATGCTGCACCACTGCAAGGCCGCGGGCCGGGGCCTGGCGCTGGCTGGCAGCGATCCGCCGCTGCTGATCTGCGATCTGCCTTTCCTCAGCTATCAATGCGGGCTCGATGCTGCCCTGGCGGCCGCGGGCCGGGTGCTCAAGGAGACAACGGCAGCCGCCGTCAAACTGGAAGGAGCAGAACCGGAAACCCTTGCCGTGATTGACCGGGCCGTGAGGGCTGGCATCCCGGTAATGGGCCACCTGGGCCTCACCCCCCAGTCGGTGCATCGCCTGGGCTATCGCCGCCAGGCGGAGGATCCAATCAGCCAGGAGCGTCTCCGGCGCCAAGCCCTGGCCCTGCAGGACCAGGGATGCTTCTCCCTGGTCCTCGAACATGTGCCGCCTGGCTTGGCGGTCTCCCTCAGGGCCGAACTGGTGATTCCGGTGATCGGCATCGGCGCCGGAGATGGTTGTGATGGTCAGGTGCGTGTCACCGCCGACCTGCTCGGCCTGACCCCACGCCAGCCCCCCTTCAGCCCCCCCCTGATCCAGGGCCGCAATCTGGCGGTCGGCGCCCTGCAGGCCTGGGTCAACAGCCAGCAGCTGCCCCAGGCCGCTGCTCTTGCCACCATTCCAGAACTTCCCGCAGCACCGCGTTGCTGAGGGCCAGTCCCTCCGGATCCTGGAGGCGCCAACGGCCCCCCTCCACCCGCAACAAGCCCCGCTGTTCAAATGCGGCCAGCCGAAGCCTCAGCTCGCTTTCGGCCTGCCTGTCCAACCCCAGCTGGCCCAGCATCTGGCGCAAGGGGACCCCTTCGCGGCGGCGCAGCCCCACCATCAACAGCTCATCAATGGGCGGGCCGGCCCCCAGCGGGCCATCGCCACCCTCCGCCCCCCCCAGCTCGCCTTCCCGGGCGCCTGCCTGGATCCAGGCGGCGTACTGCTCCCGGGTGCGGGGACGGGCCTGGCGCTTGCCCCCGAGGGCTGAGGTGGCGCCCAGGCCGAATCCCCACCAACCGGCTCCGCTCCAGTACACCCGGTTGTGACGGGAAGCGTGGCCGGGCAGGGCGTAATTGGAAATCTCGTAACGGCCATAACCGGCTTGGCGCAAAACCTGGGCCGTGGCCTCCATCAGGTCGGCACCCAGGTCCTCATCCGGCAGGCGCAGCTGGCCCCGTTCCTGCTGGCGCGCAAACACCGTGCCCGGCTCAACGATCAGGTCATACACAGAGAAATGGGGGGGCCCCAGGGCCAGGGCCTGCCGCAGTTGCTGGTGCCAGTGGGCGAGCACATCAGCGGGGGCCCTGGCCTCGGCAACCGTGGCCTCGGCAACCGTGGCGCCGGCAACCGTGGCGCCGAAAAAGGGAGGCAACCCCTGGATCAGGTCCAGGCTCCAGCTGCGCAAGGCACCCCGCCCTTTGGCGGCATCAAGCCATGCGGCGACTTCAACCACATCGGTGCGCTGGTGGCGCCGCCCCAAGGCCGCCAGCACCCCATTGTCCAGGCTTTGCCCCCCCAAGCTGATGCGGTTGATGCCGGCGGCCAGCCAGCCCAGCAAACGGTCCTGATCGAAACTGGCCGGATCGGCCTCGAGCGTGATCTCCGCCCCAGGGGCGATGCCGAAGCGCTGCTGCAGTGCCTCCAGCAGGGCTCCCACCTGGGCGGGCGCCAGCAACGAAGGGGTTCCGCCCCCGAGGTAGACGGTCGACAGGGGCGGGCCTTGGCGGGCCAGGGCAATCTCCTGATGCAGCAAGGCCAGGTAGGCGGCCACCGAGGTCGCGCCGGGCCCTTGGGCGCCATCGGCCCGGTCCCCCAGGGGCACCACCGGGAAGTCACAGTAAAAACATCGGCGATGGCAGAAGGGAATGTGCAAATAGGCGGCGCGGGGCAGCTCTGCGGAGGGCCGGGAAGCTAACGCCGGCTTCACAGGCGGTAACCCCGTCCTGGAGATGGGGCGGAAATCGGTCATGCTTCGGGGCTGAACAGGTGGGAGCCCACGCGAAACCAGCTTTGGTGGATCCCCTCATCCTGATGCTGTTCTTGCTCTCCGGAGCCGCCACCGGCTGGTTGGGAGTGGACCTGCTGCCTGAGACCCTGCTCGTGCAGGTGTCCAATCCGGAAGGATTGCGGCTCGTGTTGGCGGGCTTCGGGGGATTGTTTGGGGTGATCGCCGGCTTCTTTTTTCAACAGCTGCGCCGTCGCTTGATGCAGCAGGTGCGCTCCATGCCCACCGATTTGCTGATCAGCCGAGCGGTGGGGCTGATCTTGGGACTGCTGGTGGCAAATCTGCTGCTGGCCCCAATTTTGTTGTTGCCCCTTCCCTGGGAAGTCGTGCTGGTCAAGCCCCTGGCGGCCGTGCTCAGCAACGTTTTTTTTGGGGTGCTGGGCTACAACCTGGCCGAGGTGCATGGCCGCACCCTGCTGCGCTTGTTCAATCCCACCAGCTCCGAGGCCCTGTTGGTGGCAGAAGGGGTGCTCCAACCCGCCAGCGCCAAAATTCTGGACACCAGTGTGGTGATCGATGGCCGCATCCGGGGCCTGCTGGCCAGTGGCCTACTGGAGGGCCAGGTGATCGTGCCCCAATGTGTGGTGGACGAATTGCAGGCCTTGGCCGACTCCGCCAATGCTGAAAAGCGCTTGAAGGGACGTCGCGGCCTCAAGCGACTCACAGACATCAAAGAGAGCTATGGCCGTCGGATCGTGCTGAATTCCACCCGCTATGAGGGCAATGGCGCTGACGACAAGCTACTGAAGTTGACGGCCGACACCGGCGGCACCTTGCTGACCGCCGACTACAGCTTGGCCCAAGTCGCCCGGGTTCAGGACCTCAAGGTGCTCAATCTGAGTGAGCTGGTCATTAGCCTGCGGCCCGAGGTCCAGCCCGGCGACAGCCTGCAGATCAAAATTGTGCGAGAAGGCAAGGAGGCTGACCAGGGGGTGGGCTACCTGGAGGACGGCACCATGGTGGTGGTGGAAGAGGCCCGCAACCGCATCGGCGAACGGCTCCAGGTGACGGTCACGGGCGCCCTGCAGACATCCACGGGCCGGTTGGTGTTCGCCCGCAGCGACAAGCCCCGGCCTAACGAGTCAACGGTTGACCCCAAGGGCCCTGAAAAGTCCAGGCAGCGCCGCTCCGAGCAGGAGCCGTCTCCGGGGGCCCTTGGCGAGACCAGCGGCCCCCTGCTCAATCTCAACCCCACGGCCGTGCAACCCCCAGGACCGGGCCAGGACAGCGACGCCCCCCACCCCGACCCCCACCCCGAGAAGTTGCCCCCCGAAGGGGTCGACTGAACACTGGGTGCCTCCTGGGCGGAAAACCCACGTGATGCAGCGGCGGTTGCCACCAGCACCCGGCTAGGCTCCTTTCAATGCCCCCCTGGTGAGTGCGGATGACGGCGTCGGCCCCTTATTACGGCGATTCCGCAGTGATGCGCACCCCGCCGCCAGATCTGCCCTCTTTGTTGCTGAAAGAGCGCATCGTCTATCTGGGATTACCCCTTTTCAGCGATGACGATGCCAAGCGGCAAATGGGCATTGATGTCACCGAACTCATCATTGCCCAATTGCTGTATCTGGAATTCGATAATCCAGAAAAACCGATTTTCTTTTATATCAATTCCACCGGTACAAGTTGGTATTCCGGAGATGCCATCGGTTTTGAAACCGAAGCCTTCGCCATTGCCGATACCCTTCGTTATGTCAAGCCGCCGGTACACACCATCTGCATAGGCCAGGCGATGGGGACTGCCGCCATGATCCTCAGCGCCGGCACCAAGGGCCACCGGGCAGCCCTGCCCCATGCCTCCATCGTGCTGCACCAGCCCCGCAGCGGCGCCCGCGGTCAGGCCAGTGACATCCAAATCCGGGCTAAGGAAGTACTGCATAACAAGCATTCCTTGCTGGAGATGTTGGCCGAGAACACCGGCAAATCCGTCGAACAATTATCAAAGGATTCTGATCGCATGACCTATCTCACGGCCCAGGAGGCAGTGGAATATGGGCTAATCGACCGGGTGTTGACCAGTCAGAAGCTGGTGAGCTCCCCAGTGGCCACTGCCGCCGGCATTGGCTGAAGCCCCACTGCCTAGCCCTTAGTCGGGTATAACACCCGCTGCCCCTGTTTTTTCAATTCCCCTACTCTCAAGCGTTCCGCCATGCCCATCGGCACCCCCAGCGTTCCCTACCGCCTACCCGGCAGCCAGTACGAGCGCTGGGTCGATATCTACACCCGCCTGGGGGTGGAGCGCATTCTTTTCCTCGGCTCCGAAGTCAATGACGCTGTGGCCAATGCCCTGGTGGCCCAGATGCTCTATCTGGATTCGGATGACAACAGCAAGCCGATTTATCTCTACATCAATTCCCCGGGAGGATCGGTGACGGCCGGCCTGGCGATTTTCGACACGATGCAATATGTGAAGTCCGAAGTCGTCACGATCTGTGTTGGTCTGGCGGCCTCCATGGGAGCCTTCCTGCTCGCAGCCGGCACCAAGGGCAAGCGACTGGCCCTGCCCCACAGCCGCATCATGATCCACCAGCCCCTGGGGGGCACCAGTCAGCGCCAGGCCAGCGACATTGAAATCGAGGCCCGTGAGATTCTCCGCATCAAGGACATGCTCAACCAGTCCATGGCGGACATGACCGGTCAGCCGCTTGACAAGGTCGCCAAGGACACTGACCGCGACTACTTTTTGAGCGCCGCCGAAGCGGTGGAGTACGGCCTGATCGACCGGGTTATCGCCCACCCCAGCGAAGCGACTGCCTGATTGATTTGGGGGGGAGCCCACTTGGGTAGGCTCCCCCTTTGCCCCGCCCGCCGACCGGAATGGCCCAGCTCTTCTACGACTCTGACGCCGATCTCAGCCTGCTGAACGGCAAGACGGTGGCCATCATCGGCTACGGCTCCCAGGGCCATGCCCATGCCCTCAACCTCAAGGACAGCGGTGTCCATGTGGTCGTGGGGCTTTATGAAGGCAGTCGCTCAGCCGCCAAGGCCCGCGCCGATGGACTGGAGGTGCTGAGCGTGGCTGAGGCCGCCGAGCGCGCTGACTGGATCATGGTGCTGCTGCCCGATGAATTTCAAAGGGCTGTCTATGACGCCGAGATCGCTCCCCACCTCAAGGCCGGCAAGGTGCTGAGCTTTGCCCACGGCTTCAACATCCGCTTTGGACTGATCAAGCCACCGGCCGATGTCGATGTCGTGATGATCGCCCCCAAGGGACCAGGCCACACCGTGCGCTGGGAATATCAGAACGGCCAAGGCGTTCCCGCCCTGTTCGCCATTGAGCAAGATGCCTCGGGCCAAGCCCGCGCCCTGGCCATGGCCTACGCCAAGGCCATTGGCGGCACCCGCGCCGGCATTCTCGAAACCAACTTCAAGGAAGAAACCGAAACCGACCTCTTCGGCGAGCAGGCGGTGCTTTGCGGTGGCCTCAGCGAGCTGGTGAAAGCAGGCTTCGAAACCCTGGTAGAAGCGGGCTACCAGCCCGAACTCGCCTATTTCGAATGCCTCCATGAAGTCAAGCTGATCGTTGACCTGATGGTCAAAGGCGGTCTCACCGCCATGCGCGATTCCATCTCCAACACCGCCGAATATGGCGATTACGTCAGCGGCCCGCGCTTGATCACCGCCGAAACCAAAGCGGAGATGAAGCGCATCCTCACCGACATCCAGGACGGCACCTTTGCCCGTAACTTCGTGGCGGAGTGCGAGGCCGGCAAGCCCGAAATGGACCGGATCCGCCAAAGGGATGCCGAACACCCCATTGAGCAGGTGGGTACGGGGCTGCGTTCCATGTTCAGCTGGCTGCGGGCCTCCTGAACCGGCCACTTCTGCGCCGCTGATGGCGGCCTGGTTGCCCTGGCCCCACCAGATTCTTGCCTTGGTGGCCGTTGCCTGCCTACTCGATCGGCTGGTGGGCGATCCGCTCTCCTGGCTCCATCCGGTGCAGGTAATGGGCTGGGTCATCGCACGGCTGCGCCGGCCGGCCGAGGCCTGGTCTGGCGATCAGCCGGCCCGGCTGCGGCTGATGGGACTTGTAATCACCATGGTGCTGGTGTTGGGCAGCGCCCTTGCGGGCTGGAGTCTGGAGCGACTGGCAGGACGCTGGCCCCTGGTGGGTCTGCCCCTGCTGCTGCTCGGCATGGCCAGTGCCCTGGCCGGCCGCAGCCTGGAACAGGCGGTGCGACGGGTCCTGGGGGCCCTGCCCGACCTGGATTTAGCAAGGTCGAGACTGGCCTGGATCGTGGGGCGCCAGGTCCAGGATCTCAATGAAGGCGAGATTCTGCGGGCTGCGGCCGAAACCGCCAGTGAGAATGCCGTCGATGGCCTTTTTGCACCCCTGTTCTGGATGATCGTGGGCGCGATCTTGCTGGGCTGGCCCCAGGCGACACTGACCCCCATGCCAGGCCCCCTGGCCCTGGCATGGGCTTTCAAAGCGGCCAGCACCCTTGATTCGATGCTGGGATACAAAATGGGCCGCCTGCGTTGGCTGGGTACGGCAGGAGCCCGGCTCGATGATGGACTCACCTGGGTACCCGCCCGGCTGGTGGCCCTTAGCTTGCCCTTGGCCGCCGGTCGCCCCGATCAGTTACTGGCTTGGTTCAGCGCCGCCTTGAGGCAGGGTGCGGCGGATCCTTCCCCCAACGCGGGGGTTTCCCAGGCTGCCTATGCCATGGCAGCCCAGGTGCGCCTGGGCGGCGTCAACCGCTATGCGGACGGTGTCAAGGTCAAACCGGTGCTTGCGGCCTTCGCCCCCCCGCCGGATCCGGCCGCCATTGAGAGAATCTTGGGCCTGACCCTGAAGTTGGAATTGCTTTGGCTGGTTTTAGCCCAACTGGGGCTGGCGGGGTTTGGGCTAATGCAAGCGGTCCGGTAATCAGGCCCTTTGGGGAAGGCAGCCTTCAGTAGGCACCCCGGTCGCGGGGGTCGAGCACCACCCGAATAGTGCGCCACAAAATGCGCATGTCCATCTTCAAGCTGCGATAGCGGGCGTAATGGAGATCGAGTTGGACGCGTTTGCGATAACTGAGGTTGTTGCGCCCTGAGACCTGCCATAAACCTGTCAATCCAGGCCGCACAGCCAGCACTTCTTCCATGCGCTTGCCATAACGGGGTAATTCCTGGGAGACGATCGGGCGGGGGCCAACTACACTCATCTCACCGCGAAGCACATTCACAAACTGCGGCAGTTCATCTAAACTAGATCGACGCAAAAAGCGGCCCAACCGGGTGATGCGCGGATCGTTGCGCAGCTTGAAATCATTACGAAACTCCTCCTGCAGATCAGGCGATGCCGCCAGCACGGCCGAAAGGATGCGGTCAGCATCGCGGCGCATCGTGCGGAATTTGATGCAGCCAAACTGTCCGTAGCCGCGGCCCACCCGCTGCTGAACGTAGAAAACGGGGCCCTTGGATGTGATTTTCACCAGCAGCACCAACAGCACCAACAGGGGAGAACAGAGGCTGAGCATGGCCAGGGAAAACACGATGTCGCCCGTGCGCTTCAGCACCCGTGAATGGCGGGGTTGGCGCTCGATCAGCTCTTGAACCTTGAGCGTCACGCCCGGCTCGCCCAGGGCAGACTCGCCAGAACCGGGGGAGCCGCTCGCATCAAATGGGAAGACAGTGGCAGCCAATGGCACAACAAGGCAGGCAGAAGATTTAGCCTCCACGGATCGACCGAATCGAAACTCCGAAGATCCGGGCAAGACAACCATGGAGCCAGCCAGCGATAAACGAATCTAAGGATCAGTCGCGAAGTGACTCCAGTTGCCAGGGTCACTCAGGCCAGAGGCACAGCGAGCTCTGGGGCGAGAGCGGGGGCTGAGCGGCCAGAGTCCAGGCGGTGGCGATGTTGATCCCA
>Ga0209298_10002016_pt1 | contig 12851 bp, 25 predicted proteins | sample S_140806_EF_Meta_FD_187325 | JGI IMG/M metagenome (GOLD analysis project Ga0209298, IMG submission 187325) | Freshwater microbial communities from Lake Simoncouche, Canada to study carbon cycling - S_140806_EF_MetaG (SPAdes) (version 2) | ecosystem: Environmental > Aquatic > Freshwater > Lake ...
TTACGGAACCAGTTGCAGGAATTGTTACTGTCTGCTCTTTTGTTCCAAGTGTTGCTGTTGTTGTGTCAGTTGTTAGCGCTGTTGCTAATGCTGCTCCAGAGCTTGAAACCAAAGTATTAATTGTGGCTCCACCCTTTGCATTACCGAACACGTCAAATCCAGATACTTTAAGTACCTGTGATGTACCTGCTGCTGCTGATGCAGGAGCGGTTAGTGTAATTGAGTTCAAAGCACCTACGGTACCCTGTACATAATAAACTGTTGTAGTTCCAGCACGAGTAATCGATACTGATCCTACTGCTGTACTTTTAGTATATACATAAAAGTCTGCTGATGTTCCAGTTCCCGTTGCAATTGATAGCGTCGAGGTTCCAGATGATGCTGTTACTGCTGCACCAGTTGCTGATAGAGCAGGTACAAGTGTTGCGTTTACTGCAACTGCTGTTACTGCCGTTCCAGTGTCTACACCTGTTACGGCAATCTTCAATGCATCTGCTGCATCTACACTGTTATCTGCTGGTACTGGTAGTGATACAGGAGTTGTTACTACTGTTCCACCTGTTGCTGCAGTTCCCGCCACCGTTAGGGTGACAGTTCCAGCGTTAGCGTTAGCTGCTGGCGATACAAGCATTGTGCTAGTCAGGGCTGCAGCGATGATTAGCGATACTTTCTTAAATGAGTTCATTTAATTTATTCTCCTTTTTACCTGCCTCTTATGAGTACAGGAATCTATGTGGTATTTTTATATCACAATACATAAGACGTTTATGTGACACAAATGTTGTGTTTAATTTAATTCATTTACTCTTACTTGGAAAGAGCAAGGGTCTCCGCCCTCTTCCCATTCTTGCATTTCATCATCTGACATTGGAGGGGAATCGTGAGTATTGCAAAATACATCTGAGACCCAGCCTCGATCATAACCATTTTTAAGCCATATTTCAAACTCCACGTGATTTATATATCCTTCGTCTGGTGCTAGATCCATTCAGACAACTCCTTTAATAATATATGCTTAGGCTTAGCTCCAGTTATTTTTTTAACTGGTAGTCCGTCTTTAAATAATACCATATAGGGTATAGAGGTTACAGAGTATTCTGCTGATTTTATTGGATTCTCATCAACATTTAACTTTCCAACCCAGAGCCCGCACTCATTTGATATCTCATCTAGTATGGGTGAAACCTTTTTGCAAGGACCACACCATGGGGCCCAAAAATCAATTAAAATTAATTTGTGGGTAGAAATAGCTTTTTCAAAATTGTTGTCATCTACTATCATATTATATATTATATATAATGATAGTCAGGGTGTCAATAGAGGTTAACATCATTTGGCGTCATCTTTAATCTAATTACGTCCTGGGTTTCTTTTGGCAAACTTCTAAACATCTTAGTCTTTTTAATTATTTCACTATCTTCTGGTGCTAAGTTAACAAAAATTGCTACAAGGTAATCGTTTTCATTTGATGAAGGGTAGTCTGGCCTACTATGGAAATCTTCATCACCCTTTAAAAAGACTGCTGAGTTAGTGATACTTGGAAAATCTAATCCCTCAACCGTCAAGGGCCAGTTTAGAGTTGAGTCTACAATTATATTTAATGTATGAGTAGCATAAAAGTTATCTACATGGTTTCCTAAAGACGGTATGACACCATCTACTATTTGATACTTTACGCATTGGGTATATACTATTTCTAGGTTGTCTACGCCAAACCCATCTCTAGATGTTTTAATTAGTAATTGGTTTATTTCTTCAGGGAAATTAATCGTGTTCCAGTACCTACCGTAGATCTTTGTATAATTAAAATCTTTTGAATTCCCTATATGTGAAGCTACATGATCTTTAATTAGATTAAAGTCTTTTTCGCTAAATAAATTTTCTTTATAAAAAGATTTCATGACTCCCCCTTAATAAATAAACTTTTTTACTTTGTTTAATTCTTTCTTTAGCTTTCTTTTCCTATACAAATAAATAATTTTTTTAATCATTAAATAGTCCTCTTTCTTCTATTTCTTTCATAAAGCAGGATGTCCAGTATTCATGAACAATTCTACCGTTGTGTTCGTCTCTTTTTTTCAATTCTTTTTTTGATACAGAAAGTCTAGGATAACGTTTTTCAATAAACCTATAAAGATATTCATTATTCATTGTAAAAAAATTTTGACCTATGTATTCGAGTTTTTTAAGACTGTTGTTGTCGCCATAAAACCAAGTAGAGTATAAAATATTAATATTATTTGTTTTACAGTAATCAACAAGAAGGCTCCAGCCAACTGCAAATTCCATAAATTGTCTTCTGTATTCATCTACACCCATTGTATGTTTTTCTGACATGAGTTGATCCCTTTTGCCACCTTCTCTGTGTGTGACTAAACGTCGCTCTGTGGTTTTTACATATTTTTGATTGTACTCCCACCCGCTTCTTTCTTCATCCCAATAAAAATTTCTTCCAATGTTTGGGAGCAATACAAAAAAATGAGTAGGTTTTCCATATTTTTTTACATAAGCAGTTAAGGCTAAAGCTATTTTGTGCCAACCATTACCAGATCTTCCCAGTGAATAGTATCCACCCACATCATATTTTTGTTTTAGCTCTGAATGTAAATTGTATGCCCATAACTCATTTAAATTGCCACCGACACCTTCAGTTTCAGAACAACCTCCAAATAACACATGATATTTTTCTTTATGGTCTTTAATAAATTCGTCGCATCTAAAAAAATCTGAGTTATACTCATATGATATGAGTCCGTCATCCTCACCAGACTCTGTTCCGAATGGCAGGTGGGTAAAACTTCTTGGCCATTTGCTTTTATCTTCACCAAAATTATTAAACCATGTTAAGTCAAATTCATTCCAAACGGCGTCTATAATTCCTGAACTATTTAAAATATTAGATTTGGTTATGCCATACTCTTCAAGTCCTTTATTCAATTTCTCTCCTTAAATATATATCGTAAAATCCTAATGTGTGAAGTGCAATTGCATCTACCGACCACTCTTTATTTAATAATAAAAACTCATTCACAGACTGATACGTCCCATAGGGGGCATCTTCAATTATACCATCATAAATTAAGTAATCGTTTAGACCTATTACTCCCCCAGGCTTAATCATATTCTTTACTTTATTTAAAGTATCTCTGATCAGCCTTCTATCATTAGATAAATCTACATAAATGTAATCGTATTTTTTATCTATTGTGTCAAGTATTTGTGGGACAGTTCCTTTAATTACATTAACATTTGGGTACTTACTAAATTTATCTTTAACGTACTGCATATGAGTTTCTGGGGTGTAGAGCAATTCGTGTTTTGGCTGACACTGGCAGCTTCCAAACTTTCTCCATGACCAGCATTTTAAATCTTGATTGTACCAGTCTACTAAATCTATTGATGATGGTTTTCTTAGATCAGCTACAATATTTGAGTAATAACCCCAAGCAACTCCAAGCTCCATGTAATCAGAATTTATAGGTATTGTTTTAATATACTCTTCTCTACTAGTATATATACGAGCTTTTTCTAATTGTGATTGATCTATATGATGCGAACTTTCAATTTCATCATTTGCTAAATTTGTTATTTTGTTAAAATCAAATTGTCTGACTGGTTTTTTTGGCATTTAAATATACCCTTTTAGATCCACTTAGATTGCTCATCAAGAATTAAACTCTTAGAGTCCTCATATAGTTTTTGAACCTTATCAAATCCTGGAGTATTTAAAAGCATATCTTTTGCTTTGTCATAAGGGTCTGGCTTTTTGTCTACTGGAACTGCGTTATTGAATCCAGGGTCACCTTTATCATGAACACGTATTTGCCTCTTAGCCTCTTGTTTTAGCAAATCAATATCGCTGTTTTTTGCATCTATGCCCAATAAAGATTTAACAACATATTCAATATCTGAGGTTACTTGCTCAAAAGTAAATGGCTTTAAGTTTTTAATATTTTGTTCTATTCCATGTGCATAGTTTCTATAAACAGAAAAATGTTCCATGATTAGCCTATCTAAGCTTACAAAATCATACTCATGTGGCTGAGCTGTACCGCTAACGACAGCGTTCCCAAGCCCAGACATAACCTTTGTAAGTACAGAAGGTATGAGGTCTACAGGATTTCTTAATATTGTTGTTTGAGTTATGTCATCAAATTTTGCTAACAATGCTACTGGGGTGTGTACTCTTAAAATAAATGCGTCTGCATATATTTTACCGCCGTACTCTATATCCTTAAGTAAAGATATATTGTGCCTGTACAAAATATATTGCAACCATGTAGTACCGCTTCTTGGCGAAGAGTTAATTAGTATCTTATTATTTATCAATAATTAGGTATCCTTTAATTCATCTGCTGCTGCATTAAATTTATTCATAAATGTTTGAATAACCCAAACTGCAGTTTCTCCAGCATTAGTAGCCATTGCTTTTGAAGACTCTTCCGTCCTATCTTCAATAGCAAGACCATTGTACCATTTTTGGTACAACTCCTCGCCAATTTCTTTAATAATTTCTTCTAATACTGTCATGTTAGCCATTTAACTTCTTATTCCAATCTGCTTTAATCTTAGCAAGCTTATCAGCAGCAGCTTTGATTTCTAGTTGGTACTGTGCCTCGGCTGCAGCAATTTCTTTAGCCGATTCTGCTACAAGAACAGCCTTTGCCTCAGCAGCCAATTGTTCTGCGGTTTTAACCACAGGCTTTGATATAGGAGTTGGTGCTGGGGACTGTGCAACTAGTTCTGTTTGAGAAGACATAATAAGCTTTCCCTCTTGTCCTCTTGCACCTTTAATTATCTTAGAATTTGCATTTAGTATACCAATAACTTCATTATATGAAGCGTTAGGCTTTGAAGACTTAATTCCCACCCACACCGATGCAGCAACTTGTGCTGAAATTGAGGATCCCATTGCATTTCTAATTTCACCACCTGGAATCATTACCTGCATATTTCCAGTAGCGTAATAATCTAATCTGTCTTTATCAAAATTAGAGTTGTTATCTATTTGCTCATATTGATCGGACATTCCAACTGATATTGAATCATTAATACATGCTGGCCACGACAGCCTTGATAAATCTCGCATATTTCCTGCTGCAAAAAATGCAGGAATTCCTGCTGATACCAATGAGGATAGCATGCCACGCAATGTTGGAGTTGCAGGGCAATAATCTGTTGCTGTAGTTAGGATTGCATGGTTAGCTTGTGACATGGAAACCGCTTGAATGTTAAACTTTTCTTTATTATCTAGTACCCACTTAAGAGCTAGCGATACGCCAACTTCTCCAGTAGACTGTCTCATTCCAGTTGTGGTATTTCCAATAATTCTAACAAACACAATTTTAATATTTGGATTAGTTCGAACAGCAACAGAAGCCATTTGAGTTCCATGATCAAATCCATTTGAAGAAATTATGTTAGAAGGAAGAACCACCGAACCAGTTCCTTCCATAAACTTTTGTCCGTTTGGACATGAAGCCCATTCTAATATACAAACTTCATATGCAATTTTGTCTTTAAAAATTGGCAATGAGGTGTCTAGAGCTGTGTCTAGAATAGCTAATGTAGGGGCTTTTGGTTCCGCCTTTGCCTCTACGGCAAGAAATACAGTTAATAACAGTGATATTGCAGATAATGCACTTATTAGTTTTTTATTCATAATGATATTCTACTAAATTAGTAGGCAATTTGTCAAGAGTTTCCGTCTAGTCTTCTTTGATACCATTTTCCAGCATCTAATCCAGGGTTTGGAAGATTGTTAGCCTCTATAATAGTTGAAATCATGTTGTTAATTACATCTAATTCAAATTCTAGTTTGATTACTTGCATCTCTAGTAATCTTAGTCTTTCTGACTTTCTCATTCTGGCCTATCCTCTTGCGTAGGGGCGGTTGCTATACTACCGCAGTTTGCACATTCCATGTCTAAGAAATATGTAGTAATATCAAAATCTTCAAAGACAACCTTTAAGTTCCAAACAAAACATCCACATGGACAAACATGAGTTGGAGTTCCACGCAAGTCCATTGCCATGTCGTAATTTTTTGGCCTTAGATTGTTGATGTCCATAAGGTTTATTATACTCTAGATCTCTATTATTGTAAATGGTGGTCTTACGGACATGTTAAACTTTGCTGCAGCGTCTAAGGCCATTCTAACACGTCTTCTGGGAGTTTTAATTGCTGTTGTGGAAAATAGTGAGCCTAGAGCCAACTCTTGCCCAGCCCCCTCTGCCATATACTGAACATCCGCTTCTCCAACATGAAAGTCCGAGTCCATTGTAAATATTCTTCCAGCTCCCTGTACGGCTATTATAAATATACCGCCAGCATCACCGTCATCGGTTGAAGATCCAAAACTTCCGTAACCCTGTTCTTTAAATGCATCTTTAATAGATTCAATAAACTTTGTTCTAATAAACTTATCTAAATTTCTGTATCCTGTTGTTGGTTTATAAATTGGAGGTGTCCAGTTATACTGTAATATTTGGCCCATTCTAAAGCTATCAACAAATGCTATTCCAAATTGTCCAACCTTAAAAACTTTAGGATCAAGCCTTTGAAATATCAATCCACTTTTATCGTCTGAGGCAGCAGCGTCCCCACCAAGGAGTACTTTATTTTCATGAATTAGGGCGACTACACAGGTCATAAAACAATTATACTATTTTTAAATTCGATGGTCAACCCTAATTGATATGATCGTCCAGGGAATTTAGATCTCTAAGGGCATTTTCAAGCTCAGATTTAATTAAAATTAATTCTTCAATTGTTTTGTAATATTTGTCTTTCCATTCAGTTAATTCTTTTTCTAATTGATATAATTCGATTTTTAAATCTTTAAGCTCTATTTTTAATAGGTCCTGCTCACGCTCTTTTTGTCTATTTTTTTCTCTTTTATTCTCGTTCAGACCAGCAATAATTGCCGTCCCCATGCCAGACAATATCGCAGCAGATATTGCAATAATTATAGTTGTGAGATCTAGATTCATTATACATTAATTATACCGTAATATTTATATTAAATTAATAATTCAGATGCAGTGATTTCTGTACCAACATACCTCTTTTTTAATACAAAATCCTTTACTGATTCTGAGCCCAGCTGCCTGCCAGCTAGTATAATTAGCCATCTTGGCTCAAATTTAGATATCGTGCAGGTCTCGCACATCAATAAGTTAATTGGAACGAGCACCGATTTCTTAAGGCTTAGCTTATTTTTTGTCTTATTACATGAATAGCATAATACTTTATCCATTTGTTTCCTCCTCTACGTGTGTAAAAACTATTTCGTCCATAATTGAAAATTCTGAATTGTCTATCATTTCTTCATATTCAACTTCATCTTTGATATACTTTACCATAGATGCATATGCTCCAAGCTTTTCTGTTGACCCATAAGCTCCTAAATCGTGAATAAAAACTATTAGGATTCTATCGTAATACTCTTTCACTAGGTACCCCTTCCAGTTCGCATCTTACTCCATATGACTCTATCAATTTTTTTACTTTTGATACGTACTCTATGACCATTTCTTTTTTAGTACCCTCAAATTGTATAAAATTATCTTCATACAATCTTAATGCTAAAAATTCTGGATACTTTACTACATCCATTTGTAAGTTGTTTACTGGTTTAGATATTCCTCTTAAAGCTTTTGCCATCTCTTGTGTATAAAAAACTGGCTTGTTTGGCTCGCCATTCCATTGATTAATTCCATACTTAAAATGATCTTTAGATTTATCAATATACATTTTTTGACTTCAATCTTTTCCAAACATCTTTAGTTTTGTGTATATTCCTAGGTTTATCTATTGATCCAGAGTTTAAATAAACTCCTCCCCATACGCCGTGCTCATTATTTTTTACACCAGCCTCGTAACACATCTGTATCACTGGGCAAGCCAAGCATGCCTCGTCTATATTTTGTGCTATTTTATTATCAATTTCATATTTTTCGTAAAATAAATTTGTATTCATTCCACGGCAAACAGCAAGATGCCACCATTCAAAATCATCTTATCAACGCCTAAACTATTTAAAGATACTTGACATATTTCTTTGGCAACCTCCAAGATCCATTTTCGTTTAGAATAAACTTTTTAAATGTACCCCAACTTTCTTTGTGGTACATTCCATCATTGTTAAAATACCCAGACGCATCTTTTTTCCACACAATTAAATCATAATTGTTCCAAAATGAATCTTGCATAGAGTTATTGTATCTTTTAATAAAGACGTCTACCCCAAGAGTATTTAAATGCAACATTACTTTCTGCTTGCCATTTTTACTTGATTCATGATATTTTTTCTAAACTCTGGGTCAATATCTTCTAAGTCAGAGTGTTCTAGGTGACAAAATATCATGTCACAAACATCGTCTTCTTTAAAATCTACTGGCTTCCTTGAATGAACTTGGTGAGTACCAGAAAATGTTAAGGCTTGATTGTCTTTTAGAGAATACTCTTTGCCATTGACTATGATTGGCCAGTCTAAAGTTGATCTCATTTGCACATCAAAAGTTAGCATTGGCTTAATAAATACTGAGTCTATGTGGAAATCTAAATTTGGCATTATGTGCGAGCTCGTGTCATATCTTGCAAACTGAATACCTAGTATATTAATTCTTTTTCCGTACTCTTTTTCGACAGCATCCTCTATGGCGTTGTAGATGTCTTCAGCTCCATTAAACCTGGAGTCGAAGTCTTTAATATAAAATACAGTTTGCCCCCATGGATTTTGATTCTTAATCTTATCCTTTGGGCAGTTTTCTACAGCTTTGTATATCCTGTCTATCTGTTCTTGTGTAAATATATTATCAATAATTTTATTCTCTATGTCTGGATTCATTAGTATTGCCTCAAGTGTGAGGAGTCCTCCCCTTCGTTAACCCATAAATTTTTAGAAGCTTCAGGGTTGTATTCTAAATTTGGAATCTCTATTCCAACATCAAAAGTATACCAAGTTGGCAATGTAAATCTTAAACCTGATTCTACATTTTTAACATAGTGTAAGTAAGAGTTATTTGCTGGGAACAGGACCATGTCTCCAGCTTTTGGCTTTATCTCTAAATCATAATCTGGCCACCCAATTTCTCCACCTACATAATCATCGTTTGGATAAATTAAAGCAGTAATGTTTAACTTATAATAATTTGATTTTATAAGTGGTGATCCATCTGGATACTGGCAATCTGAGTGTAGTCCGCTTGACATCTCTGGTTTCCATTTAACAATATGAAATGGGTTCCATGGCAATTCTTTTACCTTTATATCATACTTTTTGCAAAAATTTTCATTTATTAAAGAGTATACTCTGTGCCCGTAATTTGCAATAATTTTAAACAGTTCAGGATTTTCTTGACCTATCTTGTTTATTCTAATTGTTTTACCACCAGAAAACTCTGTATCGTATCTATATTTTTCTATATACTTCATTACAATATCAATTTCATCTTCTGTCATAAAATTGTTTACATGTATAATATTGTCTTTTGACTTTCCTATTTTGTCAAAATAGTTCTGGTAAAGGCTCCAAATTTCATTATGCATTTTTCTCTATCTCCTTTTTAAAAGAATTAAAAATGTTTTCTTGATCCATGTTCCCAAGCATGTAAAAGAAATTATTAAAGTTTTGTTTTTTCAAAAAATTGTTTGTCTTTGGATCCCACGAGGTCCAATATAAATCTATACCCGAAACCTTACAGTATTGCTCTAACATAAAAATTGACTGCACATATTTTAAAGCCAGAAGCTTTGGAGAAACATCATGAGGATATGCCATTAGGTTATGCTCTACTCCACCATCTTCTTTTCTGTACATCTTAGGCTTAAATCCTTTAGCCTCTGGCCACCATCCATAGGCTCTAATCATTTCTGGCATCAGCACGAATAGCTTGGATGGCTTTCCATATGAGTTAATATACTTTAAAATATTGTATGCTATTCTATTTGAGTCGGCGCCTGGGTACGATAGATTTACAAATTTAGATTTATCTTTATAGAACTCATTATGTATTCTGTAAGCCCATCCATTTTCATACTTGACATCTATCGGTATTGTAACCTCGCAACCAGCAAAAACAATATTGTTTTCTGGGTCTGAGACTGGGGATAAGTCATCGCATCTTAATCCAACATTATTTAATTTATAATTAATGTCTTCTGTTTCTTCCCATGGATTCTGATAATCAAATAGCTTTTCAACTTTATTTGAAAACCAAGGATAGAAAGACGGACTAATGTCTTCTATTTCGTTAAAATATTGTGGTTCCAATTTTACCTAATCTGTTAGTGTTAAGCCTTAATGTACAATTATACAGTAAGTGAAAATGCATTGTCAACTGATTTTGTTACTTATTTTTAGGTATTAGTTTTTGAGGGCCTTCTGTGCCAAATAAAGATTTTTTTACTGGAACGCAATTAGGGACTCTTCGGCCATTTTTGTCTTTCATGCCTACCTGCTTATATCCAGACCAGCAAGCTTTTTCCATATTATCCCAGTTGTCTTCTTCTTCATTATCTGACTCATAAGATTTTGAAATTTCTTCATCTGATAAATTATTTAAATTATCCATTTTTACCCTTTAATTTCTTGTCCACATGATGAACATGCTTTTGATTTTTTTGTTTTAGAAGGAGATGCTACTTTTGTATTTGAAGCTGCACCAAACTTAGGTCTTCCAAAACCTACTATAGAAATTAGGACTCCTGCTTTATTCTTTTTGTAAGCACGAAGCTGTTTGCAAACCTCTCCGCCATTTCTTTGGCTTCCAGACTTTTTTGAAGACGTATTTCCTTCAATGCACCAAACGGTTCCATCTTCGTTATCCTTAACAACAATACCTACGTGAGACACCCTATCAACACCGTCTGAAGGAAAATCGAAATAAGCAATATCTCCTGGTTCTGGATCTGCAATATCTCCGTCAATCCATGCGCCAGATTTTTTAAATGCTGTTACTCCTGCTGGAGTGTAAACAGTATTAGGAATTTTTACGCCAGATTCATTTCCGCACCAATTTACAAAACTTCCGCACCATGGTTGGAAATTAGCTTTAGTGTAAACTCCATACTTTGTTTCATTATCTTTTGGGCCTTCAATGGTACCAATCTCTGCTGTAGCAACTTCAATTAAACGTGCTGCTGTGCCCTGATCCGCCATTATTCTTTGTCCCAATTTGTATCAACTGGCTGCTCTGCTGGCATAGCTCCGTCTGGCTTTGCAGCTAAACGTGCTGCAGTTGCGTCAATTTCTGATTCTAATTTTTTATCCGCCTGTGTGTTCTTAGCATCCATTTCCTTATTAGCAAGTTGTGCTGACATTATATCTTTAGCACCTGAATTTCCAATAAGAATTCCTGCAAGAGTTCCTGTAATAAATGTTGCAATACTTCCCAAAACATTAAAAAACATTTTGTCATTTTCTGACTGTGCTCCTATTGGTTGGGTTACAAATAGTAATCCGTAAATAATTCCAACTGCTGTTAATAATAAAATGCTTCCAAGAGTTATTCCTAGAATAAATTTTAAACGAGCATCTAAGTCTGCAGCCGTCAATCTTTCTTTAGCCATTTGTTATTTCCTGTTCTGGTGTAGTAGGTGTAATTTTTATTACATCTTTTGTGCAAGTCTGTGATGCCTCACAGATTGGTGGATTACATTCTGCAAGCTTCCAATTATTTGGATCTTGGCATGGATACCTATAGAATCCACTATATCCACATGAACTCAATGATAGCATTAATAGCCCAGATATGGCAATAGCAATTGATTTCCTCATATCCCTATTATACCCTACTCTAAATCTTTATTTCTAATTGGATAAGTAATAGCCCAAGCCACTAGGGTGCCAATAATTGCATAGCCAACAACGGTTTTTGCAGATCCGTCAAGAACTACCCAAGCAATAAACATTCCTAATAGGGTCCAAAGCTGGTCTATCATATCTTTAAATATTCTCTTTATCATGGTTTTCTTCTCCTTATTCTTGGATCTCCACCTACTGGTCCACCGCCACTTGGTCCTTTAGGAGTTGATCCTCCAGTTGTTGCTCTAGATGCAGATGATGCGGCATTTGCAGCGGCACTTCCTGCAACACTAACTGCATTAATTGCCGCATTGCTTGCAATAATTGCAGATACTACCATTTCTTGTGCCTCTTTACGTTCTTCATTACTCATATCAGCACCAATATTTAATACAGCCGTTAATGCCTGACTTGGATCATTAAATATCGCTGAAACAAATTCTGCTGGAGATTCTAACACCTGTAAAGCTGCTGCTATCTCTGCTACTATTATAACGGAATTTCCATTCTCATCCTGCCTTACTTCAACGGGGGTAGCGTCTGGCAAGTCACTGTAGGTAAGTCCAGCATCTTGTATATCCTGTGCGGTAACTGCTTCGCCATTTGCCGATTCAATAAGAGCTTCTGCAACTAGTGATCTTTCTGCTTCAGTAAACTCACCATCTGCTGATAATACCTCAGATAAATTATTAATTTCATCAGAGGTAATTTCTCCATCTGCACTTAAAGTATTTAAAATTGCTTCCGCATCAGATGTGGATAGTTCGCCATTATCAACTAAATCATTAATAATATTTTCAATTTCTTGAACAGTTAATGGGGCTTGCTCTTCAACTGCAGGTGGCTCAATAGCTGGTGGTTCCTCTGCAGGTGGCTCAATAGCTGGTGGTTCCTCTGCAGGTGGCTCAATAGCTGGTGGTTCCTCTGCAGGTGGCTCAATAACTGGTGGTTCCTCTGCAGTTGGCTCAATAACTGGTGGCTCCTCTGCAGGTGGCTCAATAGCTGGTGGTTCCTCTGCAGGTGGCTCAATTGGAGTTGGGG
>Ga0209298_10002018_pt1 | contig 12839 bp, 24 predicted proteins | sample S_140806_EF_Meta_FD_187325 | JGI IMG/M metagenome (GOLD analysis project Ga0209298, IMG submission 187325) | Freshwater microbial communities from Lake Simoncouche, Canada to study carbon cycling - S_140806_EF_MetaG (SPAdes) (version 2) | ecosystem: Environmental > Aquatic > Freshwater > Lake ...
GTCGCCTTGTGGCTAAAAAAACGACCGCCTTTAGATGAGTTACAAGATTTGCACATGGCTTGAAGATTATCGCTGGCCCACATGTCTCCACCTTTAACGCGTGGAATGATGTGATCTACTGTGTCTGCTGGCTGGCCACACACGCACTGTCTGCCATCTCGATCGAGGATCTCTAATCGTAGCTTCTTCCATTTGCCACTACCTATCGCTCTGTCGCTCAATGCCAACCCTTCTTATCTAAATGCTCAGCTGCAAGGCATGCATTAGCCTCACCATTTACAAGCCCATATCTATGTGCTATGTATTTATAGTGTAGATCAATCTGTTGTCTAGGTGTTAGTTTAAGTACCATCTTGTTACGCATCTGACCAAGACCATAATGACTACCATTACGAGCTTTATAATCCCATCTTGATTCTTTAATAATTATGTAGTTATAACAATCAAACTGATCGTATGTCTTAAACTTATGATAAGCGTATAGCTTTAGATTCATAATTGAATTATCAACAGCTACGGAATTAGTCTTTTCAAAGCATAAGATCTCAATGAATACAAGGGTGGCAACTAGCGTGCACCTCGCGAGCGACCCCTGCAGGGGCTCGCGTTTCGGCTTTGATAGCCGATGCGATCTAGAGCGTAGCATGCTGTGTCAAATCCATTAACATAACCGCAGGTCACAAGGCGTGTCGTAGAATGGAATAATGTTGTACTGATCTATCCAGTTAGAATCGTAACCAGCCTCACTCATGGTTTACTACCCCATCCACCACCCTTGAAGATCAACCCCGGTGCTGAGTAAATGCGAGACATCTGCAAATTACATTTAGGGCAATCCATACCGGTAATGTCATCATCGTAAGACTTCTGCACTGATCCATAAGTGCCACAATCATTACAGCTGTATTCATAGGTAGGCATTACTTTGCTCCAATCAACGCACAAGTATGGCAACCAGAGCCTAGGAACTGCCAGCCACCACACTTGATGCATCTATCTATGCTGCTGTCCGGGATATGCAGGGCCTCAGCAATATTCTTAACGCCAACACAGCCACAGCTCATGCATTGATAAGCCTTAAATCCTTCGGGCGTATCTAATTGCTCCAGCCATAAGAACTCTGTCTTAGCCTTACAGCCATTACATTTGAATTGTGGGTGCATTATGATAATATCCTTATTGCCTGGTATGGCATTGAGTACAAATCAAGTAATTACCACTATGTATTAACCTGTCATCATTACAAGCTATACATACGTCATTAGAAGGTATGAACTTTACCTGGTCGTTTTCTATTCGTTCCAGGTAAGGTCCACCTCTTAATATTTCAATATATCCCATTATTCACCCCCTTTACCTTGCTCCGAATCATCGGGCCAGTACCAGGTGCCGGCACTTGTTAATTTAGCCCATCGAGCTTCACATTGATCTGCCTTCGGTGCAGTGCATACATAACCTGCGTAAGGTTTATTTGTAGCTTTGGCTAGGCCTTCTTTCTTTACCATATCACCATGCTTACAAGTAAAACTAACATCAACCACTTCACCAATTTGAGCAACAGTCTCACCGACTGACCACTCAACCGGACCAGAGCCGTCAGCAGTAGCGATAGATTTTTGCTCCACAATATGTAACGCCATTTCCATCGCAGCTGATTTAGATCCGGGTGCAGAGTATTTGGGCTTAAATTGTGTTTCATTTACTCTTTCCATTTCAGTTCGGCTAGGCCTTGCGCCTTTTTTCGAATAGATATAGTTAGCCAAAGCACGCCCGATTGCAGAACTTTCTGCAAGTTCACAAGCAAACTTATTAAAACTGTTACCAGTACGAATCTCCGATGCCCAACCAGTCGCAACTGGAACCGCATCAGCTGTAGTTCTATATAAGCGAGCCACAAACACAAACTCATCTGGATTAGCATTTGCCCGATTAACAAGTTCTGTTTGAATAGACCCGTCTTCATTTTCTTTCCACCACTTCTCTAAACGTTCTTCAACTGTTTCATACTGACTTAAATCAAACGCCATTAGTCAACCCCCCAGGTGTATTGCGTGTCCATTTCTGCATCCAGGACTGACTTGTATATCGAAAGGTAAGCAAGTCCGTCTTTAATACTGTCCTCGTGATTTGGTGACTCTGTAAGCCGAGAAACCTTGACGAGTGCCATGCATAATGCGACTTGACTAGCCGTAATCGGATGGTCGAGATATGCCGACCAGAGTTCACTGATCCGCTTATGGTTGTGGTAAGGATGACCGTAGATCGCTCCGCGCTCGTGGATCGTACTGACAACATCGGCAAATAACTTCTCAGTTGTTGTCGGCATTAGTTTTGTTCTCAATCATTCTGCGGTGCATGTCCCAGCCATCTTTGCGGCCACGCCAGTAATGCGTTGTCTTTGCATTTTGTATTAAACCGTAGGCATAGATAATGCCAACCATTGATGCTACCCATAGCAAGCCTGCTTCTTTAAGTGTCATGCGCTTGGCTGCAATCTAGCCGCAAACAGTTCAAGTACCACAGCTGTATTTGTGTCTTGATTCTTAACCATAAACTCATCTACTTGCAATAAGACTTCATGGATTTGATCTGCTAGATCTGTGCGACCTAGATCAGAGAGTAGTTGTATTGCATCATCTAAGGTGTCAATCGTTTCACCTCTAAGAGTGTTCTTGCGAATCACTTCTTGTGTATGTAGCAGTATTGCTTGTGCTGTCATATAGCCCTAACTATGCCTGCATACTTTGCGGCACAGCTGTAGTGTTGCACTTGTGTATGACTTTGTGGATTATTTAACAGTCTATTTTTGTAACGATTTGGTAACGAATTACCGGTGTAGTTTGCCTTCAAATATAAAACTGCCGTCAGCTTGGACAGGGATAGTAACCACTTGGACCTTACGCTCCTGCACATAGGCAACCGCGAATCCTGTCTGCCAGTTGGCATAGCCCCTTGTATAAGCCATGCCGCTAGAACTTAAATCTACCATACAACCAACCTCAACACCCCATACAGTACGTCCAAATTGCCCTCTAGATGCCTCTGTAAAGGCCGTTTGGCCTAATCTATGGGTATGTCCACACACTACGCTTTTTCCATGCCTTCTAGCCCCATTTAAGGCCGTTTGGCCAGGTACTTGTGATATAGGAAATGTGTCGCCATGGACTGCTATCCAGCCTGGTGCCCAATCAATACCCTGTGGTGCAAACTTAATGCCTAGCTTGTCGTAACCCATGAATCGTTCGTATTGCATCTCAGGTAAATTAAGAAAACTTGGTAGCCGTCTTTTAATAGATCTGTAAAGTCTGATGCCATGGTTACTACCTACAACATCAGTAACGCCTAAGTATGTTAATACTTCTTGTGTCAGCTCACGATCTTCATGGATGTTACCTACCATCTCATCAATCGTACCGGCATTAAAACCGCCTAACTGTGGCAGATCAATCTCATCACCAATACATATTGTGCGATGTGGTTTCCATTTAGCCAGGAAACGGCCTACTGATTTAACTATTGCATCGTTATAAAATGGTACTTGAAGATCACTTACAAACGCTACGCGCTTAATCGTCATCCTCTTCTGGAGTAGGAATAGAAGGGATAATGCCGTTATCGCCTACTACCCAATCAGGCATAGACGATGGACTATCCATTAAAGCCAGTGCAATAGGCTCACTAAAACCAGCCTTACGTGCAGCCTTAAACATCTCATGCTTGGCAATATAAAACACTTCTAGCTTAGATAATGGATCGGGTGATTTACGCACCACGCGCCTATTGATCTTCTTTCGCTTACGTGTGTTAGCCATGTGATTAGTGTCTCTTACTAATAATTAAAAACAGATCATCGACACGCTTCTCTAATCGATCAACTGAATCACGTAGGCTAGATCCGCCATTAGGTTTAAGTTCGGCTAGATAGGATTTAATAACCCAGCGCAGACCCAAAAATAAACTGCTTACGATTCCGCATGCACCAAGAATAATAGCGACCCATTCGTTTGGGCTCACTCTGCATCAGCACCGAGGCCATAAGCACTGTCGGATTTATCTAGAGCCCTAGCTGCTGGACCGGCTAATGCTGCAACAATCACAGACACAGCAGGATCTAAACCTAATTCATTACTTGCTAAGAATGTTAAGAAGGATACTAATACCCCACGTGCATAGGACTTTAGTATTGCTTTTTGCTTCTTACTGATTTTCATATCTTTCCCCCTAGTAGTGGTATATCGAACTCTTTACCATCGTGATCTCCTGATGGATTGAAGCTGACGTGGATGTGCTTTGTGTGCTTGTTAAACCCTGAGTATTTACGCCACTTAAAATTAAGAATCTTGCTTGCAATCATGCCGTTATGTATTACGTAAGATATGCGCTTATCGGTTTTCGCACAGATTCTGATCTGGTCAGCCAGATATACTGAGAGCCCTTCGGATGTATCCAAGCGAGAATCAATATCAATGGCTCGCACGCATCCGGTCTGGTCTGGATTATGATCTGATTTTCTGGCAGAATGACGAGCATCACCAATCCACCCATCACTGGTAGTGCGCCTATCTGGATACCAGGTAGTAACGGCATCTCTTAAAGTCTCAGCTGCTTCACTTAACCAGGGCTTCATACCATTCACCCTTTTCCTCATCCCAGTAAAACCATTTACCAGGTTCATTTGGTTTTGCTATTGGTGGTTGCCAATCATAATTTTCATCTAAACTCCATGAGGGATAAGGCTGTGGCACTATAAATACATTATTAACTGTATCGTAAGTAAATCCAATACCAGCAAATTGCTTTCGTATTTTATGATTATATGAAGTGCGTTTACAGACTTGACCTCTAAAATTGCCATACCAAGTTTCAGGATCTAATCCTTCTATTAACTTAGTTTCATCAATGCCGACAATAACTTCGGTGACTATATTATTTTCATCTAAGAATGCGTAATGTGCCATTATGCCCAACTCACAGTTCCTGTGCCAGCAGTTATTGTTGTTACTTTATATGAACCTGATGTAGCCGTAGATCCAGTTAATCCACCACCAATAGTTATTGTGCCATCAGCTGTTAAGTATCTAAGAATTACTACACCGCTACCGCCTGCACCACCTGCACTTGTAGCTCCACCGCCACCAGCACCGCCACCTTTATTTATAGTGCCATCTTGTCCAGTGGTAGTTCTACCTTCTCCTGCACCAGAATCATTTCCTGATCCACCAGAGTTGCTTGCACCACCAAAACCACTATCTGATCCTGCTCCACCGCCACCTGAATAAGTAATTGATGAACCAGTAATTGATGTTGCAACACCATTACCGCCAACAGCTGTGCCAGCAAGAGCAGTTCCTATTCCAACTGAACCTGCACCGCCACCACCGCCGCCATTGTAAACTGGTGCGCCAATATTTCCAGCACCAGCATAACCTTGATTACTTGTACCACTACCACCTGTTGCTGAAGGAGAAAATCCACCACCTGCCGCACCGCCACCAGCACCGCCAGTTCTACCATTTTTTACAGTACCGCTATCAGTACCACCGCCACCGCCACCAGTAGATGTAATAGTAGAAAATACAGAATTATTACCATCTCCACCTGGTGTGCTAGATGTGCTAACAGCACCACCAGCACCAATAGTTACTGTGTAATTGGTGGACTTTGTTATTGTTAAAGGAGTTTCTAAAGATCCACCGCCACCGGTTGCAGTTACAGTACAGCGCAAACCACCCGCACCACCACCACCACCTTTATAACCACCACCACCACCACCTGCAACTACAAGATAATCAACTGGAAATCCCGCAGGTACTGGTAACGCTAATAAACCTGCTGTGATGTTACCAATCATTATGCAATGGCTCCCACTACGTACCAAGCATCAGTAGCAGTTTTAATACATACTGCTGATTTATATTGTGCAAGGGTTGGAGAAGCTGCTGTAGCACCTGCTGATAAAACTGTTGTTGTTCCTGGTGTTACTGCACTAATTGTGCAAGTACCTGCTCCTATATTTAACACTGTTAATGCTGTGCCTATTGGAAATGCAACAGATGCATTTGTTGGTATCTTGTATGCAATAGCAGTTGCTTTATTCATTTGCTCTAATACTTGATATTGATCTGTCAATACAGCTGTGTAATCTGCAGTTTGTGCAGTATCTACTGTAAAGGTTATTAAACCATTAAAGGTTGCAGCTGTTAATACATCGCCAGTTATGGCTGGTAATCCTGTGGCCATTATATCTCCTTAATAAGATAATACGTTTTGATTTAAGACCCCGTAATCTACGTTGCCTATTATAAACCCATCTATGATCGGTTCGAGCGTTGTAAACACTGTTTTCCAACTATTCGGGGTGATGTTCATGCCTACCCCAAAAATCTGTAAAGTCTTGTCCAGGGTAGATCCACCAGGCTGGGTAGTGATTACTGTGATCGGATCAAAGAAGTCTAGGTCTAGGGCTGCAATTATGCCGGTGTTGTAGTCTGGGGTGTATAGGTCTAATTCAACGGCATCACATCGGATGCTGGTCTCAGCTCTAGAAGCCACATAAGCCTGGGCATAATCTAGGGCTACAGCATCGGTCTGCATCAATAGGTTATTTAAGAAGTAAGAATGGATAAAATACTTGGCAATACTTGCTGAATTGGTTGCCACCATCGGACTACCCCCAGCCCTGGTAACAGTGGCTGAATTAAATACAAGGGTGTCATCTAGTTTCCATACGGCATTAGCATATTTAATACCTGTGCCATCATCTGCAAAGAGTGTAGGTGTGCCACCTATAGATGAGACAGTTACAGATCTATCTTGAAATACAAATGATCCAGATGCATCAACGTAAATTGCACCATACTCACTATTGGCTACAGTCTGTAATGAAGCTAAAGAAGTTCTTGTAGTGCCAGGATCAGCTTGTAAAGTAGTTAATCCTGCATCTACATCACGCATAGTGGCAGGCCATGAGATTTGATTTAATATCTGATTAATTCTTGTGCCTGATAGATCACCAGCAGTAGCACCAGTAACTGTAGAGATCTGCGCATTCTGTGCAAGCCTGTACGCATCTACGGCTTGTATGGTTGTATAGGCAACCTCTGTTGCATCTTTAGGCTGAGTGTTTACATACGATGTAATAAAGCCTGAGAAGATTGGATAAGTTACTCCTGAGTAGGTTGCAGTTATCTGCACCTTTTTCATAGGAGTTAGCAATTCATAATAAGGGCTGGCTGGATTCTGTGGGTTAAAATCACCATTTTGATCTACTATGCGAAGTGATAATTGACCAGTTTGAAACTCATCGGCTACAGCGTTACGGCCTCTGTTAGTTTGTATTAAATTAACTAGATCAGATACATCTACAATTACAGCTGCTGAATCAGCAAATACGTTAGTGCCATATACAGCCGATCCAATAATAGCTGCTTGCGCAAATGCTGGTCCGGTGCTGAAGTTAATTACAGCATTGACTACTGGTACTGCCATTATAAGAACCCAGCAGGCGCGGTTGGCAATCCGTTCTTATTGTTAATTATAAGAGATTCGGCCACAGCTCTAGTCAAAGCATCTGTTATGTTTGAAGTGTTAGTAAAGCCTAAAGATATGCTTAGATCTATGGCTTCTTGGCTTCTGCCTAACATGCCTTGGTTAATTGAAGTAGCAGCCAAGCCGCCTACGTTAGTTAAACTAGGTCCAACGCTGCCTGGACTTGTAGCAATAATTGCTCCGCCTGTGCCTATTTGTGATGGGCTAACGCCAAGGCCGTATGCCACCTTCTGACCAGCAGTTAATATGGCTGCTGCTGCACCATTAAAGGCATTGGTAACCGTATTGGTGCTATCAATTAAATCATTCATAGATTCAGATAGAGCTAAATAATCATCTACCTGAGAAGCATCGCCATCTAATATGGCCAACTTCTCTGCTAGGCGTAGTCTTGTCTCTTCATCGGTAGCCTGGTTAAGGGCAGCCATAAGGCCAATACGCTCTAGATCGTACTTATCTCTTAGCTTTTTTAATTCTACTTCTTTTGCTAATTGAGCATTTAATTGCTTACGTATCTTTAATTCTTGCACACGTGCGATCTCTGTTGCTGCACCTGATCCAAGGCTATAAGTAAAATTAGATGTTGGTTTGTTTTGACTAGCACCTAAATTGGCTAGAAAACTGATTCCGGAAGCCTTGTATAAAAATCCTATTATTTTATCTAATTGTAATTTCTCAAAGATTGCTTTACCAATACTGACAACTTTACCTAGTATTGTGCCAAGGCCTACAACTACGTTAGCAATTACACTAGCAACCTTTTCTAAAGAAGTTCCCAGAGTGCCAATGTTTTTATCCTTGCCTATTTGACTTAAAGCATCTATTAACCCTTTACCAATAGTTTCACTCGCATTAGCAGCTGAGACCTTTAATACATCCATCTTGCCAGCATAGGTCTCTAATCTTGCCTGGCTTTGTCCAGAAAACTTATTGCCTAATTCAGTTAAGATTAGATCCATATCGCCAGTCTTTAATGTGGCTGCATCTAGACCTGCACCTAATCTTGTAAGTGCTGAAGTCTGGCCTGTAAATCCTTTAGCCAAGGCCATGCTGACTTCTTCAACAGATCTACCAGTACCAGCCGACACATCTAAGGCAACGGCTAAAGCCTTCTGGCTTTTAACTAATGAGCCGCTAGCTGTAAGTAAAGTCTGGAATGCTGGTCGTAACTGGTCATCTAATACGCCAGTCATCTTCTGAAGGTTGGCTATGTAGTATTCAACGTTCGGTGCTGAAAATGCGTAGCCAGTATTATTTAATTGGATCTCTAATGATTTAGCAGCCTTCTCATCAGCAGCAAATGCGGCTACTGCCTTCTTTGAGAAATTGACTATTGCAGCAGCACTGAAGGCAACTCCTAAAGTCTTGGCTAAACTTTTAAGATTCTTCTCAAATGCGGAGACATCCTTTTTAGCCTTATTAAGACCTTTGCTATTGTATTCAGATAGGATCGAGAAAATTAAATTAGCCATTTACTGCCTTTCTAATCTCAGTGCGCTTAACAAACTTAGCAGCTGTATTATCTAATGCCTTTAATATGTGAGACATCGCTTTACCTTGCTCTTCAGAAGCTGCTCTAAATATCAATCTTCCTTTTTGTTTGTAACCTTTATTGTTACCAACCATGCCTTGTGGTCTAGCATTGACTAATGGGCCTGCGGCTGCAATAAACTGTGCGCCTGCTCTCGGGTTATTAGAATGAGATATATTTCTATCTGTCTCGCTGACATCTCTGCCAATCCAAGGTGCGCCACCAGGACCTGACTTGCGGCCAGCAGTTTCAAATATTGCACCAGGTGCGCTTATGTTAGATACGTAATTGCTTGCAGCCCATCCAGCCTTATTACGTTTATTTCTACCGGCACTGTATTTAATACCCTGGACTACTTGCTCGCGGTTATATTTAGGAAAGGTACGGTATTTCATAGGTCCAATAAGTCCACCGGGTTTAGTCCAACCAGATAATACGGTTGAATCTGCCGGAGCATAACCTCTAGCCTTATCTCTAATAGGCAGCATGGCTGCTCTAATCTCAGCTTGCACGTCTTTTAATAAATCTTTATCTACTTCGCCAAGGGCTTTTTTCATCTCTTTAATGCCTGTTACGTTTACTGGCATTTTTGATCTCCTTAGCTCGATCAGATAACACTTGGACTATTGCCTTGAGCATCTCTGGATCTAAATCTATAAAATACTGCGGCGCAATCCCGGTCTCAACGCTAAGACTTGCAATAGCGTAGGTTATGGAATCGCGCTGTACTATTTTTTTTCGTCTTCTAATACCTCAACAGTGTCTAGAGTGTCTATAAACTCTGTGCCAAAGATAGGCACTGTGATATTAGCTCTACGTAAGCACTCCCAAGCAAGCCAAAATATATGGGTTTGTTGCTCATGCTCACGTAGCATTTTGCTAATACCGTTGGACCACTTTAACTCGAAAGCGTACTCGACACCCGGAGTAATCTTATGTTCAGATACTTCTCCGTTAGCCCTTGTTATCTTTAGCTTTGCCATTATTACTCCTTATGCTACTGCTACAGCTACTGTGCTATTGCAGGTAAATGTAATGCTTTGTGAAGATATATCTGCTACTGCTCCATTTACATTCTGTAGGTTATTAACCAATACAGATGCAGTGTATGAAGGATTAGTTGCAGATACGGCAGCAGATGTCTGCTTAATTACGCATGTTACAGTAGTGCCATAAGCAGCACGTAATGTAGGGATAACTGTTGCAGCAGCGTTATCATTTAGGAAGTCTAAAGTAATAGTGCTTGCCTCTAAGCCTTTAGCAAACTTATGTGCAGTATCGCCCATAGCGGTTACTTCTAGCTCATCAAATGACTGGTTAATAGTTACAGCTGTTACATACGCTGATAGATCAACGCTGTTTAATGTAACTGAAACGCCATTGTTTAAGAATATGGCCATGATTACTCCTCGTCTTTTTCTTTAGTAGTTGCAGGTTTTGGTGCAGGTGTTTCTTGAATCTGGCCTATCTTTTTTAAGAAGGCTAAGTTTTCTGCTTCTGTACTCATTTTAGCTCCAGTTCGTTAAAATTGACACTGTGATCTCTGATGTTAATAAATCTCCACTTGCCACACTAGCAATAGCTGGAGCGGAGACACTTGATATGTTTAGCACCAAAGATGATGCGTTTAGTTTGTTTACCACAGCTACAATAAAGTCTTCTATGCCGGCAAGGTTACCCTGGTTATCTAGGGCAGGTACGCAAATCATTATCTTAAAATTGGCAAGCGGTGCAATAGTTGTGTAGTCATTGTTTGATGGTACAAGGTAAGGGTCGCTAACAGTTACAACCACGCTGTTAGGAATTAAAGTTGCTGGTGGGTAACTAAATGTACTCCATACACCAGTGTTAGTTAGATCAGTTGCAAGTGTTGATCTGAGTGTAGTGATTGCTGCTGGCATTAGCCGACCATAGTGTTAGGACTAGAGTAAGGCGCGATGAGACCTCTCACTCTATTTATAAGCTGGTAGCCCATGGCATAACGGTTAGGGCTCATGCCATCCATACCGTTGCCCCCGTTCTGAGACACTTGACGTGCTTGGAAAATATCTACGGCAATAATCATGGCAGCCTGATTCACGGCTGGTACAACATTATATGCAGCTGTCTTATAGCCAGGTCCAGTTGCAAGACCGTATGGCAAGATACGATGGAATGGATCATCGGCATTTACTTTAGCAAATTGAATAATTGAGTAACCTGTTGGATAGTTACTAAATGCGTATGTACTCCAGAATGCTGTACCTATTGATGCCGGTACTGTAGTACCAGGATATGCGCCTGTAAGAGTATGAGTGCCATTATAGACACCAGCACCTGATCCGCTTATTGTTATGCTTTGACCAGTCACAAATATTCCAGGATTGGCAAGTACAACGCTTGCAACGTTATTGCTTATGCTTGCACCGACTACTGGTGCGTTATTAAACCAAAGATATGAATTGAGAAGGTCTTCACTTGTTTGACAGATTGATTCTAAATCGGCATCAGAGTAGAGCGAGCCAATACCCATATTTGTCCTGAGCTGATTTACAGTAACGTAACTCGCGGCCATCTCTACTCCTTTGCTAATAGCTCCCTAGGGCTAGGGCTACTAAACCCTAGGGATTCTTAATGTGTTGCTCTTATTACGCTGTCATGTTGAAGCGTTGTAGGCCAGTAGACACAAGTGTCTTAGTTGCCAAGTATCCGTACAGCATCAGTTCGATCTCGCCTGATGTTGGCACGTTAGTTGAAAGTCTCAAAACTGGGCTCTCATAAATTGCGATTGCTGATGGTACAACAATGAATGCTGAATCATCGATAGATGTTGCAACCATGTTTGAATCAACATATAGATCCAAGCCAAGGATGTTTCCACGGATTGAAGTAGGTGATGATGAACCTGCTGCGTTGTAAGGATTTGTGGCAGTAAAGATTGGGCGATCAGTTGTATCTTTCGCTGCAATCAGTGTTGACCATTGTGAAGTACCAGCAATAAATGCAGTTGCTAGTTCACCAGTGCCAAGATAAGCAGCTGGTCCAGCTTGTGCAACGAATGCTTGTAGTCCAAGGTAGGTAGTTGCTTGTGATGTTGCAAGTGTTCCACCAGCTACGATTTCAGCAATTACTGCTGCATCTGTTGCCTTGTTGTAAGCACGTGTCATGTTGTCAAGCATTGCCTGGAAGAATGCAGGATTGTCAGATGAACGCTCTAATAATTCTACTGAGTAGCGTTGTAGTCCAGCGTACTTCTTAACAGTTGCATTTACGTATGCAGATACGATACCAGTCTCAGATGGACCAGCACCTTCTGCGGTCTCTGCAACAGTACCTGAAGTAGTAATTTTTGGATGTGAGATTGTCATTCCAGAAGAAGGAATTACTTTAGCTCCACCACATGCCTCGATTGTTGGGCGTGATCCGATAAGAGTATCAACAACAGTTGTTGCATAAGATACTGGTGAGAATGCTGGGTTGGTTGTAAATGAATCGTCAGCAGCTGTGATTTTCTGTGACTTTGCATCTTCTCCGCGTACCCATAGACCAGCTTCGTGATCTCCTAATTGTGCTTTAACTGAATACTGTAAGTATTTAGCTTGTGAATTGATTGGCGTACGTGGCTCAGCATAGATAGCAGCACTAATTGTAGGGCGTGCGGCTTCTACTGGAGCAACCTCTGCCGGTGTAACAGTTGGCTCTGGAGTTGTATCCAAGATAGCCTCACTTTCCGTAGTAGTTGGTGTTGCATCTGCTTCGCTTTCGCTCGCAGCAACTTTAG
>Ga0209298_10002020_pt1 | contig 12821 bp, 5 predicted proteins | sample S_140806_EF_Meta_FD_187325 | JGI IMG/M metagenome (GOLD analysis project Ga0209298, IMG submission 187325) | Freshwater microbial communities from Lake Simoncouche, Canada to study carbon cycling - S_140806_EF_MetaG (SPAdes) (version 2) | ecosystem: Environmental > Aquatic > Freshwater > Lake ...
TATCGCACCAAGTTTAACACAAACACATATGTATGTGTTTGGTGACAGTAATGCTACAGGAAATGCAGTGTTTAGAGTTAATCTTTCTAGTGGATTAAAAGAAAGATCAACATTAACAGGAACAGGGAGCGACAAAGTAGCAGCTAATAGCAGAATTGATTGGTTAACAAACTATCAAGCATCTGGTAGTGCTGACTATGATCCTGTAAATAAATTCATTTATATTTACAGAAATGGACAAATTTATAGATGTAATACTGATAATATTGATAGATTTGGCACTAATACAACAGAAAGCATTGTATTGACAGGTAATACTCCATATCTTAATACAGATATAACTTTAACTGGCACAAATGGTGCGACATATTCTGGTCAAGCAAAAGCTATATTCCATCGTTTCCGTTATGTGCCTGAATTAGATGGATTCTATGTCCTACCAAAATACGATTCACCAGTATATTTCTTCAGGGTACGATAATGGCAATTTCTAAGTCAAATACAATAACATTTACAGTAGCCAATACACCAGCATGGATTCCATCTCCAGGAAAATTTGCAAATATATCGTTTAACACTGCAAATAATGTTGCACCAAATTATAATGGTCAAGTATATAACGGAAGTTCGCCACTTGGGTTTGCTACATGGACTTCTGGTATCTATACACCATATCTTGGCGGATTAGGCAGTTATTTAAGATGGGGCGGTGGACACCAAGGATATGCTGGAAATGAAGTATATAGATTTGATCTAGAAACAAGATACTGGTCAAGATTAGGAAATCCTTCAAATTATTCAGACAGAGATGGAATTAATGTTGTAACAATCAACAATGGTGGTACTGGATATGCAAACGGAGAAGCACTTGTTTTCACAGGTGGTGGCGGTGGATCAGTTGGAACTGTGAATCCTGCTGTTGGTTATGTAACTGTTGGCGCCGGTGGTACAATTAACAGTGTAACACTAACAAGTAATGGCTCAAATTATGGGTATAATAATGTTGTTGTTACTGTTGCAACAACATCAGGAATAAACGCAAACTTAACAGCAAATCTTAGTATTGATATTGATGGCGCATTTCCAGATGGTAAACCTGCGGCACCACATACATATCAAACATTAGGAATTTTAGCACCATTTTATTCTGGAAATGCAAATGGTGCAATGATTCAAGCAACACTACCTGGTTGTACTATTAATGGAAACAATAGAAATGGTGCTTGGTGGAAATTTGATCTAAGCACAAATACATGGTCAAAGTTTATAAACAGTGCTAATATTGCAGCTGGATCTTTATCTCAGAAATTCATGGCGCAAGAACCAGAAAAGGGATATTTCTGGTGGCTTGGAAGCGGATCAGTAACAAAAAGTGGTATTCCTGTAATTTACAGAATTAAATCTGACGGAGATATTACAAGTTTTCCTATTGAACTTTATGTTTCTGAGACTGGAGCAGCAACTTTAAATGCGAGTGCAACATTTAATACAACAAATAATCGCTTATTGGTTGTAAGTAGTAGAGGATACTCTTATGAATCAAATGTAAGATTAGTTAATCTTGATAGATTGGAGGCAAATGTTACATCAAATGTCGTGAGTAATAATGTCTCTAATTTCACAGTCAGAGTAGCTGGAACACCAGCATTTGGTCAAGCAGGATTACAATATTGCCCATCTTTAGGTAAATTTGCTTCTATGAATCCTGATGATCCAACATTAATATATTGGCTAACACCACCATCTGATGATACTTGGAATGGTACTTGGAAATGGACAACTGAGGCATTGTCTCCTGCAGCTTCTGGAGTTAAAGCAAAAACTATAGCAGCAACAATTTATAAAACTGGTGGTTATAATCGTTTTGTTTGGGCAGATCCAATCAAATCATTTATTTGGGCACCAACAAAAGATGATCCAGTTCAAGCATATAGACCAACAGGAAATGCTTCTGTATTATCTTCAGCAATACCAGATAAAGACGGCTGGGCATTACTTCCAATGTCTTCTTCTGGTAATGCAACGCAAGCAAATAATGATTTTGATGCACAAGGTTTATCATTTACAGCAGCAAGAACAACTGGCGGAACAATCGCAACATTAACCGAATTAGGCGGCAGCGCTGTATGGGACAATTTAACTGGAAGAATGTTATACATAGCAGGACCTGCAGGTGCATCAGGTAATGCTAACTCAACAGGTCTTATCTATTATAAAGAAGATACAGATACTTGGGGAATTAAGAGAAACGCAATTAATGTTGGCAGTTCACATTCGTTATATACGAATGCTATAGATCTTTGGGGTAGAAGAATATACAAACAGAGTCAAGAATATCTTAATGCAGGAAATCCTAGAGAAGGATTATTAAATTGGGTTGATCTTAACGATGAAACATATACATCAAATGGTTATAGTACAACTGATCCTGGATATGGCAGCACATATAATACACCAAGTATTGCAATTCATAGATCTGGAAGAAATGTATGGAGAATGAATGATATTGGAGTGTTGAAAAGATATAATATTCCAAATGACACGTGGTATGCAAATGTAACAACATTTTTCTCACAAGGAAATATTGTAGTAGATATGGCTACAGTGAATGCATTTGGTCATTCTGGATTTATGCATTATGATCCAGGGTCAGATATTATTGTTGGTGGTGGTGGTATCCTTCCTGGTGCAAATACTGGACGTTTATTTACTATTGACGATAGTTATATTGTTAGAGATAGAGGTCCGTTACCAGCAGTAATGTCTGCTAATGTAGCTACTGCAACAAATCATGCAATAGTTCTTCCACATCCAACAGAATCTGCAACATTAGCGTATCTTTCTAATGGTGCTATATTCCAAGTTAACCATACAAATTTAAATAGCAATACATTCTGGACATGGAAGAAAATTGGTGATATCCCATCTACATATTATGGCACTGTGGGATCATCTGGTAGTGGTGATGTATTATCTAATTTGGTTGGTTGCACAATTCCAAATAGATGCGTGTTGTTCTTAGAAAGACAATCAAGTGGCACAAATAGAGCCTTTATACATAAACCTGGACCATCAACAATTCCACTTCCTGCATCATTATTGTTATCTAATGGAGGAAATGATAAGCCATGGACTATTGGTCAAGTATTCAAAAAAGGCGATGTTCCAGCTGGTTACGACATAAAAACCAGAGAAGGAATTAGCATACAGACTGACGTTAGAAACAGATGGGATGACAATTCATTAAGATTTGCAGTTCTTTCAGGCGTTGGTGGAACTACAATCAATTATATTGCAAATAAATTAACACCTAATGTTGATGGTTCTGGTATAACTGCTAATGTATCTGAACCTGGTTCACTAAATTATGATATTTCTTTTGATGGTGATGTCACTGGTCAATATACAATTCCATGTGGCTCAAGTTTATCTACATTTAATAGATCAGGCTCTGGTCTTGTTAGATCAATTCCTGGTCCTGTTATGTCTGAGTTCCATTACTATAGACAAACAAGTAACTCACAAATATCATTATGGTTCTATGTTAGATCTTACAACTCAGGAAATGTTGAAATTGAAACTGTAGTGGAGAATGGTTGGTTGGATGTAGCTTCTCCTGGACATAGAAGATATAATGTTAGTGTAAATGTTGGTGGTACAACTAAATTCAGTAGTAATGGTCTATTACATAGACACCATACTAGATGGTCTAGAGCAGACTGGATTGGAAATGATCCTAATATTGTTCCTAGACACGATATGGAATATATCAGATCATCAAAATTAATGCCTAATTATGGGTGGGGAAGTCCAGCTTCTGCCACATTAGATTTGATGTATCAGAATACAAACCCAAGTCCAAACAATTCTAATATAATACCATCATATCCTCCTAATAATGGTGGTGGGATAATAGCCCTCGATATAATCTCTGCTGGCAGCGGTTATGCAAATGGAGAAATTTTATTATTCAATGGCGTTACTGGACCAGGAGTTGGTGGAGCGGCACAGGGTTATATTAATGTTTCTCCAACTGGAGCAATAACAAAAGTAACTTTACAATCATCAGGATTTGGATATTCTGTATTACCAACAGTAACGATTCAAACATCCTCTGGTGTTGGTGGACAAGTAGCTGCGCGCAGTTATTATTATGAAATTGGTAATTATCAAGCAGGGTATAGTTCTGGTGGAGACAAATGGCATATTGGATTATTTCCAACTTGGACTGCTTTTTGGGCATCTGCTACAAAATACCCAGACACAAGAGCTGTAAATTCAGTAATAGCACACTGCAGAGTTGCGCAAAGATATGCTATTTTTTATAGAGATCAATATACTGGGCGTCCGCCATTAATGGCATCAAATACATCATATACTAATATTGGTTTAAATGCTGTGGGTGGATTGAATTTTAATACATATACTGGATGGGATGATTGCGGAAATTCTATTACATATCTACCAGCAACTCCAGCTTCAGATACATTCCCTTCTGATCAAATTGCAGACAGAGACCACGCTGCCCAAGATACATATGCACCTTATATTTTGACGGGTAGATGGTCTTTCCTAGATCATGCTCAAATGAAACAATTATTCTACCCTATAGCTGCTGGTTCCACTGCAAGAAATTATAATGCATGTTTGTTTAATGGTCCTGAAAATAGAGGTAGAGGTTGGATTATGCGCGACTGCGCCATGACAATAAGTATTACACCAGATTATGATACAACACTTAAAAATGAATTAAAAACAATTTGGCAAACAAATCAAAATTTGATCAGTGTAACTTGGGCATCACCTTCAAATACAGCATATTATGAGCCAACAGGATCTTTGGGTCACTATAGTTCCAGCGGAGATAGTGCTTACAGTAACGTACAAGCCGGTGGTATATCTCCTGCAGGAACATATTGGTATGATGCTGCATGGCAGCAACATTTTAATGTTTATGGACTGGCTTTTGCAAAAGATATTGAATTACCAGTTTCTTCCCAAGCTGCTAATGATCTAACAAAAATATTAGATCAGATATCAAAGACAGTTTCTGGTCCATTGGGTGATGGTTCCGAAGGAACTTTCAATTATAGAAGATCAGCCACATATGCATATCCATTCGGAACTGATGGATTTGGATATCCTGCAACTAAAGGACCTGGTGTTGGCGGAATGGTTCCACCATTTGAAACTAATTATACTTGGGGACAAATTTACAACTTAATTCAAACAGAGTATAGTATTCCTAGAATGTCAATATATCCAAGTAACACTTCAATATTAGCTGGAAATACAAATTTTGAAATTATTGCAGGATATTTAACTGGTTCTGATGATAATTTTGGACATTTAGTAGCATGCGCTGCTTTGTTAGCTGATAAATATACTGCAGTAAGAGAAGGTTTGAATCGTGTTTATAATAGTAGTAGTTGGAAGAAATTGAATTATGCTTTAAATGACTATCCAAGATGTGGAATTTTACCAAGATATTAATTTGTAAAAGGAACTAAACTATGTCAATGAATTTTCTAACTTCTAGTTTTGTATCAAGCGAAAAAAAAAGACCAAAAGTAACAGCACTCAGTGATTGGATTTCTAGATCAACTGCACCTAATGTATTTTGGGCGAATAGATTTAATAATGCGGATGCTGATTATTGGATTAGACCTGGAACTGATGGGTCTTCAGCAAGAGCGAGTCGTATTTCAACTGATGGTATTATTGGCGATGGTTGTTTGCAAATTTATACACCTGCAGGAAGCACACCTGGAACCGCTTATTGGCAGCGTCCAATTGCTCCAGTAATAGGGTCTGGCGTAACGGCTACCACTGGAATCGCATTTCCAACAGATATAAACAATGCTGGTGCAATACCAATAGATTTTAAAAATAATTATGATAATGGTATACTAAATGCAACTGGTAGAATTAGCAACTATCGCGGTGGCTGTTTTGGAAAACAAGAATATTTTGATTCAACAACATATTATTACCCATATGGCGGTCCTGGTTCTGGCTGGGGTGTCCCAGAATATTCTTATGCTGGTTCCTTTTGGATTCAATTTAGAATTAAAATTAGTGCAAGTAGATTAGCAGCAACTTCTCCTGGAGGAAAATTGTTCATGCTTGAGTGGTGTGCTGGCGGAACTTGTATGCATGAAATTGTAATAAACACGCCAGGATATCAAGGGAGTTGGTCAACATTTCCGAACCTTTTTGGTTTTTATACTGCACAAGGATCTAGAAATTTATCAAAATTATATAATCCACAGCCAGTAACATCACCTACAGCGGGAGCGGAAGTATTTCCAAACGGAGATTATCCATTATGTGTATTAGATAATTTTTCAGCTAATCCATCAAATGCAGTTAATAAATGTTATGGTTTCCCAGCAGATAAATGGGCTACCGTTATGATCGGAATAAATCCTGGTTCTCAGAACTATACAGCTGATAGTGGCTATACGTTTCCAAGCCAAATTAGAGATGCTGGTCTTGTTATAAGAGTTGCAGAACAAGGTGCATCAAAATGGACAACATTGTGTAATAAAAACGATTTTTATTGGCACTATGATGGATCTGTAACATCATTTTGGAGTGCTTTACCTGCTGGTCATCCGTCAAGATTAACAGTTATGCCTAAAGGATGGAACACAATAAGGTTGACTCAATTTAATGGCGGATCAAATCAGATAGCAGTTCCAGCGGACGAAACTGTTTGGTTCGATCAAATTATTGTCGCTAATTCTGAAATAGCGTTACCTAGGATTTAATAAATGCTTCTTATTCTAATAGCTAATTTAGCTAAAAAAACATATTATGCTATTCCATCATATCCATTATTTACGACAACAAATACTTATCGTTATAACCAAACTTATTTGTTTCAGTCTGCCCCAAAAAGATATCTTCTCCCTAAAATGGCAGTAATAGCATCAGTTGGCGCTGGCGCTCCGTCTTCTAATATTAAAAATAGTGGACCCTTAACATTCACTGTTCCTTCTGGATTAGCAGATGCAACAGGATTGTTTGGTAATGGTACAGGAACTGGCAATAATGTTACAATTGTTGCGAACAATAGCACATCTAATGCAATGTATGCTAGAATTAATAGTTATAACAATTCTTCAGGTGTATTAGTTGTTGATGTAGCTGGTGCTCATTTTAGTGCCAACTTATCTACTACATTTAATGAGTGGAATTTAATCTTTAATAATAAAGCAAATAATCAAACATATAAATTTGGTAACACTCTAGATCTAGATGGCGATTTTGCAACAGGACCAACAGGATACAGAGTTGGATATGGCTGGTATTGGAATAATCAAACAGGTGGTGGTGATTGGATTGATGCAAATAACACAAAACAAGGAAATGTTGCTGCTGCTTGGATAATAACAAATGCAGTTAGTGGTTCAAGCGCAAAATACACATATTCAATGAATTGCACCTCAGTTGTACAAAAAGCACAAACTGACAATAGATTTTTAGCTGTTGTTATGAGAACTTTATCCACGTACGCAAATGGTAATATAGCTGGTACTTATGCAAGAACGATTACTGGAATATTTGCTGATGATTATACATCATTAAATGCTAATGCACCATATATCAGCGTAAATTATAGTGATAATTCTAAGGCAAATTTATTATGCAAAACAGCGGCATCTGGAGCACTTGGATCATCTGTTCCATTTACAACATCAAATACTTATACGATGCCGTGTTTCTTAGAATTTGAAAGACCAACAAAAGCTGTTGCAAATGCAAATTTAATTTTTGAAGTCTGTCAACACTGGAGCGGAACAGCAAATCCAAATACGCAAATATATTTGATAGATCCTCCTATTAATACTGCAAATGCAACTACTGGTTTAGCTTGGAGTTATACTCTTGACAATGGTCTTGCAAGTAATCCAAATGTTATAGGAGTACATCGTTACGTCGATGGCAGTACATATACAGATTTTGCATGTAATGTTAGCGGAATATATGCAGCTAATTCTTTTTGGAATACTGGAGTAGAGGGAGTTTATGATCCGGCAATATTTGGAACTGGTGCAACTGATTTAAATAAATTGCCTCATGTTGGTCTTGGTAAATGGATTAATGCAAACTTTGCTGGTATTCCTGGCTCAACAGATAATACTTGGTCGCTTGTAACATCATCATATACTGATGATGGATTTCAACCACTTGCTTCTGGTATTGGTGCTATTCGTGTAGAAATGCCAAAAGCTAATGACTCTTTCTTTACAAATGAAACTTTACAGGATGGTGGTTATCAAGCAATATATGGTTCTACTGCTGCTTCTGCGCATATTTTTATGCCTGAACCATTATTTGGATATTTGGGTAGAATATTTGTTAGGCAATACATAAGAATTGGTGTTGTTGGTGGTGGAAATCCTACTGGAAATCTCAGTCAACTATTACATACTCAACAATATCCTGGCGATCCAAATTCACAATGGACAAATAGGCAAGGTAAATTTGGCGTTATGCCAGCTCATATGCCAACCATAGCTAATAGCGGTCAATCTGGTGGATCTCATGCATGGCAAATGAGAATGTCTTGGAAAGATTCTGCAACTACCGCTAATTCAGGTGGATCTGAAGAAGGTGGTTGGCAGATGGGATGGCATTTATATGACTTCCAAGGATATAATCCAGTTGGATATCGTTATGGATCAGCCAATCCTATAAACGAACAATTTAGTCAAATTGGTGGAATGGGAACTTTATATGCTAATAAATGGTATTGCGTTGAATGCGAAGTTAAATTAAACTCAGTAAGCAATACAGCTCCTGGATATACTGCTGATGGAGAATTAAGAACATGGATTGATGGTAGATTAGCATACGAACAAACTGGAATGGTATTCAGAAATCTTCCGCTTGAAATACCAAATCCAGTTCCTGGTGGATATAATGTTGCAAGTAATTTAAGATCATGTAGAGAAATAGGAATTTCACAACTTTGGTTTAACTGGTTCCATGGTGGGTTAACAAAAAATTCAGTCAATCGCGTTGTTTTTGTAACTGGTTTGGCTTGGGCAAACAACTATATCGGTCCTATGAAAACTAGCTAAGGAAATAAAATGGCAGATTTTCCAACTTCACCATCACCAGGATCAACATTTATATCTGCTGATGGTATCACATGGACATGGAATGGTTACACATGGAGATCAAAGGGATTTGGTGTTGGTGGCAGTCCTGGTGCGCAAGGTGCTCAAGGTTTAGCTGGTACTGCTCAAGGTACTCAAGGTACTCAAGGAATTCAAGGTTTACAGGGTGCTGGATCTCAAGGTGCTCAAGGTTTAGCTGGTACTGCTCAAGGTACTCAAGGTACTCAAGGTACTCAAGGAACCCAAGGATTACAGGGAACTCAAGGAACAAGTGTTCAAGGTACTCAAGGTCCTGCTGGTTCAGTACAAGGAACTCAGGGAACTCAGGGAACCAGTGTTCAAGGAACACAAGGATCCCAAGGAACACAAGGCACTCAAGGAACTAGTGTACAAGGATCCCAAGGAACACAAGGCACTCAAGGAACTAGTGTACAAGGTTCTCAAGGAACTCAAGGTTTACAAGGTTTACAGGGAACAAGTGTACAAGGAACTCAAGGAACTAGCATACAAGGAACTCAAGGTTTACAAGGTTTACAGGGAACAAGTGTACAAGGAACTCAAGGTATAGCTGGATCAACACAGGGAACTCAAGGAACTCAAGGAATACAAGGTTTACAGGGTGCTGGATCTCAAGGTGCTCAAGGTTTAGCTGGTGCTGCTCAAGGTACTCAAGGTACTCAAGGAATTCAAGGTACTCAAGGTACTCAAGGTACTCAAGGAACCCAAGGAACCCAAGGATTACAGGGAACTCAAGGAACTCAAGGTAGACAAGGAGTACAAGGAACTCAGGGAACTCAAGGTAGACAAGGAGTACAAGGAACTCAGGGAACTCAAGGAACTAGTATACAAGGAGTACAAGGAACTCAGGGAACTCAAGGATTGCAAGGAATACAGGGGATTGGGATTCAAGGAAGTCCAGCTCTTCTTGGTACTGGTACTGTATATGATAGTAATGTTGCAATAACAGCGGCAATTCAATCTAATAAACTTGCATTCCTTAATCCTGGCACTAGTGCTATAACTCGTACAGTTGAGAGCAAATTATCTGATATTGTCAACGTTAAAGATTTTGGTGCTGTTGGAGACGGAATAACTGACGATACTGCAGCTATTCAAGCTGCTGCAGCAAGAATTAATACACTTGGTGGCGGAACTCTAGTATTTGAGGCAAATAAAACATATAAGGTTTGGCCAAGCGGAACTGGAACGAATCTGATTACAATATCTAATTGTAACGGTGTTACTATTAATGGTAATGGGTGTAAAATTTTAACAGGATCTGTAACTACATCATATTTGAGATGCTTTGACATATACACTTCACAAAATATATCCATACAAAATTTTAGATTGGAATCTGGTTATGCTGTGCTAGATGGAACTCAAGGGTGCGTTTGGATTTGTTTGAGTAATGGTGCAAAACGTGTAACTATTCAGAACATTGATATGAAATATGGTTGGGTTGGTTTTATGACAAAGGGTGTATATTCTGGTGATGGAACTGATGCTGATAGAGTTAGAGATATTATGCTTAATAACATTAGCACATTATCTTGTTATTATGGAATAAATTGTCAAACTTCTGGTGACAATTTATTTGGAAGAAACTTATATTTCAGAAATGTTGGTAGAAGTTACTTCATCTATAATTGTAAAAACCATGATGTTTGGGTAGACTCTCAGCAAGGTGGATCTTTTTCTGACGTTCTATTAAAAGTTTATGGTAGTTCAACTTTTTATTCAAGACTGGAAAATATAAAATTAAATTACACTTCTACTGGTCGTTATAGTGGATCTGGCAATCAGAGTGCAGATGAAGCAATGGTTGCTATGGACTTTCAGCTTATGCCAACCAGCTCCGCTGCATGCTTTATTCAAAATATTGATGTAACATTTAATGTTGAATCTGCAGTAAGTGATAAAAATCAATCGTTATTTGTTGTTCGTAAATATGATGGTGCTGGTAATGCTGATTCTACAGGAAGTCGCGGACATCAGCTAACAAATATGACACTTCGTGGTATGGGTCGTTCGTTACAAAATCTGCTTTCAGATTCAATCAGATTATTCACAAGATCTCCTGATAATTGGAGTGGAGAAATTGTTGAGCTCGTTCAAATTCATGATATGGTATTAGGAAATATTAGTACACAAACTTCAATAAATGTTAGCGGAACACCAATATCATCAGCCTGTTCAATTAAAAGAGTTTCAGCTGGTGGAGATCTTATCAGAAGTTCAACAAATACAAAACAGTTTTCTGTTGAAGAGTCAATATTTAATAATTATACTGCCAAGACACAACTTCCACAAACATATTCTACAACTTGGACTGCATCAACTACTAATCCAGCAATAGGAAACGGAACCTTAAGTGCAGCTTATGTTGTACAAGGAAAAATGTGCACAGTAACAATTCAAATGACTGCAGGAACAACAACAACATTTGGATCTGGAATTTGGTCTTTCAGTTTACCATTTACTGCATCTTCTGATTGGGTCAATTGTTTAGGATCTGTCCTTATACTAGATTCACCAAATCAATTTTATGTTGGGTCAGCATTAGTTTCTCCTGGTGGAACAACAGTTTCCGCATATACACATGCTGCAACTAATAGTGTTGGTGCTGCCATTCCAATGGCATGGGGATCTGCAGATTACATAATTTTAACAATAACATACCCAATTGCTTAATAACTAAATATTAGATAAATCTCTATAATCAGAGGAATCAATGGCAAAACCAGCATCAAAAGAACAGCTAAAAGACTACTGCTTACGCAGACTAGGTTTTCCAGTTATTGATATCAACGTCGACGATGATCAGGTTGATGATCGTATAGACGATGCACTGCAGATGTTTGCCAACTATCATTTTGACGGCACAGAAAAGGATTATCTTGCTATTCAAATGACAGCAGGAATAATTGCAAATTCATATGTTGAACTTCCTGACTCTGTTATTGGTGTAAATAAAGTGTTTTCAGTTGTTGGTGATTCTGTTTCTATTGGCGGAAATGGCGTAAATTTTAATATTTTTGACTTAAATTATCAGTTAAGATTGAACGAACTTTATGATTTTACGTCTTCTTCATATCAGTATTACTGGATCGCTCGTTCTCATATTCGTATGCTTGAAATGATTTTAACAGGAGAAAATCCTATCAGATTTAATAAGAAAATGGGTAAACTTTATGTTGATATGAATTGGTCTGCACCAGAAATAGCTGAAGGTCAATATATGCTTATTGAGTGTTTGAAGGTTCTTAATCCTGACACTTATACAAAAGTCTATAACGATTCATGGCTAAAAGATTATGCAACACAGCTAATCAAAAAGCAGTGGGGAGAAAACTTAAAGAAGTATGGCAATTATGTGCTTCCTGGTGGTATGGTCATTAATGGTCAACAAATATATGATGAAGCAGCTGCAGAAATACTTGCTCTAGAAGAAAAACTACGCGACACATACGAAGAACCGCCTACATTTGAGGTTGGTTGATGGCGACTAGTGTCTACTTCAATAATCAAGGCGCAACAAGAGAACAATTCCTTGTTGAGGATTTGATCATCGAATCAATTCGTAATCACGGAATTGATATATTTTATCTTCCAATGAGTTCGCACGATCAGATCGATCCGTTGTTTGGCGATGATCCTGTAAAAAGCTATAATATAGCATATAAACTT
>Ga0209298_10002023_pt1 | contig 12795 bp, 5 predicted proteins | sample S_140806_EF_Meta_FD_187325 | JGI IMG/M metagenome (GOLD analysis project Ga0209298, IMG submission 187325) | Freshwater microbial communities from Lake Simoncouche, Canada to study carbon cycling - S_140806_EF_MetaG (SPAdes) (version 2) | ecosystem: Environmental > Aquatic > Freshwater > Lake ...
CAAGATAATGAAATTGATATGAGGAATGGTGGTTCGGTTATTTTTACAAGCACAGATCAATCTGGTAATTTTAGAATTGGTGATGGTGTTATAATTAACCAAACAACAGGAACTATCTCAGGTACATTTTATTCAAAGAGTTTATTCTCTGCGATGACACCATTTATCTTAGCACTCGGAGGAGAATAACAAATGGCATTAGCACTTAACGTATTTAAAACAATTACCAAAGTAGCAACTACAAATGCTGTTGGAATTTATACTGCACCAGTGGGATATACTGGGGTTGTTCTTTTAGCACAGGCAGCAAATATTGGTGGTGGAACTCAAACAGTTTCTTTTTCTCATCAAAGATCAACTGCAGGAATTGCAGTCACAACTGAAATTTTAAAAACCTTTCCAATCTCTGGAAATGATACTGCAAATCTTGTTGCAGGAAAATTAGTATTGGAATCTGGTGATGTTCTCGTTTTATCTGCAAGTAATGCAACCGATATTAAATTTTTAGGAAGCATTCTAGAGACACTAAACTAAAATGGCAAAATACGTCAGCGGCAGACAGAAGAATCTAAAAGTAGGTATTTCATCTTATAGTGAGAATTTAACTTCAATAGAGGTAATTGGAAATGTTGGTATTGCAACTACAAATGCAACATCAAAACTTTATGTCGTTGGTGACGGATATTTTACTGGTATAGTTACTGCATCCAATTTAAATTTTGGAAATAGTTTAGTCGGTGCTGCAGGTTCTTTTTCTCAACTTAATGTTTCTGGTATTACCACATTAGGTATTACAAGTACTACAAACTTAACATCTCAGCAGTTAAATGTTTCTGGTATTACCACATTAGGTGTTACGAGTACCACAAACTTAACATCCCAACAACTTAATGTTTCTGGTATTACTACTCTTGGAATTACTAGTACCACAAACTTAACATCCCAACAACTTAATGTTTCTGGTATTACCACATTAGGAATTACTAGTACTACAAACTTAACGTCCCGACAACTTAATGTTTCTGGTATAACAACATTAGGTATTACATCAGCAACAAACTTAACATCACAACAACTTAATGTTTCTGGTATTACTACATTAGGAATTACTAGTACCACAAACTTAACTGCGCAACAACTTAATGTTTCTGGTATTACAACATTAGGTATAGTTACATCAGGAAACATTTACTCTACTGGTGTAGTCACTGCAACACAATTCTCAACCGGATCTGGAACTCTTGGATTTACAACCAACACAATTAATGGACCTTCTGAAATTATTATTGACCCATCACCAGTCGGTGTTGGGACTACAAGTGGTGCTGTAAGAATTAGAGGTGATTTATATGTTGATGGTACTCAATTTATTGTCAATTCAACTACAATTGAACTTGCTGATTTTAATGTAGGTATTGCGACTACAGTAGGAACAAATATTCTTCTTGATGGCGCTGGTATTGGTATTGGTTCTGTTAATATTCGTAAAACATTTACCTATAATAATATAAGTGATTCTCTAAAGTCAAGTGAAAATCTTGACATTGCTTCTGGTAAAGTTTATAAGATTGGTGGAACTGAAGTTTTAAGTTCTACTCAACTGACCGTTGCAAATATTAATGCAACTGGCATCTCTACATTTAATGGTAACGTTTATGTGCCCTCTTCATCAGTCGGCATAGGAACTACAAATCCTCTTCAAAGATTACAAATAGGAACAGCAAATACTTTAGGAATTAATACAACTGGAACTGTTTTTGTTGTTACTTCTAATGCTGATGTCGGAATAGGAACCACCAATCCAATAGCAAAACTTCACGTTATTGGTGACGGTAGATTTACTGGAGTCATAACTGCTACAACATTTAGTGGAACTTTAAGTGGTTTTGCTTCAACAGCAGGAGTATCTACAAGTGTTATAGGTGGTATTGCATCAGTAACTCAATTGACTGTTTCTGGTATTACTACCTTCAACAATAACGTTTATGTGCCCTCTTCATCAGTCGGCATAGGAACTACAAATCCTCTTCAAAGATTACAAATAGGAACAGCAAATACTTTAGGAATAAACACAACTGGAACAGTATTTGTTGTTACTTCTAATGCTGATGTCGGAATAGGAACCACAAATCCAATAGCAAAACTTCATGTTGTTGGTGATGTATTAATTGTTGGAGTCTCTACTCTTGGAGTTACAAGTACCACAAACCTAACATCACAACAACTTAATGTTTCTGGTATTTCTACGCTCCAATCTACAACTTTAATTGGTGGTGGAACTTCAACAGGAACTGCGGGCCAAGTTCTTCAAGTTAGTGGTATTAACTCCAGTGTTTATATTGGTGGCAATCTTGGCATAGGAACCACAAATCCAACGTCAAAACTTTGGGTTAATGGTGATGTAAGAATTTCTGGTGTCGTTACTGCAACTTTATTTAGTGGAACTTTAAGTGGTATTGCTTCTGTTACTCAACTTAATGTTTCTGGTATTTCCACTCTTACTACTCTTTCTGTTGGTGGAACTACTGGTATTAATGGGCAATATTTAAAATCAACTGGAACTGGTCTTGTTTGGGCAAGTTTTACCTCACTAAGAAATAATTATAGTTACACTTCAACTGAAGGTCAGAAACAATTTGTTGCTTCCGGAATTAATACTGGTTATGTAGATGTATTCCTAAATGGTATTCGTTTAGATGAAACGAATTATTCTATTACTGGAACTGGAGTTAGTTTAGGTGTAGGTGCCTACGATCAGGATGAAATCACAATAGTTGGATTCAACACTTTAAATGCTGGTGGAGCAAGTTCTCAAACATTAGACCAAACATTATCATTTGGAAATTCTTCCAGTCTTGGAATGTCAATTGGTGTCATAACCGCAACAGACTATCGTATTCAATCTGTTGCAGAAAAAACTACACTTGTGAATGGTAATAATGTAAGTTTGGTTTATAATACTGGTGGAGGAAACGTTGCTATTTGCACCAATCCAAGCGGGAACATTACATTGAATGTAACTGGCATTCCCACTGCTAGCACCTTTGATAACTATTCTCTTGCTTTTAGTGTGATTGTAACAAATACGGGAACTGCAAGAAGTTGTACTGCCATTAACTTAAATGGTGTTTCGAAATCAATTCTGTGGTTTGGTGGTTCTCTTGCAGCAGCAATTTCTGGAGTGACTACATCAAACGGATATGATGTTTATAGTTTCACTGGAATTAATACATTGGGTTCGGCAAGTACAACTTCAAATTATATTGTGCTTGGTAGTGTAAATGGGAGTTACCGATAATGTCTCCATTTTTAACCAGAATTTCATTTAATAAAGGACTTGGTTCCAGGATTTCTGTGAGTGCTCCTGCCGCTGCTGTCTTATCAGCAACTCTTGTCTATGATTTAGATGCTGCTAATTATGCTGCAGTTCCAACTAATGGTTCAACAGTTAATGGTTTCACCTTAACAGTATCTAATGCTGGTAGCTCTATTTCTTACAGTAGTGCTAATGGTGGTTCATTTGCTAAATCTAATAATGACGGTACAGATGTTATCTATGGTGGTCCAAACTATGTTACTGATCAAAGTTATACTGTATTCCTAGCATACAAACTATCTGCAACATCTGCTGGCAGATTATTGAATACTCAAAGTGAAGCAAATAAAGATTGGTTGATGGGTGCTTATAATGGTAACCCAAATACTTTCTATCCAAACTATTCAGTCAATCTTCCATCATCAGGTGCTGATACTGTCTGGCACTTGGATTGGGCAACTTGGAATACTTCAACCAGTACAGGATTATTATATACATCAACAAGTACTGCCCCAACTAATTTTGCATATGGAGTAGCAAATGCAGGTGGCGGTGGATTTAATCAATTGAGATTGTTTAGTCGTTCTTCGGGTTCTGAAGTTCAAAGTGGTAACATTGCATTTGTCAAAGTTTATAATGGTGTCCTGACTTTATCGGAAATACAATCCTTACACGCAACATACAAAGCAAGATTTGGGTACTAATGAAATATCAAATAAATAACAATATAGAAGTGTACGCATAAAATGTCAAATAGTAGGGACATATCTCAATTTTCAGCATTCTTAACTGTTGATGACAGCACAAAGAATATTGGAATTGCTACTACTGCAACTCCTTATGTTGGCATAGGAACCACCAATCCAACATCAAAACTTCATGTTGTTGGTGATGTATTAATTGTTGGAGTCTCTACTCTTGGAGTTACAAGTACCACAAACTTAACATCCCAACAACTTAATGTTTCTGGTATAACAACATTAGGTGTCACATCAGCAACTAATTTAACATCCCAACAACTTAATGTTTCTGGTATTAGTACATTAGGTGTCACATCAGCAACTAATTTAACATCCCAACAACTTAATGTTTCTGGTATTAGTACATTAGGTGTCACATCAGCAACTAATTTAACATCCCAACAACTTAATGTTTCTGGTATAACAACAGTTGGATTTATTACTGCAACAAATTTATATGTTGCTGGCGTAGGAACTTTCCGATCAAGCAACTTAAAAATAGTTGGAGCATCAACTTCCTTCCAATATTCTATTGCTGGTGGTGCTATTGGTGCAGATTATACACTTACATTACCACTAGTAACATCAAATACTGGTATTGCTGTAACTGGTTTATCTCAAACATTTACTGCGGCACAAACATTCTCTGCAGGACTAACTGCTACTTCTACTCTTACTTTAAGTGGTTCAACATCAGGCACTCACGTTTTTGGGTCCAACCAAGTAGGTGGAACTATAACATTAGGTGGAACAGGTGGAACTGGAACAATTACATTAGGTCGTTCAACTGCTTCTCAAACCACCAATATTCAAGCAGGTGTTTCTGGTTTAGGAACAACCAAGACAATCAACTTTGGTACTGGTGGTGATGTTGGTTCTTTCACTAACATTAATATAGGTTCTGCAACTACTGATGCTAATAGTAATATTCTTATAGCAGGTGTTACGACATTTCGTAATAACAATAATGTGAATACTGACGTAACCATTAACACATCGGGGGCGTATCCTGACATAGATTTTCAAAATGCAGGAACTCTATCTGTAAATGCGGGACAATTCTTAATTTTTGATAACACTCTCACTGAATTTTTCAACAATGATGTTTCGGTTAAATCCAAATTCTCCGTCAATAGTGTAGATGATAACTCCAATGTACTCGTAGTAACTAATGAGACGAGTGGAACTAAAAATGTTGGCATTGGAACCTCAGTACCAACATCAAAACTTCATGTTATTGGTAATGGATACTTTACTGGTGTCGTTACTGCCACTACTTTTGTTGGAACTTTAAGTGGTTTTGCTTCGACAGCAGGAATTGCTACTTATGCTACTAATGCTGGAGTAAGTACCTATGCAACCAATGCTGGTGTCTCAACGTCAGTTATAGGTGGTATTGCATCAGTTACTCAATTAACTGTCTCCGGTATCTCCACATTCAACAATAATATTCATATACCTTCTTCATCAGTTGGGATTGGAACCACAAATCCACTCCAGAGACTTCAAGTAGGAACAGCAAATACTTTAGGAATTAATACTACTGGAACTGTTTTTGTAGTAACCTCTAATGCTGATGTTGGCATAGGAACCACAACTCCAACATCAAAACTTCATGTTGTTGGTGATGTATTAGTTTCTGGTGTTACTACTGCTTCCAGATTTGTATCTAACGTAGAAACAGGAACTGCACCACTCACAGTTACTTCTACTACCAAAGTAACAAACTTAAATGCCGATTTACTTGATGATAATGATAGTACTTATTATACAAATGCTTCTAACTTATCATCAGGTATAGTTCCTTCTGCAAGAATCACTGCATCTTCTGGTGATTTTACTGTAGGACAAAACTTAAATGTAACTGGAAGCATAACAATTGGTGGTACAACTGCAATTTTAAATGCAACAACATTACAAATCAAAGATAAAGATATTATACTTGGCATCACAACTAATGCTTCTAATCAAGATGTTTCTACTGATACAACAGCAAATCATGGTGGTATTGCTATTGCATCCACGGAAGGATCTCCATTAATTGATATTAATGCTGGTTTTGGTACTGATAATATTCCATCCACATATAAGCAGATTATGTGGTTGAAGACTAATGCTTTAAGTGGATTGGGTACTGATGCCTGGATATTTAACTATGGTGTTGGTATTGGTAGTACTCAAGTTCCGAATGGAGTTAGACTTGCTGTCGGTGGAGTTCAATTTACTCAAAATGATTTATCAGTTGTAAGAAATATTAATGCTTCTGGTGTTATAACTGCTATATCATTTAATGGTATTGCATCAGTAACTCAATTGACTGTTTCTGGTGTTTCTACCTTCAACAATGATGTTCATATACCTTCTTCATCGGTTGGTATAGGAACCACAAATCCACTCCAGAGACTTCAAATAGGAACGGCAAATACTTTAGGAATTAATACTACTGGAACAGTATTTGTTGTTACTTCTAATGCTGATGTCGGTATAGGAACCACAAATCCAAGAGTAAAATTAGATGTTGTTGGTGATGGTAGATTTACTGGAGTCATAACTGCTACTACTTTTGTAGGAAGTCTTACTGGAACTGCTTCAACAGCAGGAGTATCTACAAGTGTTATAGGTGGTATTGCTTCTGTAACTCAACTAAGTGTTTCTGGTATTTCCACATTCAACAACAATATTCATATACCTTCTTCATCAGTTGGTATAGGAACTATAAATCCTCTTCAAAGATTACAAATAGGAACAGCAAATACTTTAGGTATCAATACGAATGGAACAGTATTTGTAGTAACCTCAAATGCCGATGTTGGTATAGGAACCACAAATCCAACATCAAAACTTCACGTTGTTGGTGATGGTAGATTTACTGGTGTCGTTACTGCAACTTCATTTAGTGGAACTTTAAGTGGTTTTGCTTCGACAGCAGGAGTATCTACAAGTGTTATAGGTGGTATTGCTTCTGTAACTCAACTAAGTGTTTCTGGTATTTCCACATTCAACAACAATATTCATATACCTTCTTCATCAGTTGGTATAGGAACTATAAATCCTCTTCAAAGATTACAAGTAGGAACAGCAGATACTTTAGGTATCAATACGAATGGAACAGTATTTGTAGTAACCTCAAATGCCGATGTTGGCATAGGAACCACAAATCCCAGAGTAAAATTAGATGTTGTTGGTGATGGTAGATTTACTGGAGTCATAACTGCTACTACTTTTGTTGGAACTTTAAGTGGTTTTGCTTCAACAGCAGGAGTATCTACAAGTGTTATAGGTGGTATTGCATCAGTAACTCAACTAAGTGTTTCTGGTGTTTCTACGTTTAATGGTAACGTTTATGTACCATCTTCATCAGTTGGTATAGGAACTATAAATCCTCTTCAAAGATTACAAGTAGGAACAGCAGATACTTTAGGAATTAATACTACTGGAACTGTTTTTGTTGTTACTTCTAATGCTGATGTTGGCATAGGAACCACAAATCCAACATCAAAACTTCACGTTGTTGGTGATGGTAGATTTACTGGAGTCATAACTGCTACTACTTTTGTTGGAACTTTAAGTGGTTTTGCTTCAACAGCAGGAGTATCTACAAGTGTTATAGGTGGTATTGCATCAGTCACACAACTAAGTGTTTCTGGTATTTCCACATTCAACAACAATATTCATATACCTTCTTCATCAGTCGGCATAGGGACCACAAATCCACTCCAGAGACTTCAAGTAGGAACAGCAAATACTTTAGGAATTAATACTACTGGAACAGTATTTGTTGTTACTTCTAATGCCGATGTTGGTATAGGAACCACCAATCCAATAGCAAAACTTCATGTCATTGGTGATGGTAGATTTACTGGAGTCATAACTGCTACTACTTTTGTAGGAGGTCTTACTGGTACAGCATCATCAACAACTAATATTCCTAATTTAACTGGTGCAATCACATCAGTTAATACTACAACATCATTAGGTTCCTTTACATCAGCACAATTAGCAACAGCACTAACTGATGAGACTGGTTCTGGTTCTGCTGTATTTGCTACTAGTCCAACACTTGTAACTCCAGTATTAGGTGTTGCAACAGCAACAAGTATTGTTGTTGGTTCTGGAGTTACAATAAATGCATCGGGTATTAATGCTGCTGCTGGTATTATTACTGCATCACAACTTTCTACTGGTGCATCAGGAACTGGTATTAATATCACCACCGATACTATAAGTGGTCCTGCAACTCTCACGATAGACCCTGCTGCTGTTGGAGATAATACTGGTGCAGTTAGAATTAAAGGTGACTTATATGTAGATGGAACTCAATTTATTGTTAATTCCACAACAATTGAACTGGCTGACTTTAATGTTGGTATTGCAACTACAGTAGGAACAGATGCACTTCTTGATGGTGCTGGTATTGGTATTGGTTCTACTAGCATAAGAAAGACATTAACTTGGAGTAATAGTTCTACAGCACTTAAGTCCAGTGAAGACTTTGATATTGCTTCTGGTAAGCAGTATGAGATTAATGGAGCACAAGTGTTAAGTTCCACAACACTTGGAAGTGGTGTTGTAAACTCTTCTCTGACTTCTGTTGGAACATTAGGACAATTGAATGTTGCTGGTGTCTCTACATTCACTAACGGACCAGTATTAATAGGTTCAGCAACTTCTACAGGAACAGCATCACAAAGACTTCAAGTTACTGGTGGTGCTTATGTTTCTGGTAAGATTGGTATAGGAACCACAAATCCAGTACCAACTTTGGATGTAGTTGGTGGTGCCGTTCAAATCTTCGCAAGAAATACATCAACAACAGATAGTGGTGAAGTCTTCGCTGCTGATGCTGATTATTACACATCATTTAAGGCTGTATACATATCAAAAAAAGGAACTGCTGTTGCTGGAAATATTTTTAGTTCTATTCCTAATGCAGACATTGGAACTCTTACATTCCAAAATACCACAAATGCCTTAATTTATACGAATGGTCAAACCCCATTAATTCTTGCAACTAATTCTACAGAAAGAGCAAGATTTGATGGACTAAGTGGAAACCTGGGTATTGGAACCACAACACCAACATCAAAACTTCACGTTATTGGTGATGTAAGAGTTTCTGGTGTTGTAACTGCAACCACATTCGTTGGAGCACTAACTGGTACAGCAACTTCTACAACCAATATACCAAATCTAACTGGTGCTATCACATCAGTTAATACTACAACATCATTAGGTTCTTTTAGTTCTGCTAATCTTGCAACAGCACTAACTGATGAGACTGGTTCTGGTTCTGCTGTATTTGCTACTTCACCAACTTTAGTCACACCAGTATTAGGTGTTGCAACAGCAACAAGTATTGTTGTTGGTTCTGGAGTTACAATAAATGCATCGGGTATTAATGCTACTGCTGGTATTATTACTGCATCACAACTTTCTACTGGTGCATCAGGAACTGGTATTAATATTACAACCAATACTATAAGTGGTCCTGCAACTCTCACGATAGACCCTGCTGCTGTTGGAGATAATACTGGTGCAGTTAGAATTAAAGGTGACTTATATGTAGATGGAACTCAATTTATTGTTAATTCCACAACTATTGAACTTGCCGACTTTAATGTTGGTATTGCAACTACAGTAGGAACAGATGCACTTCTTGATGGTGCTGGTATTGGTATTGGTTCTACCGGTATTCGTAAGACCATTACTTGGAATAATACCGCAAGTGCATTAACTTCAAGTGAAGATTGGAACTTAGCATCTGGTAAGGTTTATAAGATTAATGGAACTTCGGTACTTTCTAATAATACTTTAGGAAGTGGTATTTTAACTTCATCACTGACTTCTGTTGGAACACTGGGTAGTTTGAGTGTTGGTAATGTAAACTCAACTGGTATTATTACTGCTACTTCATTTAGTGGTAATGCTTCTAGTGCAACCTTTGCGACCAATGCAGGTATTGCAACAAACCTTAAGGGTGGTGATATTGGTAATATTCCTTATCAATCTGCTCCTAATACTACAGTATTCTTAACAAATGGTAGTTCCGGAACAATACTTCAATCAAATGGAGTTGGAAATACACCTTCTTGGATTACTCCTGCCCCTGCTGGTGCTATCACAGGTCTTACAATTCGTGATGAAGGAACAGTTGTCGGTGGCGCGAATAGTGTTTCATCATTAAATTTTGTTGGTGCTATTGTATCTGTTGCTTCTACTGCAGGTATAGCAACAATTACATTTTTAGATTATGTTTCTAATGCTGGTGTTTCTACATCAGTTATAGGTGGTATAGGTTCTATAACACAACTTCAAGTTACTGGAATCTCAACCTTTACTAACGGACCAGTATTCATTGGTGCAGCAACCTCAACAGGAACATCGGGTCAAGTTCTTCAAGTTGCTGGTATTAACTCAAGTGTTTATATTGGTGGTAATCTTGGAATTGGTAATACAAATCCACAAAATACTTTGGATGTTGGTGTTGGAACAATTAGATTAATCAACAAATCCTCCACAGGTAGATTTAGTCAAATATATCAAGATAATAATTTAATTTTTAGTAATAGTTCTACGAATGATGATTTTGATTGGACTAACTCTACTGGGTCCAGGATGAGATTGTATGGTACTGGTAATCTTGTTATTCCTGGTACTTTTACTCCTACAGGAACCGCATCACAAAAACTTCAAGTTGATGGTGGTGCTTATGTTTCTGGTAATCTTGGAATAGGAACCACAAATCCAACGGTTGCACTACAACTTTCTCCAAATGCTTCTATTTCCAATGTTGGTAGTGGAATAACTTTAGCAGGAACTGTTGGTTCGGCACTTACCGTAGCACAGTTTTTATATGCTAATACAAATACATCATACTTAAGAATCAAAGCAACAAGAAATGCTACTGGAAGTGATTGGACTACTGCATCAACAAAATTACTTCAAGTCACCGATGTAACTGAGCAAGGTTATGTTGAATTTAATCCAAGTGGTTCTACTTATGGGATGGCATTTGGTTCAGGTGCATCCGAATTAGTAAGACTTACTTCTACTGGTAATTTTGGTGTAGGGTCCACAAATCCAAATGTTAAATTTGAAGTTTTTGGTGGAAGTGCAAGATTTGCCCAATCGGGACAGGGTGATGTTACTATCTCACATTCAAGTCTTGTTTCTTCAATAAAAGGTGCATCAACTGTTCAATTGGCATTAGGTGCTAATAATACTGATGTAATTAGAATTAACAATTCTGGTTTTGTTGGTGTAGGCACCACAAATCCAGGAGCAACTTTAAATGTAGTTCCAACAGCAACTTCTATTGCTGGATTATTCTCTGGAACCACATCAAGTGATATGGTTCGTATTACTCAACTTGGAACTGGTAATGCTCTTGTCGTTGAAGATTCTACAAATCCTGATAGTAGTCCCTTTGTTGTGACTGGTATTGGTTCTGTTGGTATTGGAACCGCAAGTCCAGCATTCACCGCAGATATTGCAGGAGACGCAAGAGTAACCTCCACAAACAAAATGAGATTTGGTGGAACTGCCGGAACCACAAACTTCTACATACAATACAACTCAACTGCAAATAGTTTGGACTTTGTAGCAGGATAAGATTATGGGTGTTGTAGGAAGATTAGACCAATATGCATCAATGCTGGCAACAGAGTTTGATGAGACTACTGCAAATAATCCAAGTATTACTGGACTTGGAACTTATTATGCTTTAGAGTTTGATGAAAATACAAGTATTACAACACTGGTTCAAACAGGTGAGAACTTATTTGAACGTAGTGGAGAGATTGATAATACATATTGGAATAAAACAAACCTAAGTGGCACTATAACTGCCAATCAAACTACTGCTCCTGATGGAAATCTTACTGCTGATTTATATCAAGAAGATGCAACAACTACTGGACGATATGTTTCTAAAGGTATGTCTGTTACATCGGGGACTATTTATACTGTATCAATATGGGCAAAGCAAGCACCAGGTTCAACTAGATACTTGGGATTAATTCTTCCTAATGCTGGATTTGGTGTTAATGTGATTGTTTCTTTCACACTTTCTGGTGTTGGTAGTCGCAATATATCAGTTTCTGGAACTGCTACTGCTGCCGAAATTCAAGCATATCCAAATGGATGGTATAGATGTTATTTGGCAAGTCAGGCAACTGCTACTATTACTGTTGGTATTCAAATTCGTCTTAGTAATTCATCTACTAGTGGAAGTGCTAGCTATGCAGGAGACGGAACATCAGGCATTTATTTGTGGGGAGCACAATTCGAAAGAAGTTCTGCACCAACAGATTACATACCAACAACTACGACAAGTCTCACTAGGTCTTTACCATCACCAATATTATCACTATCTGCAAATGTCTTTGCTCCTTATGACCTTGTATATGATGAGTTTGGAGGAACTCTATTTGGTGCAGGACAAGGAAGATATATGAGACAAAATACTGATAAGTCGGTGATTGTTTATAATGAGATTGATGAAGTTACGACTATTTACTAACACATAAATATAACAAAGGTATTCATTAATTATGGCAAGAAAGGCAATACTGGAAACTGGATATACATTTACCCCTTCCACTTATACTATTGTCATTCCTCGTGCTATACCGAGGGAAAGATTAATACTGATTACGAATGTAACGACGAACACGGTAATCTATAATTTCTCTGACTCAAACCTAAAAGCAAATACTTATACTGTATTAACAACTGGTG
>Ga0209298_10002026_pt1 | contig 12786 bp, 10 predicted proteins | sample S_140806_EF_Meta_FD_187325 | JGI IMG/M metagenome (GOLD analysis project Ga0209298, IMG submission 187325) | Freshwater microbial communities from Lake Simoncouche, Canada to study carbon cycling - S_140806_EF_MetaG (SPAdes) (version 2) | ecosystem: Environmental > Aquatic > Freshwater > Lake ...
AACTTTTTAATTTTTTATTTTCAAAAAAGGCCAATATTTCCCCTTTTCGACCCTTTTTGGTGTCTATTTTGAACAAATCTCTTTAGATACCCAGAATCTAAAGAGATTTGGCCGCACAATATTAGGTGCTTCATTTATTTGGAATGAGATTTGAGTTTAATTCACCTGAAAAAGTAAAAGAATGATGTTTAGAATTTTACCTCTCTTATTACTCCCAATGATTTGTATGGCACAAACTAACTCCAAAGGGGAAATGCCAAATAGCGGAAACACAACCAGTGAAAAGCAGGCATTTGAAATAAAACGGAATGCGTTTTATAATCTGGAGGAAATAAAAGTTCGCTGGAAGAAAGCAGCGTTGGAGAATTGTCCTGGGGTTCCCTGTCCAACATTTTCTGCCCCTGGGTCATGTAGTTCCATTGTTGCTACTCCGTCAGGTCCATCATCTGCAAGTGTTTCGTTTGTTCCACCCACGAGCGATGGAGGAAGTCCTATAACGGGTTATACAGTGACAGCAACATCAACACCTTCAGCACCTGCAAAACGGAAAACAACTGCTGCTATTATTACTGTTTCAGGAACATCTTCACCCATAGTGGTAACAGGGTTGTCTTTAGGCATAAATTATATTTTTGCTGTGGTTGCAACCAATGCTGCTGGTCCTTCACCTGCTATTACAACCGTCACCACTGTTACACCTTGTGTACTTAACACGGCAAGCGCAGGATCGACAAGCCCAACATTAGCAGTAAATACAGTATTGACAAATATTACACATTCTACGACGATTGCCACGGGCATAGGCACTGCTTCAGGATTACCTTCGGGAGTGACTGCCTCCTGGTCGGCCAATGTGATAACGATAAGTGGCACACCAACAGTGACGGGAAGCTTCTCCTACGAAATTCCCCTGACGGGAGGCTGTGGCAGTGTAAAAGCAACGGGCAGTATCACGGTGGGTGCAACACCTGCCTGTGCAGCTGCTGCTGCATCGACAACGCCAACACTGACGGTGAATACGGTATTGACAAATATTACACATGCAACGACGAGTGCCACGGGTATAGGCACAGCTATAGGATTACCTGCGGGAGTTACCGCTGCTTGGTCTGCTAATGTGATAACAATTAGTGGCACACCAACGGCGTCGGGAACATTTAATTATACGATACCACTAACGGGAACAAGTTGTAGTTCTGTGAATGCCACAGGCACTATTACAGTGTCTGCACCTGTTTGTCCTGCTACCATTGCTTACAATAGTTATAACTATAACACGGGTTCGATTGGCACCCAATGCTGGATGCAGGAAAATTTAAGAACAAGGCTTTATAATGATGGCACAGAAATCAGTTTTAATAACTCAGGAGCAAGTGTAGGGAATGGTTTAGGTCAAACATGGAGTTCATTAACTTACGGAGCACATACCATTTATGCACTTGATAGTGTGGCAAGAAGCCCCTCTTACCTTACAACTTATGGATATCTATACAATTGGTATGCTGCTAAGGGAATTGCAACCGCAGGAAGCACCACCTATAAAAACATCTGCCCTACAGGCTGGCATGTTCCAACGGATTCGGAATGGAATAAATTAGTAAAATTTTTAGATTCAGTAGCTGATACATCTTCTACTTCTTCAACACAGAGCACCACTGCTGGTGGCAAGATGAAATCTACAGGGGACAATACAGCAGGTACAGGGCTTTGGGATTCTCCAAATACCGGAGCAGACAACGCGAGTGGCTTCACTGCTCTCCCAGGTGGTTATCGCAATAACGATGGTAGTTTCAACGATTTTAGGGGCAGCGCTTTCTTGTGGAGTGCTACCGAGTTCGGCAGCAGCGTCGCCTGGGGCCGCTACCTGAGCAGCATCTCTGGCAATGTGTACAGGTACTACAACCGTGAGTCGTTCGGCGCCTCCGTCCGTTGCCTCAGGGATTGACTATTTGTCTATTTGACTATTTTTGGGTTGGGCTTGCGGGAGGCCGCGTAAATATTTTAAATTTTCCTTCTTTAATTGTCATGATGTGTTAAAAATTTATGTTTAACCCAATGGTTTAGAAACACCCAAAGAGTCATATCAAAATAAGGCTCTTTGGGTGTTTTTGTAATAGTTTGAAAGTATTTGGAATAAAAAAATGAACGCATCGCGTCTTCTCACTGACAGATTCCAATGTAATATTTATTACCTATTACATTATACCTCCCTTTCATTATTCTCCACTTTTTTCACGACTTTCAAGGGATTAAAAAATAATTATTGTTGTTATAATAAAAATTGATTTAAAATGATTTATATTGATGAGGTAATACTATTCAGGTTATGACGGAAGATAATTAATTATAATGATGCTATTATTAAGTGGATTTGGCATATTCTTTTCGATGGTGTTATTAGTATCTAATAAGGGATATAAATCTGCTAATATTTATTTAGGGCTGTTTTTAACTTTATTTAACTTTATCATTTTAACACATTATTTATATATATACAATAATTCTAAAGTCACCATAGCCATCCTATTAAGTATTCCAATCAACGCAGCAGCATATACCATTGGGCCGCTGGCTTTCTTATATGTGAGATCGATTTTAAAGAATAATGCCTATTTTACTAAATATGACTGCATACATTTTATTGTTTTTAGCATTATGTTTTTGGGAAGATTGCCTTATAATTTGTCAGCTTGGGATTCAAAACTGCAAATTGCAGATCAAATAATTAATAATTCCTGGAGTAGTTTAAGCCATACTAGTTTAAATAATTTCTTACCCCTGATGATAAATTATAAATTAAAAGTAATCCATTTTTTATTATATATAATAGCCATTTGGTATTTAATCCTAAATAAAATATTTAAAAAATCATCCTCTAACGATGAGGTAAAACCTTCGAAAATACTTATTAATTGGCTTTTCTTTTTTTCAATTATCGTCTCATTTTTGGTTGTTTTCTTATGCGTATTATTGTTTCCTCATGCAAAGGATAAATTGACTTATCAAAATGAGGAAAAAATTCTTTTCTCCCTTGTATTTAGCGGATTTTTAGTGTTAGTTCTTGGTCTTATTTTATTTCCGCAAATACTTTATGGCAAACCTTTAGAAAAAGTAGCATCGAAAGTTTATAAAAATAAAAAAGCAGCATTAGAAAAAGGAGAATTGATAAGTATTTCATTTGATTTGAATTATATTGAAAAAATAAAGTTAGCACTTAATTACTGGGTAGAGGAAAATAAATTTTTAGAAGTTGAATCAAGCATTTATAGCATTTCAAAGGATATAAATTTACCCTTTCATCATATTACCTATTTTTTCAATCAAGTTAATGATGAAAAATATATTGATTGGCGAAATAAATTAAGGGTTGAATATGCCATTAATTTAATAAAAAATAAAAAGGGATATCATCAAACCATTGAAAGTTTAGGTAAAGAAAGTGGTTTTAAATCTAATTCCGCTTTTATTCGTTGCTTCAAGCAACTAACTAATAAATTGCCAAATGAATATATTAAAGATTTAAAATCATAATCATTACACCGTTGCGGCGATGCACGCATCAACTTTTCCCGGACAGGTTCAAATTAAAATTTACCCCCAATTCCTCACTCTTTTTTTGAATCATGGATTTTAAGGATTATAGGATTTCACTGAATGTAGCGTACGTCTTCGGTTTGGGTGTAAGGGAGATTCGTAGTGGATTACTTTTTATCATCCCTCTCGCCGCTGCGTTACGCAGCGGCGAGAGGCTTTGAAATGAAAGAACCGTTTAATAATAATCTTCCGAATCAAACCAACGACGTTATGGTTAATCCTCGAAATCCTGAAAATCTTGATTCAAACAACTGGCTGCTGAGCGCATAATTTCCACCCAAGAATGGGTGTATCGTATTTTCTTTCTAATATAATCAAAGGGTTAGCACCCTTTCCCAAAGTTAGTCGTCTTTTCAGTGCTTGTTGGTTTCAGAGCCCCCCCCTTCTTATATCTTGTAAGCTGCAGTATATCTTGCAATATATTTTCCCAATATATCAAATTCAAGGTTAACGGAATCTCCCGGGTTTAAATGATTAAAAGTTGTATGGTCAAATGTATAAGGTATGATGGCCACCTGAAAAGTGTTATGGGTAGGATTATTGACCGTTAAACTAACGCCATTGACGCAAACAGATCCTTTGTCAACCAATAAATGTTCGTTTTCTTCGGGAAAGTTGAAAGTGAAAATCCAAGAACCATCTTTATCTATCACTTCAGTAACGCTTCCTACCGTATCAACATGACCCTGTACCAAATGGCCGTCAAATCGGGAAAGACCAGACATGGCTCTTTCTAAATTAATGGATTGTCCGACTTTCAAATGACCCAGATTACTTCTTTGCAGTGTTTCATCTATAGCAGTAACTTGATGCCGGCCATTTTCAATGGCTGTAACCGTCAGACAAACCCCATTGTGAGCAAGACTTTGATCTATTTTTAATTCATTGGAAATGGAGGAAAAAATGGTGAATTCCTTGTTTGTTCCACTCAACGAAATATTCTCAACAATTCCTAATGATTCTATAATACCTGTAAACATAATTTCTTTTAATCGTTTCCGTTTTGTAATTCTATATACCCGCTGAGCGTACCCCCAAATGGAACTATTCCTTCCGTTCCTTTTTCAAAAACTTTGCACACATAATAATAGGTTCCAGAGGGTAATTTTTGACCTTGTAACTGATTGCCATCCCAATTTATAGCTGGTTCGGTTGTCTGGAAAACTAATTGTCCCCATCGGTTGAATACTTTAAAGTCAACAGAGACAATGAAACAAGATTTTCTTGGGGTATAAAGGTCATTTTTTCCGTCTCCATTGGGAGTAAATGCATTTGGAAGTTCATAAACAGGGCAATTGACTGAACAAACCTGTTCACTTGGCTTACTTTCATTCCCATTCGCATCAAAAGCAGTTAACCGATAACAACCAGCTAATCCGTTTTGTGGTGCATGTCTGGTATTACTTATATTTGCACCATTTATCGTCTTCACTTTTGTTTCTGTTTTTCCAGGCCCATCTGAGTAATAAAGGTAATAACCAGCAATATCATTATCAGTGCAATCTTTTGTTTTTGACCAGTTTAGCTCATTTCCTGTAGAGGAAATTTCATCACAATCAGGGTAAATGCCCGTTTGACAAAAGTTGTTTACCTTTAGTATTGGCGGACAAGGAGCAACATTATCTTTGGGTGTAATGCATATTTCCTGAGAAAAATTAAGTATGGGGTCAGGTAAACCACTAACACCATAGGTTCCCCAACTTTTAATTAAGTAACAATATGATTTTCCATTGGTTAAATTCAAATCTGTAAAGGATTTAATCTTCGTAAATCCAATGGAATCAAAAATACCTGCATTATTTTTTCGGTAAACGGTAAAGCCATAATTTTCCCAGGTAGTCTGAAAATTCCAGTTTAAGATGGCGGATTTGTCTGAACCGGAGCCAGTTAAAAACACAGATGAGGTTGGATTGGTAGTTCCTTGTACCCGATTATCAAGACCTGTTAAAAGGGTTATTTTATAGGAATAAGCATTTTTTTCTGTATCCGTTGCGGAGTCCAAAAAACAAGTATCTTTCAGGGCACTAAATTTATTCGCTGCCTGACTTCGCCATATTTCTTTATAATCATTTGGATTAAGTCCAGTTCCTCGCGTTAAAATAAAGGTATAGGGTGGGGGATTGTTTATGGTATCTAAAATTTCAGGTTTTGGTCTGATCCAACAAACATTTATACTACCAATGGTGGCTGTTTTTTTAACATTTACTTCAATAGGCAAGGGTAAATCTCTGCCCAGTTGAATGCAAATTTCCTCAGAAGGAAGACTTTCAACCAGATTGTAAGCATAACGACCATTTGGTGTAGTTCTGGCAAATTCAGCTAAGATCCTGTAACAATAAGTTTTGCCAGGTTCAATCGTTTTATCTTCATAAAAATATCTGTTATTTTGAATGTTCAAAATACTAAATTCAGTTAATTGGGTGTAGCCCTTTCCAGCCAATCCAGGTTGACAGGTGTCAAGGGGAAACTGATTCGTATTGACCTTTCTCCAAACGGTAAATCCTCTAAAATAATTTCCACCTACCGTGTCACAAGCGTAGGGTTTACCCCAACTCAGAAGAATTGATTGTGGATTACTTTTTACCTGTAAATCTTTTGGCGGAGGCCCCATTACTTTAATTCGAACTGTTTTCAGGATAGCTAAACCGGAAGAATCAGGAAAGAAATTATCCTGCGCTTTGAAAACCACGGAATAATATTGTTCGGAGATATGTTCACAGGAAGTTTTCCAGGTAAATACCTTAGTTACTGGATCGGGCTCAAAGAATCGACCAGGAGGAAGAAAAGTAGCAGGGTTAGGTTTTACTTCAAAAGGGCCCCCTAATGCCGTAAGTTTTACTCTTTGATTAGTTTCGGAAATGGGTGCAGTTGCTGTTACTTCAAAACGCAAAGTTTGCCCGGCAATGACACAAATTTCATTAAAGGGTACTTTAATTTCAGGGGGTAAATTGTCGCAATTCTTAATCAGAATTTGCATATCGCGAATGATGGTATCAATGGGAAAACCATCTCTATATTCTACAATAAAAATGGATAGATTGTATTCTCCAGCTCTTTGCGGGGCATCCCAAACAATATCACCCGTTACAGGATTTAAGGTTAGATTATTTTTAGGGCCAGGGCTAATGTTACTGGGGAAAATATAATTTGGCACTGCCAAGCCCACATCCTGAAGGGGAACGGAAAAGTGATAAGATAAACTATCTCCATCACTATCATAAGCATTTGGATTATGGATAAATTTTTGACCCACACATCCAATATCGATGGGAGGTTGAAGTAAAACGGGCGTATTATTACATCCTTGAAATTGCGGATTTGGAAAGGTATAGGTAGTTTGTATATGAAATCTGATTTGTTCTGAATTTGGATAATTGACATTTAATATCCCTCCATTTCTATTGGGGTCTGTCATTGAAATAACATAGGTGCCTCTGGAAGGGAAAGTATGATAAGCGATATAAATATTTCTTTTTGTATCGTTTTCTAAAGGTTCGCCTTTTGGAATGGAACCTCCTCCATTTGATCGGCCAATTTTTTCGCATTTACCATCTCCCCAGCAGATAAATAACGTATCTCTATCGGCTTGAATACTACTTGTTTTAGTGTAAGTTGTAATGGTAGCTTTCACAGTTAAGCTAGAGGTACAATCACCTACCTGAGATATTGAAATTTCACCAGCTCTGTTATGCGTCGCATTTATTTTAGGAATAAAAAATAAGCTGAATACGACAATGAACACATTCTTTTGGATAAAAGAAACCCGAAATGGGGGAGTTAAAAAACAGGAGAATCTATTCGCCATTGTTCGATTATTATGCGTTTATTCCAATATACAAGTTTATTGGTTAATACGTTTTATTTTACTATTAAATAATAAAAAGGAATGTTTGGTTCAATATCCTTTTATTAAGGTAACCTATGTAAACATTTTTGAAGGGATTCGAGCCAGTGCGGAATTTCTAATCCAAAAATTTCTTTGAAATGTGATTTATCCATGGCACTAAATGGAGGTCTTTGTGCAGGTAGTGGAAATGACGAGGTTCTGACTGGATTGATTTTGGTTGAATATCCTCGTTCTTGCATGATTGCTCGGGCTATGTCATACCAGCTTGTTATACCTTCATTAGAATAATTAAAAGTACCAGTTATATCTTTTGCTTTTCCTTCATTGATTATAGTTAATAGCATATTTGCCAAATCATAAACCCAGGTTGGAGACCCTATTTGGTCGAAAACAACTTGAATCTGGTCTTTCTCCTGACCTAATCGATCCATTGTTCTGATGAAATTCTTACCGTGTTCTCCATAAACCCAGGAAGTTCGGAATATTAAATAATCAATGGTGTTTTTTTTAACGGCCTCTTCTCCTGCTAGTTTAGACCTGGCATATATTCCCTTGGGCTGGGGTAAATCTGTTTCTATGAACGGCGTGTTTTGTTTGCTATGGTAAACATAATCGGAAGAAATATAAATGAATTTTGTCTTTTTAAAAGAAAAATAGGTAACCAAATGCTTTACAGCAAGTTGATTTATCTGAAAACATAGTTTTACTTCTTTTTCAGCCTGATCTACCGATGTATAAGCTGCCGCATGAATGTAGTAATCATAAACCGTTTTATTTAAAATTTCCGGTATATTTAAAGGGTCTAACTCAGAAAGATCCAGTTGATTCCTATCCAAAAAATCAATGCTTAATTCAGGATAAGAAGAGGAAATACTTTGTAAAGCTTTTCCCAGTTGTCCATTTGCACCGGATACTAAGACAGCTATTTTCATGGTTGAAAAGCTATTTCTATTGGAGTCTGACTTCCAAGGTTGGGCAGTAAAGCATCTTTATCAGATAAAATAATTTCAGAAGCAGGAAAATCCCAATGAATATTTAATTGAGGATCATTGTATTTTATGCCAGCTTCTGCCATTTTATGATAATAAGCATCACATTTATAAAGAATATCTGCAACAGGACTTAGCGTTAAAAATCCATGAGCAAAACCTCTGGGGATATACAATTGATGATGATTCTCTGCACTTAAAATAACGCCATAAGACATTCCATAGGTTGGAGAGTTTTCTCTTAAATCGACGGCAACATCAAAAATTTCACCTTTAAGCACACGTATTAATTTCGCTTGGGCAAATTCTCCAATCTGGTAATGCAATCCTCTTAACACACCTCGGGATGACCTAGATTGATTGTCTTGAATAAAAGGTTGAATAACGCCCTGCTTTTTTAAGAAGTCATCTCGGAATGATTCAAAAAAATACCCCCTTTCATCGGGAAAAACTTTAGGTTCGAAAAGCAAAAGTCCGGGAATAGGCGTTTCAAAACATTTCATAAAAAAGTAGATGCTTATTTTTGTCTGAATAAAATGTGAATAGGCACTCCTGTGAATTGAAAATGCTTCCGCATTTGATTTTCAAGGAAATTGCGATAACTATCTTTGATATGCGTCGGGTGGTTACAGAAAAATACAAAAGAAGGATTTCTGGTAGGAAGCTGAGTAATATATTTTATTTTAATATATTTTCCTCTGTGCGCTGGTGGCGGCATATTTTCAATAATAGGAAGCAAAGTGTCATTCAACTCAGAAGTTTTAATTTTCCTCGTTCTGTTTTCATAGACTGTCAAAGCAGCTTCTAAACCCTGGAAAATCCTTACTTTTTCTGTTGCGGAAATAAAAAGAATTGGTACATCGGTAAAAGGAGCAATTCTTTCCCTGATTTCTTTTTCTAAATCACGGGAAGTATTGGTTTCCTTGTCGATTAAATCCCATTTATTGATCAGAATTACAATACCCTTTTGTCTCTTCTGAGCTAGGGCAAAAATATTTACATCCTGTGATTCCATACCCAAAATAGCATCTACAAGCAAAATGCAGACATCACAATCTTCCATTGCTTTTATGGCGCGCATAACCGAATAAAATTCCAGGTCTTCATGGACTTTTCCTTTTTTTCGAATACCAGCGGTATCAATAAGAATAAATTCTTTACCAAATTTTTTATAATGAGAATGAATTGCGTCTCTGGTTGTTCCGGCAATTTCTGTAACTATATTTCGATCTTCTCCTAAAAAAGCATTCGTTAAAGATGATTTACCAGCATTTGGTTGACCAACGATGGCAAAGCGAGGTATTTCATCTGTTGGAGGTTCTTCTTCGAAAATGTGTTCCACCACAGCGTCTAAAATTTCACCTGTTCCTGAACCAGTTATAGAAGAGAGAAAAAATACATTTTCAAAACCAAGGGCATAAAATTCATTTGCCTCTAACAATCTGTTGCTATTATCCACTTTATTAATGGCTAAAAATACCGGTTTGTCCGTTCTTCGCAACATGTCTGCAACCTCATCATCTAAGTCAGTAATTCCTGTTGTTACATCAACCATAAATATGATTGCCGCCGCTTCCTCAATGGCAATTTTCACCTGAGTTCTGATGGCAGATTCAAAAATATCCTGAGAATGTTTTACAAAGCCTCCGGTATCAACGACCGTAAAATTTTTACCGTTCCAGTAACTTGGACCATATTGTCTGTCTCTGGTTACGCCTGAAACGTTATCAATTATGGCTTTCCTCTCACCAATTAAACGATTATAGAGGGTTGATTTTCCTACATTGGGTCGGCCTACAATGGCCACTATATTATTCATGTTTACTTTTTCAAAAACTAAAATAGAGGGTAAATTTACTATTTATACCCAGATTATCCTTCATAGCCAAACTGCTTTAATGATTGTTCATCATCGCGCCAATTCTCTCTTATTTTGACAAAAAGTTCTAAATAAACTTTTGATTCTAAAAATTTTTCTATATCCAGTCGGGACGCTTCACCTAATAATTTTAGCGAACTGCCTGCCCTCCCTATAAGAATCGGCTTTTGACTTTTCCTTGACGCAAAAATAGTAGCTTCAATTCTAACAATAGGTTTTCCCGCCGTAGTTATATCTTCCTTAAACGATTCAACGCGCACTTCGACGGAGTAGGGAATTTCCTGTTTGTATTGAAGAAGGATTTTTTCCCGAATGATTTCGGCAATAAAAAATCTTTCATTCCTATCAGTAAGTTGATCAGGGGGGTAATATTCTGGTCCTTCGGGAAGATTATCTTTAATAAATGTCAATAAATCTTCCGTTTGTGTTTGCTTTAATGCAGAAACAGCAAAAAAATGAGCCTTTGGGAAGATTTCCTTTTTTCGGGAAATCCAATCTAAAACTTCCTCCTGGGTACGTAAATCGATTTTATTTAGGACTAATACCAATGGAATTTCAAGTTGGTTAAAGGATTCGTGAAGGGCTTCTAAACTATTATCAGGTTCTGAAAACTCAGAAACCCAAAGCAATAAATCTGCATCTTCAAAGCTTCCCCTCACAGAGCTGTTCATGGTCTTTTGCATTCTGTAAGCCGGGTTATCAATGAATCCAGGCGTATCAGAAAAAATCAACTGAAAATTTTCACCGCTCAAAATGCCTAATATTCTATGCCGTGTAGTCTGAGGTTTAGGGGTTATAATAGACATTTTTTCTCCCACCAAGGCATTCATGAGAGTGGACTTACCCACATTGGGTTTACCAATAATATTTACAAAACCGCTTCTGAACATTTTGCAAAGGTAATCATTCAAAGCACTTCAAACCTAATATGTAGGTAAAGATTTTATAGAACCTTGAATTCGCTCCTCTAATAATTCAAAAATTGCCGTCGGTTTGTATATTCTCCAATTAAATGTGTTGTAATCTGATCCCATAAAAAATAAATGATTGATTCTGGCATCTTTAAAGTCGTTAAAGACATGTTTTGGCAGATTTAATAGAGCAACCCAGCCTCCTTCTTCAGAAATATCGTCTATCCATTCCTGATAATAATCGTCGTCTCCACTATGAAAGGTTAAAATATTTTCACCAATTAATATAAAATGGACAATTCCGAATGCCAGCATTTTATCAATAATATTTCTTTTCAACGTCTGACAATCTTCCTCAATACAATCATTCCATTCGCCTAAAAATTCAATGATGCTGAAATTTAAATCATAATCGACCCATATTATTTTAATATATAGTGTTTCTGACCCTATGTCATCCCATTGTGGATGGATAAGGTAATTATAAATTTTATTATCAAAATAAAATTCATTGTAGGTTGTTTGAAAAAAAGGCGACCTTTCATCTTTCGTTGCAGAATAATCATCTATCCATCTGAAAAATGGTTCTATATCATGCATTTTTTTTATTTAAAATCTTTAAAGGTTTACAATTTCAGTTAATTGCCCTAAAATATGACTAAAATTATCATAACCGGACCAGAATCTACGGGTAAATCGACCCTCGCTAAGAATTTATCTAACTATCTTAAAGAACCTTTTGTTCCAGAATTTGCCCGTTATTTTTTGCCAACTTTAAAAGAACCTTATGTTGAATCAACTCTGCTTGATATAGCAAAAGGCCAGAACTACTGGCATCAATTATATAAGACAAATACAACTAAAGTGCTCATTTGTGATACGGGTGTGGAGGCAGTTGATATTTGGTTCCAATATCGTTTTGGTTCTATTAATGCTCAAATACGGGAACTTTTTATCCAGGATGATTCCTGCTTTTATTTACTTTGCAAACCGGATATTCCTTGGGAAGAGGATCCTTTAAGAGAAACGCCTAACCAAAGATTAGAAATTTTTGATTCTTTCATAAATTTACTTAATACCTTCGATAAAAAGTACGCCATCGTAGAAGGGCAGCTTAAAGAAGATCGGTTAAATTGTGCCATTCAGCATTTAAATAAAATAATAAGCTGAAATAATTACATCTCATATATTTTTATAACTTTGCACTTTCTCATTTGGGGTGCTACCACTTTGGTACGCTGAGATTATACCCATTGAACCTGGCCGGGTAATTCCGGAAAGGAAAATGAGCATCGTTCGCGGTGCAGGCTGAACGAACTTTCCATACCCCAAAGGATTGTAATTTTTAATCTTAATCTATTATTAAAAATGAAGATTCTGTTTTCTTTTTGCATTCTTTTCTGTGTTTCTTTCCATTTATACGCTCAGGGATTGATTTTTGGAAGTATTAAAGATGATAGTGGAAACTTGCTGGAAGGAATTTCCGTTTCTATGGAAAATACTTCTTTTGGCGTCGCTTCTAACTCAAAAGGGGAATATATAATAGAAAAGGTTCCCTTCGGGAAT